>FWWL01004101.1_pt1 | contig 25254 bp, 27 predicted proteins | sample 2228331 | NCBI WGS metagenome assembly FWWL01 (sample SAMEA103939775, study PRJEB20133) | metagenome | reverse complement strand
GGTTACAAACTGTGACCCTTCTATCACACCCTTAAACCCCTCTAAAAATGACAATTTTTGTCTCAGATATGAAAATTTTGCACACCCATTTCCATTTTTTATACATTTAAGATGTGGTAGAATTATCTTATGGAGCAGAAATTTACCCTTGTAGATACCCATGCGCACCTTGACTTTGAGGAATTAAAAACAGACCTTGATGGAGTAATAGAACGGGCAGATAGGGAAGGGGTGAAGTATATCATAACTGTAGGTGGTGGGAAAGGCATCGAGAGTAATGAGAAAGCCATTGAGATTGCAAATAGGTTTCCAAATGTTTACGCCTCCGTCGGATTGCATCCTGATGGCTCCGATAATTTTAATGAGGAGGCAGAGCGATTACTTAATAACCTTGTGACAGAGAAAAAGGTCGTTGCTATTGGAGAGACAGGACTGGACTTTAAGTGTAATATACCTCAGGGTATCCAGCTAAGGGCTTTTGAATTTCAGATAGAACTTGCAAGAAGGCACCATCTTCCTTTGATAATTCATTCAAGGGATGCCTTCCGGGAGGTGATTGAAATTCTTTACACAGAAGCAAGGAACTCTCATTCCGGAGTATTTCATTGTTTTTCCGGAAACATAGAGATTGCCAGGTCAGTCCTTGACCTTGGATTTTATATCTCCTTTACAGGAATCGTTACTTTTAAGAATGCCAGGGAACTTCCTGAGATTGTAAGGTATGTACCTATTGAGCGGATATTGATAGAGACCGATGCGCCCTTCCTTTCCCCGGAGCCGTTCAGAGGGAAGAGGAATGAACCATCAAGAGTCATATATGTTGCAAGGAAAATCGCCGAACTCAAGGGGTTGAATTTTAATGATGTTGCAAGGATCACTTCATATAATACGAGAAAACTTTTCGGCATAGGGGATGTTGCTAAGAAAGGAGCAATAACTTATTCCATCAGGGATTCCCTTTATCTAAATATTACCAACAGATGTACAAACTCATGCAGATTCTGTCCAAAATTCAAGGGGTCCTTTGTTGTTAAGGGATACGACCTTGAGATTGAAAGAGAGCCATCGGTTGAGGAAATTATAAGCGCAATAGGAGAGCCCACGGATTACAGAGAGGTTGTTTTCTGTGGCTTTGGTGAGCCCCTTCTTCGTCTGGATGTTGTCGTAGAGGTTGCCAGATGGCTGAAGACAAAGGGGGCAAGGGTGAGGATTGATACAGATGGGCTTGCGAATCTTGTCCATGGCAGAAATATACTGCCGGAACTTCAGGGCATTGTTGATTCCATATCTGTTAGTTTAAATGCCCCTGACAGAGAAACATATATAAAGTTATGCCCATCCAACTTTGGAGAGAGGGCCTTTGATGCAGTGCTTGATTTTTTAAGGGAGGCGAAGAAATACATTCCAGAGGTGACAGCCACCGTTGTGAGGGTTCCGAATCTTGATATTGAGGCATGCAGAAGAATATGTAATGAACTGAATGTTAAATTCAGGGTGAGAGAATATAATTCTATTGGTTAAATACCTGTGATAAAATGAGGGTATAGAAGTGGAGGATTTATGAAGTTCTCAGAAATTGTTGCCCCTGTTTTCTTTTTTATATATGTTGCTTTAAATAGCCTTTCAGCGCAGGAGAACAACCTTAAAATTCTATCTTCCGCAGGAGAACTCTCCTTTCATTCAGAGAATGAGGAATCAACGTACTATCTTGTAACTTATGAAAGGGCACTCAGGTTATCAGTTAAGGGACCAGCGAAGTTAGTCGTTTTTTTGAGGGTTAATCTCCCCCGTGATAAGACTATCCTTAAGTCAGCCTCTCTCGCAGTTCAGATGGATGGGCTGAAGTTAAAAAAGTTTGTTCTACCGGAGGCAAAAGAATCAAAGGGAATCTATCTTGGAGAGAGATCCTTTTTCCCCTCCAGGGCTTTTAAACTCATGCTTGATGTTCCTGATGGCGAACATATTTTTACCTTCAGTGTACCACCATCTGTCTCGGAGGGTGTGGCTCTGCGCTTTGAACTCTCAAAAGATGAAAAGAAAAGAACAGGGGCTGAAAGAGAAATTGAATTTTCAGCATTTATTCTTACAGGGGGCGCCTCTGATAGTTACGGTAAACAATTCTCAGGCCTCTTCGGGCTCGGTACTGGATTTCATAATTCTTTTACCTCTTCTTTATTTCTGTCTTTATATGGAAGATATTCCTTATATCCTGAAGAATATCACTTTTTTACTACAACAAATGAAATAAAGACCCAGTCCGGAGCGGAGCATTTATTAAATGTCAATGGATTTCTCGGGTTCTCAGTTATACATGATAATATATTTGCTCTCTCTCCTCTCGCCGGGTTTTATGGAAATGTCTTTATTCTGGGTGATGCAACCAACATCCTTCTTGGACCATCTGCCGGGTTGCAGGCAGGGCTTGAAGTGCACGATAAGGTTGATTTAAGAGGGAAAGTGCTTTATACATACGACCTCCTGAAGGACGCCGGTGAGAAACCAGTGGGTGGCTTTCCATTCGCATCGCTTTATTATTCAATAACAATGGGAATAGCGGATGTGTTTTTCGGCTATAGTGGCGAATATCTCATGTTCCCCGTGATGGAGAGAATTGATGAATCCGGTGCTGTGACGAGATTTGCTATTAACCGGAGATTCTATCACTCATTAATTTGCGGTTACACCTTTTAGGATTGTTTCTCTATTTTCAAGGAGGAATTTTTTTGCAGCAGATGGTGTAGGAGGAATTATATTCTCAATGATTGCATTCACAATTGCCTCCTTTGCCCTTCCAACATCAGGACCCTCAGGGATTCCCAGGATTTTTTTGATTTCATTGCCATCAATGGGGGATTTGACACTGATAATTGTATCTACCTGTAATTTATTAATTCTAACTTTAAGTTCATTAAGGAGATTAAAATTCTCTTTGTGCTTTAACGATCCCCAATCGGCATCAAGGAGTTCTAACATATCGTTAAGTTGGTGCCCCATTTTTCTCACAAATCTTCTTACTGCGGAGTCGCTCCATTCAGGGCTGTACTGAACCATGTGGTGCTGAACCAGAAACACAACCCTTTCAATTAATCTCTTCGGGAAACGGAGCCGCTTCATTGCTATTTTTGCCTTAATGACACTGTAATTCTGATGTCCATAGTGAACGACCTTATCATTGACTGTTTTTTGTGCCTCTTTTTTGCCGAGGTCGTGGAAGAGCGCAGCGAGACGGATGTGCAACTTTGCCGGTGAACGGTCAACAGCAGAGAGTGTATGGTGAAAGAGGTCCTCGTGATGGTAGGGCGATTTCTGGTCAAATCCATAGGTCTCATCCAGTTCAGGCAGGATATATTTGAGTAGGCCAGAGTCATGTAATTGCTTGAAGGTCTCAGAGGGCCTTTGAGATAATAGGATCTTTTCAAATTCATCCCTCACGCGTTCTGCTGGTGATTCTTTTATTAATCCAGAATATTTTATAATTGCCCTTTCCAGTTCCGGTGCAATTTTGAACCCCAGCATTGCAGAAAATCTGAAGGCACGCATCATCCGGACAGGATCCTCCTGAATTGAGATGTCGGGGTCCAGAGGTGTCTTTATGATTCCCCTTTTGATGTCCTCCACTCCACAACCCAGGAGGTCAATAATTTTACCGAGGCGACCTTTATTTATTCTCATCAGAAGGGTATTAATGGTGAAGTCCCGATGCAACAGGTCGCTTTTGAGGTCTTTGTCTCTGAGGTTTACGATCTCCACTTCAACATTATCTCTTCCCACACGAAAGGTTCCAAAGCGTTTGAAAAGGACAGGTCTGTGAAACCCCTCTTTTTTATGGAGAAGATCAGCAAGTGCCTTTGCTGGCTTATTCACTACCAGGACATCTATATCCTTACACTCCCTGCCCATTATTTTATCCCGCGGCATGCCACCGACAATATATGCTTCCATCTTCAGGAGATTGCAGGCGCGTTTAATGCTCTTCAGTATGGATTCTATAGAACTGCAGTTCTCCATACTTAAAATAATATCACAGAAATATCTTGCATTAAAATATTAATCCTTGTTATAATAATATTGAGGAGGTAGTACAATGACTATGCCTGGATTCTGGGAATGGGTGATTATTCTGTGCATTGTGCTTGTTATATTTGGTGCCGGAAAATTACCGGAGATTGGTTCCTCCCTGGGGAAGGGGATAAAGAATTTCAAGAAGGCACTGAGGGAGCCCGACACAATTGATATAACGCCCAAGAACGAGGAGAAGGAAAATCAGGAGAATAAGGGTTAATCACCCAGAGCATACCTGCTGATAAATCGAACCATTTCATGGAGTGATAAATCCTGGGATACCTCCTGAAGATGGCTTTTCATCAAAAAGGGTAAAAGTGCAATGGATATGTTCGGGGGAGAATAGGGATTAAGAACAATAGCCCTCTTGATGGTGTAGCGCGAAATCCATTTTCTGTCCAGAAATACCTGTCGGATAACAAGTTGGGAAGTTGGTCTCTTTGTTACAATTTTCATAACATCAAGTTCTACCACCGATGGATTCTGTAAGAGAATTCCAATTACTGCGGGATTCTGTTCATGGATGAGGCGGTTGATGAGACGCCTGTCAATCTTTTTTGCCAGGCTTTTCTTTACGCCCAGAGGAACATCCTCCATTCCGAGATTCTCAACGGAGCCCATATTTTTTTCAATGGACTGGGAGGGCTCATAATTTTCCAGAATGGATGCAATTTCGCTCATTCCCGTCCTTACCGCAAAGTTTTTAATTTTCTGTATTTCCTCTGATAATAATAAATTATTTTTGTGTATGGACTGGATAAAGGACATGTAGAGTTCACTGTGAAGTTTTTTCTTATTCAGGGTCTCCTTCCAGAGATAAGATAGAAAGCCAGCAGAAAGATCTACTTCTATTTCATTGAGTTTTTTTATAATAAGTGTTTCCTGGATATTTTCAGGCGTTGCAGAAATGAGGTCATTTACCAGATTTTCAAAGGTAGAAGCATCAGGAGGCATAATCAGTGAATCTCTTCAGATGAAACAACCTCAATGCTAAAACTTGCTACATTTGGAACATCATAGAATACTACCATAAATTGCACTTCATCCTGTGGTTTAATATTCATATTTGCAAGGGCATCACCCACGCGATTTTCAAATCTTGACTCCACATCAGGTGCCGGGTCCGTTCTTAAGGACTCCTCAGATACAATATTACCTGCATAGAATTCCTTTGCCGCAATCTCCTTTTCCTCCGCATCTTTTAGTGTGACTTTAAGTTTTAAAAAATTCTGGACCTTTGTGGATAGATTTTTTGCGCGCCCCTCAACAATAAATAATGTCTGTCCACGGATGTTCTGCATAAAATTATATCGGGATGAAACAACAGTAAAAGCCTTGGTTATATTCCCATCGGATGTTCTCCTATGGAGTAATGAGAGGAGTTCGGTTTTAAATCTGACGCCAAGTCCCACAGATACAGCTATGATTATAAAAAAGAATATATAGGGCAGGATGCCACGGGAAGGTGCTTTTTCAACACGAAGGGGCGCTTTTGTTATCACAGGCGCAGGCCTTGTCGTGGTTGGGACTGGCGTCTTGGGAAAGGCAGGTGCTGAGGGAGCAGGTGTTGGTGCTTTTGATGGGATCTCAAGCCCAAATTCATCCTCTCTTACTTCTGGTAATCGTTCCTCCTCAACCTTTGCCTCTTTTCCCGTATCACCAAGGGCAAGTTCAAGATCCCCAATAAGGTCTGGCTCCTGAGAAGGGGTTATACTTTCCGAAGGAGACTCAATTTTTGTTGACTCAAAACCCTCTATGGAGGGAGCCTCTGGTTTTGAGCTTCCAAGAATTTCCTCTGCCTTCAGGTCAAAGCCTGAGGAGACGAATTCCTCCTCCTTTTCTGGTAGCTCTTCACGCACCGAAAAATTTGTATCGCCCAGGATATCCTCTTCTGGTTTAACTGTTTCTCCAAAATCTACATCCTGAAATGCTGATTCCCCTTTTGATTCTGTGAGTTTAAATTCCTTGAGGACCTCGTCAATGGCGCTCTTCAATTCATCATCCATGGGCTGACTCCCTGTTGATTCCTCCTGCAATGCACTCTGACCCCTCTGGGTCCAGGCTAACGCTTCGCCTTCCCCGGTAATCTTTTTTATTGACTCTTCAGTTGGTGAAGATTCTGTTAACGGTGAAAATGTCTCCCCGCACTTTGAACACTTCAGTTTTACCTTTTTCCCCTGGATTTTATTATCATCAATGTTGAACTTTGTGCTGCAACTTGGGCATACAATAATCATGACTAATTATGATAGCATAAAAAATAAAAAAATAAAAATTAAAAATTGACGGGGATTCTCGGGTATGATATTTTAATTCACTATGAAGACCAGGGTCTGCGAGGCACTCTGGGAGATTCTCTTCAGGGGCGGAATTACTCGGGTATATGGCATTATCGGAACGTCAATCCTGCCTGCAATTAGTGCCCTTCGTGCTTACAGGGACAGGCTTCGGTATATCTCCTGCAGACACGAACAGGTTGCAGGAAGCATGGCAGATGCAGAGGGAAGAATTACGCAAAAGCCGGGCGTTGCAATAGTGCACGCAGGTCCGGGTGCCTTGAATGCAGCAATCTCTGTTGCAAATGCATACAAGGATGCCTCCCCCATGTTACTTATTGCGGGCTCTGTATCCAGTGAAGACCGCGGGAGGGATGGGTTTCTTGATGTAAAATTAAAGGAGTCATTTGCACATTTTACACTTGCCTCATACAGGATTGATAAGCCCGCGCTTCTGCCCTCTATCCTGACAGAGGCTTACCGAAAGGCGATCTCTATTCCCATAGGGCCGGTATTTATTGAGATTGCAGAGGATATATGGAAGAAAGAGATTGATTTTGATGAAGAGGGGCTTAATTTTAAAGCAGAAGCACTCCCAAGATTAAAAGAGAGTGATGGAAGGGAATGCAAGAGAATACTTGATGAGTCCTTTAAAACCCTTATTCTTGCGGGGGGAGGAGTAATTCAATCCCGGGCCTCTCAGGAGTTAAAAAAGTTTGCAGAGGCATACAATATTCCTGTTATTACAACAGGAAATGGCAGGGGTAGCATTCCGGAGGACCATCCATTATGTTATGGCAGAAGCGGTTATGCAGGGGGTAATTCCGCTGCTGATTATGCCTTTGCGCAGGCAGACCTGATCTTTGCAATAGGCGCCACAGTTTCGGATTTAACTGACTATAGTGGAACATGGAAGCCCCGTGGAAGGGTTATTGTTGTACATCCCTACGAGAAGGCAATTGAGGAGGCAAAATCAAGGGGATTCACCGGAATCAGGGCGGATGCAAGAAGTTTTATAAATTTTTTCATTAAAGTTCCTCCAGGAGAATTGATTCCAAAGAAGGATGGCTGGATTAAGGAACTGGATGCAAAAAAAGAGGAGTGGAATCAGATGCTTAAGAGCGCAATGGATAAAGGGGCAGGCCTTGTCTCTCCAGGCAGGGTTCTGAAGAGGTTGAGGGAATTACTTAAACGAGATGCCTTTGTATCCGCAGGGGCAGGTATGCATCTTCTTTATGTAAATGATTTTATGGAGTGTTATGAGCCCGGCACGTTCCTTGCCACAAACAATTTCGGGTCCATGGGATTCGGGCTGGCAGGCGCCATGGCAGCCAAGGCGGTTCATCCGGAAAGAGAAGCAGTTGCTGTCCTCGGTGATGGAGAATTCATGATGACTCTTCAGGATATGGAGACCGCAGTGAGAGAAAAACTTAATGTTAAGATTGTTGTCTTCAACGATAATTCCTACCGTGTACTGCGTGTCTCCCAGGTCCTTGATGGAATTGAGCCCTTTGGAACAGACCATACAAATCCAGATTTTGTTATGCTGGCGCAGGTTTTTGGATTTAAGGGATTCAGAATTACGCCGGAGGGGCTTGAGGAGATCCTGAGGGAATTTTTATCCGTTGATGCTCCTGCCCTCCTTGAGGTACCAGTGGATAAAGATGACATCCCGCCCACAAATATGGAGGCAGTCCTTAAGATGAGAAATAGATATTGAGGGGTTGAGTATGGGTGTTAAATCAGACAGATGGATAAGGAAGATGGCGGAGAGATATAAGATGATAGAGCCCTTTGAATCAAAACAGGTGCGGAAGAATGTAATCTCCTACGGACTTTCATCCTACGGATATGATATGCGTATTGCCGATGAATTCAAAATCTTTACCAATGTTTTTTCCGCAACGGTGGATCCCAAGAATTTTAGCCCCAAATCCTTCGTAGATTTCAGGGGCGATGTTTGCATCATTCCACCTAACTCCTTTGCCCTGGGCAGGTCAGTGGAGTACTTCAGGATTCCGAGAAGTGTCATAACTATATGTTTAGGAAAGTCCACCTATGCAAGGTGTGGAATTATTGTCAATGTCACCCCCTTTGAGCCAGAATGGGAGGGTTTTGTCACAATTGAAATATCAAACACCACTCCCCTGCCAGCAAAGATTTATGCCAATGAAGGCATAGCCCAGGTTATCTTCTTTGAAGCGGATGAGATCTGCGAAACATCCTATGCGGACAAAAAGGGAAAATACCAGGCACAGAAGGGTATTGTTATACCGAAGGTGTAGAATTATTATTCTGGAAAGCGATTCTAATCAACTGGAATTAGCCATCCTGCGTAGGGTAAGACAATTACAGAGGCATCCGAGAATTTAGAAAGAAGGGATTCTATTTCCCCGCCATATTGACAGTATGTCTCCTTAACTGTATTTTCATCAAGAGACGAGACAAGATATATTCTGTGATCCTGTGGGAGATAATTTTTAAGCCCTGTCTCGTAAATTACTGTATTTACTATATTCAGGGGCCCCGTACCTTCATTGCATTCTGCTGCAAGTATTACACTGCCACCTTCTTTTAGAAAAAGTCCTGCCGGCGCAATAAGTTTTGATGCCTGGTAAAGGTCCATGGTAATAGGTGGTTTGTCCGAGGCAATGACTACATCCGCTTTTTCCTTAACTTTCACCTCTGCAACCTTCCTTGTCCACTCGATCCCTTCTCTATGAGCAGCGACCACATCGCCGGCAACTGCATGAATCACCTCGCCCTTATGATTCATTGCAACATTAAGTATGAAGTTTACACCGGCGAGACGGGCTGATTCCTCCATGTCCTCCCTCACTGGATTACCGTCTGCTATACCGAGTCGCGCAGTTGGCCGGGCTTTCATCAGGTGGTTTGTAGCAATCGTTGTAAATGAAGAAAGACCCGGCAGCAACCCCTTTGCTCCACCTGAAAAGCCCGCAAAATAATGGGGTTTCAACGCACCTGTGAGAATTTTTATGTCACATTCTATAAATCTTTTGTTCACCTTTACCTCTGTTCCCTCCTTTGTTTTGCCAAGATATTGCATCTCTGAATCATCAAGGGAATGATGATAGATGATTCTGAATCTCCTGTAGAACTCGTCTTTTAATTTTAAAAGTTTAATATCATATTCCGGATGATTTCCTCCACCTACGAAAAGTGTTATATTTTCGTCTTTCACAAAGTCTATCTCCTCAAGGAGCGCTTCTAACATTGCCTGTCTCGGGACATTCCTTGTAGGATCGCTGAGAGCAATCCCTATCCGGTGATGGGGCTTTACGAGATCCCTCAGCCTTGGAGTGCCAATGGGATTCTTGAGAGCCCTCTTCAGGAGAACCTGTAGTTCTGCCTCGGGCTTGATGTAATTCGGTTCAATAATATCTATAAGTTTCTCAGGCTTTTTAAATCTCAATGGCTCTCTCCCATAGGGAATTTCTAAAAATTCTGATTCTCTTTCCATAAGGTCACCTCTCAAATCTTCTGCCTCCGTCAGTTTCTCCTTCTCCTACCCTTGATGGCTCATCTACCTCGCTTTCTGGCTCTGCTTCAGGGGACCTTTCTGGATTTATATTCTTTCTCTCAAATCTGCGATGCTCCTTGAAGACGTAGGGGTCGTATATATAACACCCGGGACATCGGGTATAATAATAGGGATACCACCAGTATGGCTCCCAGAGATAAAAGCCAAAGGACCATCGCCAGAAAGGATAATCAAACCACCATTCCTCTGGAGCGAGATGATATTCTTCTGATTTAGACACCTCAGGGGGTTTTGTTGCTTCTCTTCCTTTTTCATACCTTACATAGCCAATGGCTGAGCAGCCGAAGAAAAGGGAAAGAAGTATTAGGTGGAAAAACAGTCTCAAAACCATAATTTCACCCCTGCGATGATAGAATTTACATCAATTGCAGTTACACCGATATTAAAGGCAAACTGCTCCTCAGGGTCAATATAGATATCAGCATCTATAAACATACCGGCATTATCTTCTTCTCTCAGTTTGAGTTGTTCTTCAAAATCAGGGGTATAAATTCTATCCCGTGCGTTTATGAAGGAAAATCTCACACCAGCACGGAGTTCCAGAGAGCCCGAACGAAAGCCGGCGCCCAATCCTGTCTCCCACTCGCGCCAGATAATTTCGTCATTCACTCCCGTCAGGACGTTGTCAATGTAAACATTTACAGCATCTGTTGCAGGTTCGTACTGGATGTATCTTACGCCTGCAAGGGCATAAGGGTGCCCCACTCCAGGGGAGCGAAGCATTTTTAAAGTAATTCCGCCACCATAAGCAAGTGTTAGCCCTGAATTGAAATCATCAAAGTCAGGGGCAGAAATGTCAGCACTACCAATATCTCCATATACTTCAATCCGCTCAAAAAACTCTGTTGCAATCCGTAATAACAGGCGATTTGTATAAAAAATACTCTTATTCTTCTCAACACGGTTACCGAGAGCCGTTTTTTCCGATGCACTCCTCGCCCTGGATTCCACCAGAGGATGGAGGAGTATAATCCCCTTTTTTATCTTGACTTCATCTGCGTGAATGGATGTGCAGAGGAGAGAATTTGCCAGCACAAAAATGGGGAGAAACTTCATATAATTATTTTACTTCAGGAATGTCAATAGTGTCAAATTTCTTAATTTATATGCACTCTATTCCTGCCCTGGATTTCCGGTGGTAAAGAGAGAGGTAAACGGTGTGGCAGGGAGTTTGTCATTTGGATCCTGGTCAATCAGTTCATTTCCAGATAGGTCAGTGATTCTGTTATTTATGATAATTGTATATTGTGTCAATGGCTCCAGTTGTTTTTCAGGAAGAAAATAAACACTTTTCTTATCCTCCGAGAATATATAGGTGCCGGTCATTTTCCCTGCTTTTGAGTGGATATAAAAACTTAATTCATTTACACTTTCTGAAAGAACTGCCTCTGAGAATTCAACCCTTATTATTGTGTCAACGGGAATATCTCTGGAATCCGCTAAGGGCTGGATGGAAATTACAGTTGGTCCATTTACATCAGACAATTCATAAGGGGGCTTTGAAAAATTTGGGTATTCATCAGGGCCACATCCACTCATAAGTATCTGTAAAAAGAAGAAACAGAATATCTTTTTCATAACAACCTCCTTAATTTATAATTAATTTTCCCATTCATTTTTTATATTTTTTGAAAAGTATCCATCGCTCAGCATATCAAGATAGGCGGTCAATTCCTCTACCCTGTTTTTGAGTTCAAATTTTTTATACTCCTCTCCTGAAGGCAGGGAATGTAATTCTGCTATAACTCGCCTCCTTTCAAAGTAAACCCTTCTCAAATCGCTCAGGATGCGATACCTGAAATCAAGTATATCATCTGCCTCATCGCTTATAGAGAGTTCACTTGTATTAAATATTGCGTCTCCGAGTTTCCATGATAGTTTGATTCCATAATTCAAATCCCTTCCGTATGACTCTGAGAGCTTTCTCTCATCCGGTCCAATGTAGTACCTTCCTGAACTTGAGGATGTATAAATAGTGTCTTCAGTATAATAGTCAAAATCCCTGTTAACTCCCCTGGCTACGCTTATATCAATTTCTGGCAGCAATGCCCTCAGGCGTGAGTTTCTCCTCCATCTTTTTATGATATTCCTGTCAAGCATGTGGGCTTTCAAAACGACTCTCTCCATTTCTCCAATTGAGGGTTCTGAGGAGAATATATTCTCAATCTGTTTGAGATAATAAGCATTTGAACTATCTTTCTCTGACTTAAAAATCCCTGAGGAAGTGAGTAAATATATACTGCCGTCGGGGCTGAGGAATATTTTTAATGGCGTTCCATAGGGTATTGCTCCGCTTACAGTATTCCATTTATCAAGCCAATTCTGTGAATAGAATATATCCCTTTCTCCAAGAGCAACTATAGTTTCTAACTCTGTGTCAAGGGCATCAACATAAAAGATCTTTCCATTGAGCTTCAGGTCGCGGAATTCCTTATCCTTGAGTCGCATTCTAACTAAGCCGCTATCAGTTGCAATGAAGATAATATCGTCATTGCTCTTGGATATTGCAATTCCATTCACCCTTGCGGAACTTTTAGAAATGGATGTGTATAATAGCCTGCTCTCCCTTTTTGAGATTCTGTAAAGCCCTTCCTCAGTGCCTGCAAATAATATATCAGGCTCAAAGGGATGAGCCCTTAAGGAGGTAATGGCTTGTACTTCTGCGAAAAATCTCCTCTCTCCATTGATTTTGAGTGAGATGGTCCACAGCCCTTTCTGTGTCCCTATATAGAGATATTTCTGTGATGATGACAGCTCAAGGGCCCTTATTTCGTTTTCTCCGGAGAAGGAAAAGATTTCCTGAAAATTCTTTTTATCAAATTCTCCTGCATAAACTTTATGCTTTGTCGCGATGAATATTCTCTTTGCTGTGCCAGTTATATCCACAATCCTTTCCGTCTCATTAATAAAAAAGATTCTTTCCCATTTTTCCCTGCCATCAATTGATTTGTAAACCCCGTTCTCATTTGCTATTAATAAGCAATTGTCATCTGTTATATGCATATCTACTAATTTTTCCCCTTCAATGCCGTCGCTTATGTCCTTCCAGGTTGAAAAATTGAGTGGACCAGCATATGTTGTAATTGATAACAGGGCAATCATTATAAGTCCATTCTTCATCTTCAACCTCCTTGCGTTCTGAATTATTTATCGTGGGATAAAGTTGTATTTTTCAGCATTTTTTTATGAAAAGTCTATGAAAAGGTTACGACAAATATAGTAGGAGGTATATATCATTTGACAATATAATAAAATTTTGTTAAGTTATAATAAGGAGGATCAATGCCACGCATAATAATTCTAATAACAGGAATAATAGTTTTCTTCTCCATACATATAGTTCAAGGCGAGGAACTTGCATTTACCAGAGAGGACAGGGAAAGATTGATAAGACTTGAGGTTACCCTTCAGGAATTTAAGGACGCAGTGGATAAAAGGTTTGAGCAGGTGGACAAAAGGTTTGGGGACATAATTACTTTTATGAGTATAATTACAGGAATATTCACAGCCATAATGGTTGCCAATATTGGCTTTGCCTACTGGGACAGGAAGACTATAATAAGAAAGGCGAAAATAGAGTCAATTGAAGAAATAGAGAAGAGCGGTAAATTGAAAGATATAATTTATGCATTGAGGGAACTTGCGAAAAAGAATCCTGAGGTGGCGGAGATTTTACAGAAATTTCGTCTCCTTTAACTACATTAGGAATCCAAAACGCAAATCGTTGATTATTGTATTAAAACACTCTATTGCGCTCTGGGTTGCGAGTTCTGTGCCGATTCCTCTGCCCCCGGCGCAGTCACCAGCAAAATAGAGTCCCCTGATGGGTGTTCTTACAGGGGGTCTCAGCGCACCTACCTGGTCGGGCGTCTGTCCGGTTGAGATGGCTGGACCATAAAGTTTGCCACTCCAGCGCTCTACAAATTTTGTGGTAAACCTGTCAATCCAGAGTATATGTCTGTCAATTCCAGGGATTAAATCCCTCAGTGCATCAAGCATTGATTCAATCCATTTTTCCGGCGGGTCTTTCAACTCCACATCTGTCGTCGGTGCAACAGAGCATATGGTGAGCAATTGTTTTCCCGGCGGTCCCAACTCAGGGTCAAAGTTAGTTGGCACGGGGCAGTAAATGGGCACAATTTTAGGTATATAACCCTTTGTTATATCCTGATAGAGCATATGGAGACAATCAATATCAAGTTCTCCACCCTTATAGTATTTTGAACTTCCGCCGACAAGGCAACCCGCCTTGATTAATTTCTTATCAAGCGCAATCTTTGCCTGCACTGCAATGTATGATCCCTTTATATTCTTGATTTTTTTAACATATTTTTCGGGAAAATGTGATTCACCCACCAGGCGAAACACATTATCCTTAAGTGAGGTTGTGCTGATAACCAGTTTTGATTCAAAGGCTCTTCCGTCAGCGAGTTCCACCCCTGAGACCCTGCCGTTTTCAACGACGATCTTTTTGACCTCTGCGGAGGTGAGTAAAGTAGCCCCGAGAGAGATAGCAGCATTTAGGAATGTCTCCGGCACTGTCACAGCCCCTCCCTTCGGGTAGCTCAGGGAATTATCCCTGAACATTCGTTTGTAACACCATATTGCTTCCCCTGCTGATGTCTCCCAGAGTGGAAGAACAAAGTAAAGTCCCAGGAGAAAGGCGAAATAAGCGAATAATTGGGGATGGGTTGTGTATCTCCTGATGAACTCCTCCACAGTCTTATGATTCCATTTATCAATCTCCTCATCAGACATGGTTGCAAGGTCATAGAAGAGTTTTATTACGCGGGGCAGTTCCCGCAATGGAACCCTGAGTTGATGAAAGAGTTTTGCAAAGAAGTAAGGCAGTCGGTATGGTGAAGATGGGAGGGATATATTAACCCCCATTCCCTTTGCAATGGCAATGTCCCTTGTCTGGACGAATTTAATCTTCTCAGGAATCCCCAGCATGTACTGGACGACGCCTATAGGTCCTCTGTTGCCCCTTGTAAACATATGTGTGCCAATATCAATCTTGAAGCCATCCTTTGTATAATAGGAACAACTGCCTCCTATCCTTTCATTCTTCTCCAGAATCAGGGTTTTGAACCCAGCCTTCTGGAGGAGTGCTCCCGCTGCGGAGCCGCCGAGTCCAGTTCCAATTACTATTGCATCATATTGAGGCCGCATTTTTTACAGAATCCTTTATTTTGCTGTACAAAATCCTTACGCTATGTCCGATTAGTTCACCGGCTATCCCCCGTCCTATTGTCTCAAGTCCAATGTTCCAGAGTCCCTCAATACCTGCCTCCTCGTGTTTGAATCTCTCATCATAGACCTGCCCCTTCACCGCTGCCATTTCAGTTCCAGGATAGTCATCCCGGAATACACTCAGTATATACTCCCCGTCCCGCTCTTTACATAGTTTGAGAAACTCTTTCTTCCCCTCACTCAATTGTGAGTCAATATCTCTGTTCCGGTTAAGTACCTGATAGGCAAGCACAAGGGTCTTTTTGTTTCCTCCTATAGAGGGGCTTTCAAAGGTAGGTTCTGTAATGCCTGCTATAAATTCTGTCTCTACAGGAATAATTACACCACCCTGATTTAGCACAGATCCTTCTGTAATGAGAATGTGGTTAGCACCCCAGGCAGGGATGGAACGCTCCAATTTTTTTAAAAATTCACTCTTAACTTTGCCCTTATCGTCAATCATATTATAAGTGTTTCTGATGCCAGCATTACTTACAATTCCAAAGCGGGTTCTGATTTCCTCACCGGAATGAAGCAGAACTCCCTGAGCGCGTCCATTGTTAATAATGATATTTTTTACCGTGCTTCTGTTTTTCAGCAGGCAATTTTTTGAACGCAGGTAATTGACGAGTCCTGAAATTATTGACTTAACTCCGCCGTCAACAACGCATTCCATGGCAAAATTATACTCCCTGAAGGTCCGGAGAATCTCTCTGGCAGGGGTTTCGTCGTATCTTACGCCAAGGGCATACTGAATTGTTTTGTCCACTGCCTTATGAAATAGTTCATTCTTTGTGAATAATTCCAGGAGTTCCTTTACGCTCGGGTCACCACCGATCCTGTACCCCAGTTTGTAGAGAAGAAGATAGGAAAAAAATTTTGCATTCTCCCTTTTTGTAAGAATCTTATTGAGAACAGGGAATCTCCATCGCCATCTAAAATATTCATTAACCTTAAGGGGGAATATATAATCTCTTCCATTAAGTTTCCATATCAGGGGTGGTTTGGAGGAAATTAATCTCAGGTTAATACCCAGTTCCATGCATATTCTGTAAATATGCCCGTTAAACCCATGGGGGAGCATATGGTGGGCTGCGGTGGGAACCTCAACGCCTTTATGTCTGATGGAGGTGTATTTTCCACCGAAGAAGGATAACTTTTCAAGAACTATAAGTGAATGACCGTCCTTTGCCAGCAGTCCAGCTGTGAGCAACCCTCCGATGCCGGAGCCGATTATTATAAAATCATATATTTCCGGCAAAGACCTCCTCCTTTACGCAGTTTAAAGGACAGACATAGAGGCAGATTTTGCATTTATTGCATTTTTCCGGAATAAGTTCAGGGTGGTGAGAGTCCAGCGTTATGGCGAATTCCGGGCAGATTATACCACAATATTTACATCCACAGCATATCCTCCTTTTTTGCTCTGTTCCCATGTGTAATTAATGATATATAAATACATTATAATCATTTTTACAATTTAAAAAAGTATTGTTACATTCTATTTTGCATTTGAGAGTAAAAGTATTATAATAGAAGGAGGAGGTGGAATATGCCGGAGATAAAAATAGGCAGAGTGGAGGATTACTTTGCGAAGGTGGGCGTAATTGCCTTCCACGTAGAGGGTGAAGAGATTGCTGTGGGTGATACAATTCATGTGAAGGGACACACAACGGATTTTGAGGAGGTCGTTGAGTCCATTCAGATTGACAGGCAGCCTGTACAGAGGGCAGGACCGGGCAGTAATGTTGGGATCAAGACAAAGCAAAAGGCGCGCAAGGGTGATGTTGTATATAAAGTTGTGCGGTAGAGGACCTTTTTGCTAAAGAAGATCCTATTTTCTTTACTACTTTTGTTCAATTTCAGTTATGTATTTCCCCACCCGGTAGATGGGATAGAGCACATATTTGGCGCCACAAACATAAACGCCATTTCCGGAAACGGCGGATTGACAATTGGCTTATCAAAAGAAGGCGATGTAACCCTTTTAAAATATCCCAGCCCTTCTTTTTTTGACCAGTTGAATTATAAAACATCTTCTCAGGAGAATGCAAGAGAACTCCCTCGTTTTGGTGCTGAGGAAAATATGGGCGCCTTTTCAGGTCTTGTTATTTACACTGGTTCAGGCAGTGAATTATCCTGGCTCAGGGATTCAATCTGGGCGAAAGACCAGCACTATAACACAGAGGATTCAAATGTTATTGTCACCGAGTACTCACGAGATGATTATAAAATGAAGGTTCTTCAGTATGATTTTGTCCTGCCTGATAAAGATGTATTTGTGAGAGAGCATGTCATTCAATTGCTCTCTGGTTCGCCGGTGGAGGGAGTGGAGCTTGTATTTTATGAGAACCTTGCGCCATGCAATACAAAGGAGCCCTTTTTACCCACCGCGGACTGGAGTGATGATGGCAAAAATGATTTTGCCCTCCTTTATTATTCACCCTATGATGCTTTTGTGCATTTCAGACCTGAAGTAGTTGATTATTCAACAATTCTTTCCCTCCTTCAGCCGGGCATAATGCAGAGTCAGATAGATGGTTTTGTGGAGGGGCTTATTGAGGGAGGTGAGAAGGGTATTTTTGCAGTGATTGGAGGTATGACTCAGTCCAGAAGCCATCAGGCAGGGATGGATGCTACAACCAGATGTCAGGATGCCGGGGTTAAAAATAATCCCTATCAGCCACAGGATGCTTTCAGGGATATCATGGATGACCATAGGCTCTCCAATTCCTCTGTTGCCCTCTGTCAGGCAAATGGAGCCATTGTGTATCCTGTTGAATTCAATCAATTTAAGTATGGTGAGGTCACCGTAATTGTGAGTTTAGGAACCGACCTCATCAGTGCCCTGAATAATTTCAACTCAGCCAGGGTTATGTCCTCTTCCTACCTCTTATACGAGACAGAATCATACTGGAGAGAATGGATTAAAAAAGCTGCTCTTCCAGCCACAGGAGATGCAGATGTAATTGCCTTTTCAAAGAGGACACTTCTCTCAGCAGAGGTGTCAAGAGATAGAGATTCTGGTGCCATAGTTGCCTCTGTTTCTGTCCAGCCACCTTACGGTGAAGACTGGCCCAGGGATGGCGCCTTTATAAATCTCGCCCTGGATGTGGCTGGGTTTACGGAGATTGTGACGAAGCACAATTATTTTTATTCCAGGGTTCAGCGAAAGGAGAATGGACAGGATGTTTTCGGCTTGTATCCTGATGCTCCTGCAGGCACCTTCGCAATGAATTACTATGCGGACGGAATGCCAGGTGGTCCAATTGACTTTGAGATAGATGAGACCGGACTTGCCCTATGGACGCTTGTGAATCATGGAAAGTTTTTGAGGAGCGATTCAGAGCGGTGTGATTATTTTGATCATGTTTATCCCTCCATTAAACTTGCTGCGCAGGCATTGACTGAATGTAAAGATAATACAAATAACCTCCAGTGTTATGCCTATGAGGATGACAATTATACATTAACTCAGGGACTCCAGGGTGCGGTGACCGTTTATCTCGGGCTTAAAAGCGCAGTTGAAGTAGCGCGGGCATTAAAGGAGGATCCATCCATTGTAAATTTGTGGGAAGAGAGGGCAAATGAGTTAAAAGAGGCAATATTTGTAAACTTTTACAACAAAGATACAGGTAATTTTGAAGGGCGCGAAACCGGTTCAAGGGCATGGCTTCTCTGGCCTGCCTCTATTTACGAAGAGGGAGACCCTGTTGCAGAAAGGGAGGCAGAGGCGCTATATAGAATTGTATTGCCCCATCTTTTGAAAGAGACAGAAGGCGCTGCTTATCTTGGAAAAATTACCCTTGCTCTTGCGAGATACTGGGAAGGCAGACCGGATAAGTTAAAGGCTCTTCAGGAGATAATTCTCCCGCTTCTTAAGGAGGTTCCCACAGAGGGTACAGGACATGTTGGTGAGGTCTTTGTAACCATTGACCTCCTTCCTTCTGGGTCACCCGATGGAATTAAAGATACCTTTGATGCCCGTGTGGCTCTTCCTCATATCTGGGAGGCATCTTTAAATTATCTCTCTGCCATGGCTCTGTATAATCCAGAGGCCTTTGAGCCTCTGGAACAGGGCTTTGGTGAACTCCCCTGCCCCGTTAAAGCCGGGTGTGGATGCAATTCTATTATATATGGAAGTTCTACATGGGCGGGATTATTTATATTTACAGTTTTATTTTCTGGAGTCCTTTTCCTCAAGTATATTGTAATAAATAAAGGAAGATATAATGAAACTTCATCACATCGGAATAGCTGTCCGTAATATAAATAATCTCCTGAGCCTTTACAGGGAATTGTGTTCCAGTAAAGAGGTGCATATTGAGGAGGTGCCACAGGATGAAGTTAAGATTGCCTTTATCCAAATAGGCGAGAGCATGATAGAACTTCTTGAGCCACTTGCTCCCTCATCGCCTGTTCATAAATTCCTTGAAAAACGGGGGGAGGGAATGCATCATATTGCAATAGAGGTAGAAGATATTAAAAGCCATCTCAAGAGGTTAAAGATGGATGGCGTGCAGTTAATTGATGAAAGTCCCCGAAGGGGTTCTGAAGGCTTACTGGTAGCCTTCATTCACCCCAAATCAACAGGCGGGGTGCTTATTGAGTTATGTGAAAGGAGGTAGAGAAAATGCAATATGAGGATATTCTTTATGAAAAGAAGGATGGTGTTGCCACACTGACGATCAACAGGCCAAAATCCCTTAATTCCTTTCGCTCAAAGACAATTGAGGAACTGACGGAGGTTCTGAAGGACGCAAGCGATGATGGAAAGATAGGAGTTATTGTTATCACCGGTGCAGGTGAAAAGGCATTCTGCGTGGGAGGAGATATTGAGGAGATGAAGGATTTGAATTACAGAACCGGTAGAATTTTCATCAACAAGTTTCTTAATTTCCTGTTATTAATCAGGAGGGCGCCCAAGCCGGTTATTTGTGCGGTAAAGGGATATTGTCTTGGAGGAGGAAATGAGATCAATGTCACCTGTGACCTTACAATTGCTACAGAAGATTCTAAGTTCGGTCAGGTGGGACCAAAGGTTGGCAGTGTTCCAGTAATCGCCGGGACACAGTTTTTACCAAGAATTGTGGGAGAGAAGAAAGCCCGGGAGATGGTTTTTCTCTGTGAGCAATACACTGCGAAGGAGGCCCTTGAGATGGGGTTGATAAATAAGGTGGTTCCAAGGGATAAGTTTGACTCTGAGTTAAAGGCATGGTGTGATAGAATCCTTGAATTGAGCCCTCAGGCACTGCGTCTGGCAAAATTGTCCTTTAATTTTGAGGGTGATGCACTTTATCCCTCCTTCAATCATGCAGTTGAACTCATCTGTTCAATTTACAATACAGAGGAAATAAAGGAGGGTATGACGGCATTTTTAGAGAAGCGCAAGCCGGATTTTAGAAGATTCAGAATTTAGATGGATTACAGACTAAAACCACGCGGCAGCAGATTGTTGAGTTTGATCTTTTTAATCCGCCCATTTTTAATTATAATGACCTTCAGGTTCTTTGCAAATTCATATAAGGCCTGTCTGCAGGCACCGCAGGGATAGGCAGGATTTTTGCTGGCTACAATTGCAATTGCCTTAAAGCGCCTCTCGCCCTCTGAGAGGGCCTTAAAGAGCGCCACTCTTTCTGCACATACAGTCAAACCAAAAGACGCATTTTCAATGTTACATCCAGTATAGATTTTTCCAGAGGATGTCATGAGCGCTGCGCCCACGCAGAAATTTGAGTACGGTGCGTAGGCATTCTTCATCGTCCTTTTTGCAGCGGATATAAGTTTTCTCTCCTCCTGCATATATAGAATTATATGTTAGTGCAAAATCCTGCGCTTACCTCCATCTAATCTCCTCTCCCCGGAAGATTCTGTATGTGGCCAGCCCTGTGGCGTAGAGTTCGCCATTTGTACCAAGGACCTTCATTTCGCATACACAATGACTTTTCCCGATAGTCAGCACCCTGCCCTCAGCAATCAGTTTTTTGCCCCTTGCAGGGGCAATCAGATTAATCTTGTACTCAATTGTTGCGCCCGTGTCCTTTGGCGTGAGCATTGACATCATGGCAAAGAAGCCAGCAGTGTCTGCAATCAAGCCATAAATTCCTCCGTGCACATCGCCGCCGCCGTGCAGGTGCTTCTTCTTTATTTCAAGTTCAACCCTTGCATAACCCTTTTTAATCGCCACAAGTTTCTGTCCCGTCATCTTACTGATGGGTGCGCTGCATACGCGCTTTATCATGAGTTTATAAAATTCAGAGCGTGTCATAATTATTATGATACACAATTCTGAGAATTATAAAAGAATTATTATAAATTAGTTAATGAAGGTTCAGATTTGTTTAATTAAAATTTCCTTGACGCCATTGTTGATTTTGATTATCATTTTCAACTATGAAAGTAAAAATAATCATTCTTCTAATAACAGCATATCTTTCAATTCCAGTTACTGGTTATTCCTATCGTCCCTTCGGGACAGAGGATGCTGGTGTTGCCGGGAAAAAGGTATTTCAATCTGAATTCTCCTATGATTACCTAAAATGGACTGATGGTTCTACTGATAATGTCTTTCTCCTTGTGCCCATTTATGGAATAACTGAACGCATTGAATTCTCCGCAGAGTTTCCATACACAATCCATTCAGGAGAAGATGGAGAGAGTCATGAAGGAATGAGTGATGTGAACCTTGTTTTGAAAGCCCTGCTATTTGAGGAAGGCGGACTTAATCCTGCATTCACACTTAAATGCCTTTACAAGACAGATAGCGGGGATGAAGAACGAGGGCTTGGAAGCGGGACAAAGGACTTCAGTATTATTGCTGTAGCATCAAAGGTCATTGGCAACTTTTACCTCCATTCCCAGGTTGGCTGGACATTTATAAGTAATGGGGATGAGAGCACGAGAAAAGGCCTCTATAACTTTGGTCTTGCCATTGATTATCAACTCATTGATTTATTTCATATAGCAGGAGAGATAAACGGTAACCGGCATCCTGATAAGAATGAAAGACATGACCCTGTGCAGGTTTTACTTGGAATAATCCTGAAGATTACTGACTCCCTGTTCTTTGATGCGGGGTTTAAAAAGGGGCTCAATAATACAGCTCCTGATGCAGGTGCAACAGTGGGTATCTCAGTAACGCTATAGGATTGTGTTAATTTTCGGAATATCTATTGATAAGTTTTTTAACTCTTTCTTCAATTTCCCAGTGTTTAGGCCATTTTAAAAGATAGTTTAAATCAAGATGTTTGATATTATAACTTAAAAATGTGCTCCACATCCTGAACATCAATAGGTCGGTTTGATATTAATTTGTGAATAATCATGTCTTCCGGGGTCAAAACAGGCATCCTGATGTTAAAGACTTTTAAATATACCCGTCGTTTTAATGCCTCCAGCTGATAAGGAATAAGGGCAAGCATTATATCTACCCGTACCGTCATATGACGGGCTACTTTAAAAAGTTGAATAATTTCTTCAGATTTTTCAGGGTTAGTAACTTTTGTTTTAAATCCTCGTTTTCCCAGTTCCCGAATCATTTCAGAATATTCTTCTTTTGATACAGAAAGAACTATATCTATATCATAAGTCGCTCTTGAGATACCCCATGCGCCTGCTGCTAAACCTCCCAGAATTGCATATTCAATGCCTTTTGCGTTGAAAAAGGTGTCTAATTCTTTGAGGGTTTTGATAAAGAAAGAAGTATAGCTGTCAGCTCTGCTCTCGCCATTTCTCATATATTTTCACTTTTGTCAGGAGATCCTCTTTGCTACAATTTTCCCTTTCGTAAATTAGTTCTTTTGGGTTTTTACCAAGTCTTTTTGCCCCTGCACGATGAAACTCTAATCCTATTTCTGAAAGAAACAATGACATTTCAAGATTTTTTCTGCCCTTTTTTACTTGTTTATTCATAATTAAAATTTAAAGAATCTATTTTCATAACCTATCTCCCTTTTCTCATCGCCCATATCCCTTGAGTAAGCACAAGTATATGATTATAATATTCTTAAAATTAAATCAGGGGTGAAATATGGTTGACCTTAAAGGTAAATCAGCAATTATAACAGGCGGGGCAATGGGAATCGGCAGAGCCATTACTGCATATTTTTCAAGGGCAGGAGCAAATGTGCTTATTGCTGATGTCAATGAGGAGGCAGCTCAAAAGACCGCAGGAGAACTGGGAGGTAATGTCCTTGCCTTGAGGACAGATATCCGGGACCTCAATAGCGTAAGGAGTGCGGTTCAGAAGGCGATTGAGACCTTCGGAAAGATTGATGTCCTTGTGAATAACGCTGGCTGGGATGAGATTAAATTCTTCCTCCAGACAACGCCGGAGTTCTGGGAGAAGGTGATTGCAATAAATTACATAGGCGTATTAAATACAACCTATGCTGTGCTTCCTCACATGGTTGAGAGAAAATCAGGGGCAATTGTGAATATCTCTTCAGATGCGGGCAGGGTTGGAAGCAGTGGGGAGAGCGTTTATGCTGGATGTAAGGCAGCAGTTATTGCCTTCAGCAAGACCATCGCAAGGGAGCACGCAAGGGATAATATAAGGGTAAATGTGGTCTGTCCCGGACCCACTGAAACCCCGCTTTTTGAAAACCTCAAAAAAGACGAGACAGGAGCAAAAATTCTCTCTGCAATGGATAAATTTATACCCATGCGCCGTCTTGGAAAGCCAGAGGATCTGGCACCCGCCGTTGCCTTCCTTGCATCAGACGAGGCATCCTTTATTACAGGGCAGGTGCTGAGCGTGAGCGGTGGACTTACGATGGCAGGATAGAGAGAGAAAGGTTATTGAGAAGAAAACGAGGATCGCCTATCTTGAGGGCGAGGTCAGAACTGAAGATGGTGTCCTCATTGCAAAGGCAACAGGAACATTTTTTATTGTGAGATAGAGTAAAGGAGGTAGATTATGAAGGCAGTTGTATTTCACGAATTCGGTGGAGTGGAAAAATTAAAATACGAAGAATTTCCTGACCCAGAACCAGGTCCGGGAGAGGTTCTCATAAGAGTAAAGGCATGCGCCTTGAATCATCTTGATATATGGGAGAGGCAGGGTTTGCCAGGTGTGACTCTACCACATATCTCTGGCAGTGATGTCTCAGGAATTGTGGAGGAATGTGGAGAGGGTGTGAAAGGCATAGAGAAGGGTGCAGAGGTTATAATCTCACCAGGAATAAGTTGCATGAAATGTATTAAGTGTCTTGAAGGAGATGACAACCAGTGCAGTGAGTATAACATCCTTGGGTACCGCAATAACGGTGGATATGCAGAGTATGTCGTTGTGCCACAGGTAAATGTCCTGCCAAAGCCAGAATCCCTCTCCTTTGAGGAGTCCGCTTCAGTGCCGCTTGTATTTCTTACTGCCTGGCACATGCTTGTAAATCGTGCAGGAATTAAACCAGGAGATGCTGTTCTTGTCCATGCAGGTGGCAGTGGGGTGGGCATTGCAGCAATCCAGATTGCAAAACTCTTTGGCGGATTTGTGATAACCACAGTAGGTAGTGACGAGAAAATAGAGAAAGCAAAGGGGCTGGGTGCTGATGTGGTTATAAATTACAATAAGCAGGACTTTGAACAGGAAGTGAAAAAGATAACGGGGAAGCAAGGGGTTGACATAGTAGTTGAACACATAGGTCCTGATGTGTGGGAAAAGTCCATAAGGGTTCTTGCCCGGAACGGACGCCTTGTCACCTGTGGGGCAACAAGCGGCCCTTCTGCAAATATTGATCTCAGATATGTATTTTCCCGACATCTTTCCATCCTGGGTTCATACATGGGAAGGAAGAGCGAGCTCTTAGAGGTACTGAAGTTTATAAATTCTGGCAAACTTAAACCTGTGGTTCACAGTGTCTTTGAACTCAAGGATGCTGTACAGGCACAACAGGAGATGCTGGACAGGAAGAACTTCGGCAAGATTGTGCTGAGGGTGTAGGTTGTTATTAACTTCTTAAATTTTTTATTCAAGAATTCTTTCCTGCCTTTAAGAAATAAAAGGTCTTTTTTATCTATCTCTCTTAAGCTTTTTTCAATTCAATCATTGTATCAATCCCTGCAACAGGGATTTCTATATTATCTATCTTTTCTATCATTATATCTTTTTTTTTTTTTTTT
>FWWL01004098.1_pt1 | contig 25265 bp, 20 predicted proteins | sample 2228331 | NCBI WGS metagenome assembly FWWL01 (sample SAMEA103939775, study PRJEB20133) | metagenome | reverse complement strand
CCAACAGGCCCAACAAAAGGTGGAACGATCGTTTATCCATCAGCGTTTGTCAGGGGTACATCCCCCTCTCCTCGCATCAAAAGTGAGGGAGGCCAGCCTGCGCTGCCCCGTGTGGGCAATTCTATCCTTAGCAGGAGGGAGTGTCTAAAAGTGTGAGGTTTCGCGCCTCATCGCCAGCCCTTACATTTGCAAATCCCCCGCCGATGGGCTATAAGCGATAGCGTATGCTAACCGCCAATCGCTAACTGCCTAATCGCTACCCCTACGGAGGAGCTATGACCATCAGCTTCGGCACCGATGGCTGGCGCGCTGTGATCTCGGAGACTTTCACCTTTGCCAACCTGCGGCTGCTGGCGCAGGCCATCGCTGATCTCATTCTGGAGGAGAACAACAGCGGCCAGCCCCACGCTGTGGTGGGCTTTGACACGCGCTTTCTCTCCGATCGTTACGCCATAGAGGTAGCGCGCGTGCTGGCTGGGAACGGCATCCGCGTCCTGCTCACCAACTCCGATACCCCTACCCCTGCTGTCTCTTTCACTGTGAAGCACACTGGAGCCGCCGCCGGTGTGATGATCACCGCCAGTCATAACGCCCCGCGTTACAACGGCGTCAAGCTTAAGGCGGCCTTTGGCGGCTCGGCGCTGCCGGAGCAGTGCCGCCGTGTGGAGGTACATCTGCGCGACAATGAAGAACGGGCGCGGGGGCCAGTGCTGGCCGATTACGAGGTGGCGCTGCAGCAGGGGCTGATTGAACGCTACAACCCAGCCCCTGATTACTTTGCTCACCTGCGCACGCTGGTTGACCTAGACGTCATCTGCCGCGCCGGTGTGCGCGTCATCCACGACCCCATGTACGGGGCGGGGCGGGGCTACATCAAATCCCTGCTGGGCGGGGCCGGCTGCCCCGTGCACGAGATCCGCGGCGAGATGAACCCGGGCTTCGGTGGCATCCACCCCGAACCGCTGGCCAAGTATCTGGCGGCGCTGGCCGCGGCGATCCAGGCCGGCCTTGGTGAGGTAGGTCTGGCTACCGATGGTGACGCCGACCGCATTGGCGCCATGGACGGCGAAGGGCGTTTTGTGGACCCGCACCACATCTTTGCCCTCATCCTCAAATATCTGGTGGAGGTGCGCGGCATGAAGGGCACGGTGGTGCGCACCGTCTCCACCACGCGCCTGATTGACCGGCTGTGCCACCGCTACAACCTGCCCCTTAAGGAAACGCCGGTGGGCTTTAACCACATCGCCGACCTCATGATGCAGGGTGATGTGTTGATGGGTGGTGAGGAATCGGGCGGCATGAGCATCAAGGGCCACGTTCCGGAGGGCGACGGCATCCTCATGGGCTTGCTGCTGCTGGAGGTAATCGCCCGATCTGGCAAGACGCTCGCCGCGCTGGTGGATGACCTGCACGCCGACCTTGGCCCTGTGTACTACGCCCGCGCCGACCTGCGCCTGCGGCGTCCGGTGGCCAAGAAGGACATGGTAGCTCGCCTGCGTGACGGCGCCCCGACGCACATCGCCGGTGTGCCGGTGCAGGAGGTCTCCGATCTGGACGGCGTGAAATATCTCATGGCTGATGAGAGCTGGCTGCTCATCCGACCCAGCGGCACCGAGCCGCTGCTGCGCGTCTATGCTGAGGCGGGCGACGAGGCCACGATGCGCCATCTGCTGCGCTACGGGGAGCAGGTGGCGGAGGGCGTTTAGCGGCTGGCGACAGCTGTTGACCCCAGGGGGCGCAGAGGGTTTTCTCCGCGCCCCCTGTGCTCTGTGGCGAACGTTCCACTGTTTGTCTTACAGCAAGTACCAATCCAAAAAACGTTCCATACGCTGGTAGAAGTCCAGGCGGTTCTTGCGCAGCAACAGGCCATGTCCTTCATCGGCGTAAGTCTTGTACTCAAAGGTCTTCCCCGCCCGCTTGAGCGCCTCCACCAGCTCCTCAGATTGCAGGGGATGAACAACGCGGTCCAGCAGTCCGTGCACGATAAGCAAGGGGCGCTGAATGTTTGCCACATCCCACACAGGCGATCCAGCACGGTAGCCGGCGCGGTTGCGGCTGGGATGCCCCATCATGCGCTCCAGGTCCTCGCGGGCGCCGCGCGCAGCCTGCGCCCATGAGGTCAAGATGTTGCAGTCGCCATATTTGGCGATGCCACAGGCATAGCGGTACTGGGGATCGCGGGCCAGCGCACAGACGGCCAGATAGCTGCCGTAGCTCGCCCCATAGATGGCGATGCGCTCGCGATCTACGCCGTGCTGGGCCACCAGATAGTCAGCGGCGGCCAAGCAGTCTTTTGTATCGTCCACGCCCCACACGCCGTGATTGGCGCGCGTGTAGTCCAGGCCATAGCCCGTGCTGCCGCGATAGTTGATCGCCAGCCACACGTACCCCTTGGCCACGAAGTACTGCGCCAGCAGGTCAAACTCGGCGCCGTACTGGCTGGCCGGTCCGCCGTGTGGATAGACCACCGCCGCGCCGTTGGGCTGCGCCGGACGGTAGAGAAAGGAGGGGATTTCCAACCCATCAAAGCTGAGGTAACTCACGCGCTCCGGCACGGCGAGCGCCACCTGCTCCAGCGCAGGCAACTGGCTGAAAGTCAGCTGCACCACCTGCCGTGTCTCCACGTCCAGGCGGTAGAGGTCGTGTGGCGTGCGCGGGTCCTCATACTCAAAGACGATGGTGCGGCCATCGGGCAGCCAGCGCGGGCGGCTGTGCATTCCCAATCCCGTGCGCAGGTCGCACAGCTTACCGCTCTCCACCTCCACAATGGCCAGATCGTGCGCCCCACCACGGTTGACGGTGCAGACAAGGCGCGTGCCATCCGGCGACCAATCCAAACCGCTCAGGTCGTAGCCGACGTGCGTTACCTGCCGCTCGGCACCTGTCTCCACGTCCAGCACGAACAGCTCGTAGAAGCCCGGGCGGTCGGAGAGGAAGGCGAGGGTACGACCATCGGGCGACCAGCGCGGCAGGACGTTGTGGCGGGAAGGCGTGCCGCTCAGCAGGCGCACCTCGCCCGTCTCCAGATCGGCCAGCATGAGGTCAGTGCGGTTGAGGTCATCCAGCGGCTGGTGGATGTAAGCCACCCGGCGGCCATCGGGCGAAGCCTGCGGGCTGTGAGCATGACCCGTGTTCATGCTGACGGGCCGCGGCCATGCCCCTTCACGATCGGTGAGGACGATGTGCGTCCGTCCTCCGCGCTCGGTGGTGATGAGCAGGCACTCGCCGCCGGGCACCCAGCGCGGCGATCCGCCTCCGTTGGCAAAGTCGCTCACCTTGTGCGGAGTGCCACCACGAGCGGGCACCACCCACACGTGCCCCTTGTCGGTGTAGGCCAACCATGCGCCATCAGGTGACCATTGCGGCGCATCATCCCACCAGAAGGGCGCCGGGCCACGGTCAAAAGTCAGGCGGGCAGGCCAGCCGCCGGAGACGGGCATCACGTAGAGATCGGAGAGGTCATCGCGGTCCCACAGGAAGGCAATGCGCTGCCCATCCGGTGAGGGCGTCAGATGGCGTGGTATGGTCATCGCCGCCAAAAGGGGCAGGCTCCACCCCGATGGCGGGGCCAGGTCGGGGCGCGCCTCGGCGGGCCAGCCATTGCGCTCATACTTTTCCATAAGTTGCGAACGCGGATCGCTGTACATCTCATACCTCCAGGCGGTAGATGTGGTAGGTGCCCTCGCAGGGATTGCCCCAACAGACCTGCATCTGCAGGGCAGCAAGGTCCATCACCAGCGAGCAGATGGTCTTCTGGCGGTCCAGTGGGCTGGCACTCGCTTCGGTGTGCGAGCAGATGCTGTTGGGGAAGTTGACATGGTCGCGCAGGATGGCTTTGAGCGTGTCAGGGGTGTGGGGATGGGTGGAGCGCAGCAGGCGCAGGGCGCGGTTGACGCGCACCCGCGAGTCAATGAGGCGCTCGGTGTGATGCTCCACCTGCTTCATGCGCTCGGTAAGATAGTGGTTGGTGTGGGCGAGGTAGCCCTCCATGCCGTAGAGGGTGGCAAAGCGCCGCGCTGAGACCTCCACGTTGTACAGCTCGCCGTTGCGATCAGCGATGAGGTGGTTGTAGCCTGCCGCTCGCCAGCGCATGAGGGCGCTGCGGATGGCCTCGGCGATGCGTTCCGCCGCCAGCACACGGCGCGAGACGAAGATGCGCGGCACGCCCACGCGCACATCGGTGGGATAGACCGAGTCACAGCACTGGGCAATACCTGCTGCATTAAAGCCGATGTTGGGCAGCAGCCCGCCATAGGTCATGGCGAGGTAGGGTGGCTCATCCTCCGGTGTGGCGTGGATGAGGTAGGCATTCTCCTCGTCCTCCGGCATCCAGTCCTCATTATGTGCCACCAGCACATGGCCGTCGGCGGTGCGCTCGCCACTCACGGCGAGGCTGGTGCAACCGAGGTGGACTCTATCGGAGGTGATGGCCTCAATGCAGTTGAGCACCATCAGTTCGTCAAAGTCCGCTCCGGCAGCCTCGGCCATGCCTTCCAGTTCCTCAACATACTGGGGGGTGTGCTCCTGTGCATAGGGGTAGTATTTGGCCCCCTGTAGCACGGCCTCCTCCCACGTCATTTGCAGCTCATCGTAGGCTGCGGCAAAGTCGGCCTTGTAGATGGCCAACATGCGGTGGATTTCCTCAGCGCACGCCTCGCCGATCTGGCGGCCCATCTGGCGGTGGCCACCGCGGACACGAATAAGCTTAAGGGGGGCATCGCTGGGCATGATCGTCCCTCCGCGGCGTCAATGAGTCCAAGTCCTGGCCGCTCACAGCGACGCAGGACCCCGCAAGAAGCGGAGCAATTTATTCGGGCTTAATAACTGGGAAAAGGTGCCGAAAGCGGCACGTCATCGGGGAAGAGGACGCGCTTCAACGTGATGCAGGTAAAGCGTGGAGGGGCATCCCACCAGCAAGGGATCATGCCGGGCGGTGATGCCGCCGCCACAGAACAAGCCCAAGCGGACATCATCGCACCTCACTGCCTGCTTTTGGGATCGGAAACCTGCGAGAGAGTGTACCACAGGGGGCAGAGGGAGGGCAAAACACCCCTGCGCGACATCCCCACCACTACTTGCGGGGGCGAGGGGATGCCGGCACTCACACCTGCGGCAGGACCTGCACCGCCAGCGCCTCTAACCCGTCCAGGTCGTCCAGATCAAGCCACTGGAGCATGACGCGCTGCACGCCCACCGCCGCCAGCTCGCCCAGCTGATCCACCACCGCGTCCGCCATGCCAACGATCACCCCACGCTCGCGCAGTTTGGCAGGGTCGCGTGCGGCCAATTTGCGCCGGAGGGTTGCTTCATCCTTGCCAAAGACGCATCCCGTCATCAGCGAACGGTGCACGCTCTGCGGTGGACGCCCCTGCTGCTCCAACAGGGCATTGAGCCGTTCGTTCAGTTGCGCAAAGCGCTCAGGCCGGATGTAAACTGCGTTCCACATGTCGGCGTAGCGTGCCACCAGCGGCAGAGTGTATTGCGGGCCATTGCCACCGATGAGGATGGGCGGGCCGCCGGGGCGCTGCGGGCGCGGCAGCAGGATAGCCTCGTCCAAATAGTAGTAGCGCCCCGCGAAGCTGACTGGTTCGTCACTGCGCAGCAGGCGCGTGATCACCTCTAGCGCATCGGCCAAGCGGTGGAAACGCTCCGGCACGTCCAGCAAATCCCAGCCAAACTTGTGGTGCTCGCGCACCTGCCAGCCTGCCCCCAGCCCTAAATGCAGCCGCCCGCCCGAAAGGTCGTCCACAGCAGCGGCCATGCGCGCCGTCATGGTAGGATGGCGGAAAGAGACGGGCGAGACCAGCGGCCCAAACTCAATGCGGTGGGTGTGGCTGGCCAGCCACGTCAACGAGACCCATAGCTCCAGCGAGTCCTGGTCCGGCCCGCTGGCGTTGGTGTAGTGATCGGAACGGTAGAGGCCGGCAAAGCCAAGGTCCTCTACAGCGCGGGCAAGGCGCTGAAAGTTGCTCCAGTTGAGGCCGTTCTGTCCTTCCAGCATGATGGCAACTTCCATCGTCAAAACGCCTCCTTTATATCTATGGGCATAGCGCAGACGCCGGAGGGTCAACCCTTCGGCGGTTGCCAACGCGGGAGCCACGAGAGCTGGGAGATTAATGCATGCTCACCGTGATCAGCGCGAAAAGGACGGCCAACTGCATCACCAACGCCGCCGAGATCAACCACATGAGGGACGGCCTGCTGCGCCGCCGATGGGCAGGCCACGTGGCTGGAAGGGTCTTCTCAGCGCGGCGGGGGATGGGCAACGTCAGCGGATCGGTATCCAGGCCATCCACCGGTGTCAGTGCCTGCACCTCCAGCGGAGGCTCGCCGCTGTCCTCCCTCCCGCCACCGAGGGGATAGACCACCGCCAGTCCGGCGGCGCGCGCCAACGCATGGGCCAACGCCATCGCCTGCGGCGGACGCGCCTCAGGGCTGGCGTTCAGCGCTTGCTTGACCACCACCGCCACCCCGCGCGGCAGCTCCGGGCGCCAGCGACGCACATCGGTGGGGTCAGCGCGGAGGCGTTCCACCGGCAACGCAACCCCCTCATCCTCAAAAGGGCGCCGCCCGCTGAGCATCTCAAAGACCATCAACCCCAGCGCATAGATGTCACTGGCCGCATGGGGGGTAGCCCCGGCGGCAACTTCGGGGGCCATGTAGGGGCGCGTGCCAGGCTGCCGCCTGCCGTTCAGCCCGGCTTCCTGCGCGATACGCGCCAGCCCGAAATCGGCCAGATAAGCGTTGCCCACTCCATCCAACAGCACGTTGCCGGGCTTGAGATCGCAATGGATGATGCCCACCCCATGGGCATGATCCAACGCCGCCGCAATCTGCGCTGTGAGGCGTACCACCTCCTCCAACGGCAAGCCGTTGGGGTGCGCAGCGATGCGTCGCGCCAGCGTGCCGCCCGTGAAGCAGGCCATCACTAGATAGGGCTGCCCAGCGGCAATCCCTACATCATAGACGGGCAGGATGTGCGGGTGTTGCAGGTGCGCAAGGACCTGCGCCTCGCGCTCAAAGCAGCTGAGGAAGGCCGCATGGTGGGCATATGGCGCACCGATCAGCTTGATCGCCACGTCACGGCCTACGCTGGGCTGACGGGCGCGGTACACGACCCCCATGCCGCCCCGCCCGATCACTTCCTCAAGCTGATAGGGACCCAGCCGCCGACCTACGAACGTGCTTTCCACCGCTTATTCGGCTTTGACCCCACAGGAGTCCATCACAGCAGGCGCCGCAGCAGCTCGCGGAAAGCCTCCTCAAGCGCCTCCACCTGCCTGACGATGCCCCAGCAGATGTTGTAGAACTCCTCCGGCGTGAGAAGCGCCTCGGGGATGTTGTGCATGCACTCCAGCACTTCTTTGTTGCCAATTTGCTCAATACACCAGAATCCCCGCGTGGCGTTGGCGTTCTGCTTAAGCACCGTGATCAAGATGGGGGCGGGGATGTCATCGGCATCATCTACGGCGATGATGCTGGGGCAGGAGAATTCCCAGATGCTCTCATAGGGGATAATGAAGAGGGGTTGGGAATGGCCACCGACATTGAAAATCAACTTGGCCCTGGATGAGGACAGATCAGAGATTTTCAGATCCGCCCGCCGCGCCAGGTCCTTCACACGCCGCTCAAACGCACTCTCAAACATGGTTGTGCTCCTTTCTTAAAATAGGCGGCGGAGGACATATTTAGCAACTTTATATCATGATTTTGCTTCCCAACACAATAGGGAGGCCGCATTTTGTCACTAAGTGGGATTCAGTGGCCTTGAAGTCTTGACAAATACACCAACTTCCCCCATTATGATAAATGTCCGGCATGCTTGGGAGCCACTTGTCCACGCACAATTACATAATCTTGGAAGGAGCAGGCATGACCGAGAAGCTACGGCGTAAGGTTCTGGTAGCCGCATGGATGGTAGCCCTCGCCTTGGTGTTCACGGCTGCCTCAGCGGCATTTGCTCAAGAGGAACCCCCTCCATTGCCCACCCCCACCTTCCCGGATGAAATGCCGCCCCTCCCCGAGGTGCAGGTGATGGAGGACGCAACCCTCTGGAGCGCGCGGCAGTTTCATCACTTTTTAGTGGAGTTCCAAGGACCACCGGCGACGCGGCTGTACGCTCAGGCATTGGCCAGCGGCCAATCGGAGCGGGGCGCCATGGAAGTGGCCAAAGCAGCTGTTGAGTCCTACCGCACAGCACAGGCCACCGTGCGCCCGGCACTGGAAGCAAACGGCGCAACGGTGCTCTATGGCCTGCAGCGCATCTTCAACGGCGTGGCCATCTACCTGGATGACCCCTCCCGGTTGGAAGCCATCCGCGCCATCCCCGGTGTGAAGGCGGTACACATCCTGCCTCTCCACACGCCCGATACGGAGACCAGCGTGCCCTTCATCGGCGCACCGGGCCTGTGGGAGACCTACGGCCTCACCGGCAAGGACCTCACCATCGCCATCATTGACACCGGCATTGACTACCTGCACCTTGGCTTCGGCGGCGATCCCAACCTCTACAGCAGTCAGGACCCGACGGTGATCAACAGCGATGGTGTGCCCTTCCCTACGGACAAGGTCATCGCCGGCTACGACCTGGTGGGTGAGGACTACGACGCCAGCGGCGAAGAAGGCTCACCCATCCCCGTTCCGGACGACGACCCCACCGACTGCTACGGGCACGGCTCGCATGTGGCAGGCATTGCCGCCGCCTACGGTGTATATGATGACGCCGGCACACCGACCACCTTCTACGGCCCTTGGGATAGCAGCATCTACAGCGCCTACAACTGGATCGTGGCTCCCGGCGTGGCTCCCGAGGCAAACCTGGTGGCGCTGAAGGTCTTCGGCTGCGCCGGCACAACAGCGGTGGTGCCTCAGGCGTTGGAGATGGCCGTTGACCCCAACGGCGACGGCGACTTCTCCGATCACTACGACGTGATCAACATGTCGCTTGGTGCAGCCTACGGCTCGCCCGATGACATTGACGTGACCATCACTGACAACGCCGCCCTCGCCGGTGTGATCGTCGCAGCATCGGCGGGCAACAGCGCCGACGTGTACTTCATCACCGGCAGCCCGGCCTCGGCCACCCGCGCCATCAGCACGGCTGCCAGCGCCGACGATGGCCTCTTTGCGCTGGCCCTGCGCGATGGCGACGGTGTGGACTATCTGGCTATCCCGGCAGCCTTTGGCCCGCCTGTCACCACGCCCATCACGGCCCCGTTGCAGCAGCCGACTGGCAACCCCAACGGGTGCTCTGGCAGTGATTTCACGGGCTTCACCCCCGGCAACATCGCGCTGATTGACCGCGGCGTGTGCGCCTTCACCACCAAGGTCAAGAACGCCCAGAACGCTGGGGCAGTGGCGGCGGTGATCACCAACGTCACCACCAACATCCCCTTCACCATGGGCGGCACTGACCCGACCATCACCATCCCCTCGGTGATGATCAGCGGCGATGACGGCTGGACGATCAAGGCCAAGCTGCCCACGACCGGCACGCTGGACCCCAGCCTGATCATCCCGTTGACGGACACGCTGGCCAGCTTCTCCTCGCGTGGGCCGCGGCGCGGGCATCCTGTCTTGCTCAAGCCCGACATCACTGCGCCTGGTTCCAACATCACCTCGGTCTCCAGCGCCTATGACGGCAGTGGCAACCAGATCAGCGGCCCGGCGGTGAACCCCGGCGCTGATGCGTTAACCATCAGCGGCACCTCCATGTCTGCGCCGCATGTCGCCGGTGCGATGACCCTCCTGCGCGAGGCATATCCCAACTGGAGCGTGGAGGAGCTGAAAGCGCTGGCGATGAACACCGCCGTGCACGACATTGACCTGCTGCCCGGCTGGCCGCAGGTGGGTCCGGGGCGCGTGGGTGCAGGCCGCATTGACCTGGGCGCGGCGCTCAATACGCAGGTCATCGCCTACAACGGCAGCGACGCCGGCGCGGTGAGCATGGCCTTTGACTTTGACGTGCCCGGCACCAGCAAGGGCAGGGTGGCCAAGCAGCTCTTCATCACCAACAAGGGCGGCGTGGCACAGACGTACACGCTCACGCTGGATAAGGTGGTGGATGCGCCAGGCCTAAAGGTTAAGCTCACTCCTACGCTGGTGACCGTGCCCGCCTATACCACTGTCACCGTGACGGTGGAGGTGCAGTACGACGGCGCCCAGATGCTCAAGGTGTGCGATGCCAGCGTGGATCCGCCCGCCGGCGCGCGCCACTGCCTGAACGAGGACTCCGGCTACATCGTGCTGACGCCCACGAGCGGCCAGCTGCTGCGCGTGCCCTACTTCGTGACGGCAGAACCCGCTTCCAACACCAACGCATTGGTCAAGAAGGTCTTCGCCCCGCCTTTCATTGTGGCGGAGATCCCGCTTGCCGGCACCGGTGTGGACGTGAGCGGCGGTCTGGACTATCAGAACCAGTTCTCGCGGGTGAGCGCCTACGAGCTGATGGGCCGCAGCATGAATGACGGCTGGAGCACCGGCATGGCGGAGAACGCCGACATCAAGGCCGTTGGCGTCACTGCTGACCCCTACAACTGGAGCAACTACTTCGCCATTGCCACCTATGGGGAGTGGAACACGCCCGCCGAGGTGGAGTTTGACATCTACATAGACACCAATCAGGATGGCACCGAGGACTGGATCCTGCTCAACTGCACAGCGAGCGGAGGCACTCTGTTCCGGGTCTGCTTTGTGGACCTGTGGGATTTCTTCGGCTACGGCGCAGGTGCACTGCTGACCTTCGGCACGCCGCTCAACGAGCTTGGCGCGGTCGTGGACACGCACCTCTTCAACCAGAACGTGATGATGATAGGCTCCTACTTCTACTACTTTGACCTGATCTCCTCCTCCTTCTACGGTGATGGCGACACCACGTTTGACTTCTGGGTGGTGAGCTGGAGCCGCGACTCCGAAGATCCAGTGGACTGCGCGCCGCTCTACAACCCGGTCTGCGGCGGATCGGACGTCTACACCTACAACCACTTTGACCCCAGGGCGCTCTTCCTCAACTACGATCTGTTCGGTTATGACGGCTACCTGCCGATGTGGCCCGATCAGAACGGCGGCGCTGTCCAGGCGGAAGTGTACGGCTCGGGCGACATTGACGTGCTGCTGCTGCACCACTACAACAGCCCCGACAAGCGCGCCGAGTTCGTGACCATTTCCACGTCGCCCGCCACGGTTGAGCTTGTGACCAACGGTGGTTTTGAGAGCGGCGACCTCACGGGCTGGACGCCTAAGAACCTCAAGGGCAGCGATGGGGTGACGAGCGCCAATGCCTACAACGGCACCTACTCCATGCTGTTCAGCGGTGGGTCAACCGACACTCGCAAGCTCAAGCAGGTGGTCAGCAGCGGTGGCTCAGCAGGCGATCAGTTCATGCTGGCCGCTGCCAGTTACCCTGATGGTGCTGTGGGAACGGCCACACTGAGCGCCGTCATCACGTACGTGGACGGCACCAAGGAGAAGGTCACGCTTGACCTGATGGGGGCTGACGGCACATGGACCGAACACGGCTACAGCTTCTTCGTGGCCGATAAGGACTACACCAAGATCAAGGTCGTGCTGAAGGCCAAACTGAGCAGCGGCGCCATCTACGTGGACGATATCAGCCTGCAGCAGCTCGTCGCACCGTAACGTCCTGCGTTTGGCTCCCGAGCAAGCAGCGGGGCGCCGTCAGGTTGACGGCGCCCCTTTCTTTTGGGAGGGAAGATCATCCTCCACTCTTCCACCCATTGCTGATAGGGCAAAGGCGCTACAGACGCCACGGGGGGCGCCACCTTGCAAGGATGGTGCCCCCCGTGGGCAGCGGTGTAAGCCGTCTGTTTACTGATTGTGCGGGTTGCCCCCTTGCTCCCCGCCATTGGTGTCCTTATGGGGGTTGCCTCTGGGATTGTCCTCACTGTGAGGGTTACCAGTGGGGTTATCCTCTGTGTGCGGGTTGCCCTGCCCCTTGCCAGGCTTAAAGCTCTTAAAGCTGCCGGGCTTGAGGCCCAATTGTTGGGCGATCTCACCCCAGCCCAGGCCGGAGTCGTACATGGCAAAGAGGTCGGCGACGGGCGTGTCGCTCTGGGCGCTCAAGAAATAGGCGATGCGGATCTCGCCCAGCCCGTACCCCTGGCAGAACCAATCCCAAACCTCGTCCACCTCTACATCCAGCTCGGCGGCCAGACGTTCGGCGGCAGGGTTGGGGACGCCGTCCTCACCACAGCGCCACCCCAGATCGCCATCGTCTTCGTCATCATCCTGATCATCCTCGCCGGGGAGGTCACCCTCTTCGTCGCCGGGCAGATCGCCCTCCTCACCGCCATCATCATCCTCGCCGGGGAGGTCGCCCTCCTCACCGCCATCGTCATCCTCACCGGGAAGGTCGCCCTCTTCATCGCCGGGCAGATCGCCCTCCTCACCACCGCCATCATCCTCGGCTGGCGCGGCGGTGAGGTGCAGGCCATTGGGGAGGTCCCCACCAGAGGTGGTGCCCAGCACTCGCCCGGGGGCCTGCTGGCAGGCAGCCAAGAGGAGGATCACCACTAATGGCAGCAGATAACGCAACACTCGGCGCATGGTTATCCATCCTTTCCCTTATCTCGGGCACGTTTCCTACTGCACTATACAACGGGCAGAGAAGAAGGGTGTTACAGGACTGTTGTACTACCTGCGCCTGTCAAAGCGCCAACGCAAACAAAAGAACCACGAGGCTGCTCCTTTTCAGGGCTGCCTCGTGGGGCCAACAGAGGTGTGTCACACGCACTGGAAGGAGGAGGGAGGAAGGAGGAAGAAGGAGGGGTCCTCAATCCAAGTGGCAGATGATAGCACGGCGGGCGGCGTGTACATGGGTCAGATGGACTATTTTCAGGATCGCCGAACGGTGGCTGAGAGTCAGCTGCGCTGGGCGCTCATCCACCCACGCCTCCCGCAAGTGCCACGCGCTGCCACAGGCCGGGGTAGTTCACCACAAGGCCAAAGGAGTCCACCTCCAGCTCGGTGCGGTAGCCGGTGCTGCTCTCGTAGCGGTAGCGCGCCTCACTGAGGCGCTCGTAGCGCTGGGCCAGCGGCTCCACAGCCAGCGAGGGGAAGCGCACCCACGCAGCGCGGATTTCAGCGCTTTGCCCAACGGCAAGGTTAAGCCGCCGAATGGCCAGCGTGTTGGTGATAGGCGAAAAGGCCAGGTCCACATCCGTGCAGCCCGCCAAGTGGCTCAAGTCGCTGCCAGCCAGATAGTCCACCCACTCACCAGTGGGGGCCAACCCGATGCGCAGGGTGCGCTCATCCCTGCCCAGCCACCGCGTAACATTCACCATACCGACGCGCCAGAAACGGTCGCAGCTGATGCGGTAGGTGATGCGCAGCGGCTGCTCGTCCAGCGCCCCCAGCAGCACGCCATCAAACGACCAGCCGGAGCGCGTGCCACGCACGTGGCAGTGCTCCAGCCCGGCCGGACGGGTGGCCTGCCAGAGGATGGTATACTCACGCTCGCTCATGCCCTAAGTTTACCACACCGGCCCACGTTCGGGGTTTAAGCGCCTGAGCGCCATCGCCGAAAGGCGCGGGCGGCGGCGAGGTAAGATCAGCGCGAGGGAACACGCAACCAGCGTGAAGCGTTACTAATGATAGGACGTCCCAACCTATGGATGCTGAGGTGGATTTGGCAATGTTGCGGAGAATGGCCTCCTACCTTGCCTTGATCGCCCTGCTGGTGGCCTGCACACCAACCCCCACCCTATCCGCACCGGCTGCCCCTTCGGAGACTCCCGTCATACCCCCCACTCACACCCCGCGCAGCATCTCTACCCTGCCTGTGCCGACCTTCCCGCCGCTGACGCTACCCATCCCCACACAGATGACACCCGCCGATGAGCAGACCTTCGCGCTACCTGTGGATGACCCCATCGTACAACAGGCGGTCGCCGATCTGGCTGCGCGGTTGAATATTGCGCCGGATGCCATCACCGTGCTGAGCGTGGAGGCGGTCACATGGCCCGATTCCAGCCTGGGCTGCCCCCAACCGGGGATGGCCTACCTGCAGGTGCTGGTGGAGGGGTTGCGCATCCGCCTGAGCGCCGAAGGCGCGCTCTATGAGTACCACAGCGGCGGGAACATAGCCCCCTTCTTGTGTCAACCCAGCCGCTATGGCCTCGGCTCTTCGATTCCGGTGCCCACTGCCGGGCCGTACCCTATCCCTCCGCCAGAAGAAGGGACGGAGAAGTAGGAACGCGCCCCGATGTTGCGTTGAGTTCCTTTCCGCGCCCCCTGCGACGTAGAGGGGCGGGCGCTCTTGCCAGCAGCAGGGATACTTGCCCATCTCCCCGATCGTGGTTACAGTCGGAGCAGGTATCCTCTCCTCTCTCCAGCGAGGCGAAGACCGATGAGCAAGGACATCCTGCTGGTGATAGATTTCGGCACGCAGAGCGTGCGCGCTATACTCTTCAACCCGCGCGGTGACCTGCTGGCCTGTTCACAGGTGCCGATTGAGCCGTACTTTTCCCGTGAGCCGGGCTGGGCCGAGCAGGAGCCAGAGCGCTACTGGGGTTGGCTGTGCGAGGCCTGTCAGCGCTTGTGGGCGATGACCGACATCCCCAAGGAAGCCATCGCAGCGGTGGGGTTGACCACCCAGCGCGCCACCGTGATCGTGGTGGACCGCGCGGGCAGGCCGCTGCGCCCGGCCATCGTGTGGCTGGATCAGCGCCGCACCGAAGGCCTGAAGCCCATCGGTGGATGGTGGGGGCTGCTCTTTGCCCTTGCCGGAATGCGCGAGACGGCGGCTATCCTGCAGGCTGATGCCGAAGTCAACTGGATCATCCGCCACGAGCCGCAGGTATGGGAGCAGACGCATAAGGTGCTCTTCCTCTCCGGCTTCCTCACCTATCGGCTGGTGGGGCGCTTTGTGGATTCGGTGGGCTGTCAGGTGGGTTACATCCCCTTTGATTACAAGCGCAAGACCTGGTCCAGGCCCTCGGATTGGAAATGGCAAGCTGCGCCGGTGAAGCCGGAGATGCTTGTGGAGCTGATCCCGCCCGCGCAGCCGCTGGGTGAGATCACGGCGCAGGCCAGCGCAGCAACAGGCATCCCAGCCGGCCTGCCGCTTATCGCCTGCGCTGCCGACAAGGCCTGTGAGGTGCTGGGGTCGGGTGGCATCGCCCCGCACATCGGCTGCCTCAGCTTCGGCACCACGGCCACCTTCAATACCACGCACCGCCGCTACATTGAGGTCATCCCCTTGCTGCCGCCCTATCCCTCCGCCGTGCCCGACGCCTATAACCTGGAGGTACAGGTCTATCGCGGCTTCTGGATGGTGAGCTGGTTCAAGCGCGAGTTCGGCCAGCGCGAACAGCAGCTCGCCGCCGAGCGCGGCGTGCCCGCCGAGGCGCTCTTTGATACACTGGTGGAGGATGTGCCGCCCGGCTCTATGGGGCTGATGCTCCAACCGTACTGGTCGCCGGGGCTGCGTGTGCCCGGCCCAGAGGCCAAAGGGGCTATCATCGGCTGGGGCGATGTGCACACACGCGGCCACCTCTACCGCGCCATTCTGGAGGGGCTGGCCTATGCCCTGCGCGAAGGTAAGGAGCGCACCGAGCGCCGCAGTGGCGTGCCCGTCACTGAGCTGCGCGTGGCGGGCGGGGGATCGCAGAGCCGCGCCGCCATGCAGATCGCGGCGGATGTGTTCGGATTGCCCGCCTCACGCCCGCACGTTTACGAGGCGTCAGGGCTGGGGGCAGCAATTGACGTGGCGGTAGGGATGGGGCTGCATCCCGATTTTGAGACGGCAGTGCGCGAGATGGTACGCCTCGGCGAGACGTTTGAGCCGCGCCCTGAGGCCTATGCGATCTACGATGCGCTCTATCGGCGCGTCTACCAACGTATGTACGGCCATCTCAAGCCGCTGTACGAGGAGATACGGGAGATCACGGGATACCCGCGACGGTATTAAATTCTCTACCGCAAAGCACGCTGAGGCTACGGAGAAAGACCATCCACACGGAGCATCATGCGCCATGTTTGCCCTCATTGCCTTTGATGCCGACGATACCCTCTGGGAGAACGAAATCCTCTACCTTGAGGCACAGGAGAAACTGCGCCGCCTGCTGGCTCCCTACGCCAGCGCTGATGACGTGGATCGCGTGCTCTATGAGGCTGAGCAGCGCAACATGGAACCGTTTGGGTACGGCATCAAGGCCTTTACGCTCTCCATGATTGAGACGGCAGTTGCGATCGGCAACGGGCACATCTCGGCGGCGGAGGTGGGGCAGGTGGTGGACTTCGGCCGGGCGATGACGCAGGCACCGGTGCGCCTGCTGCCGCGCGTGGCGGAGGTCATCCCCCGCCTGGCTATGCACTACCCCCTCATGCTGCTCACCAAGGGCGATCCCCTTGACCAGCAGCGCAAGATCAGGCGCTCCGGCCTTGGGCGTTACTTCCCCATCGTGGAGGTGGTCGCTGAGAAGGATGAGGAAACCTACGCGCAGCTTTTGGCGCGCCACCGTGTGGAAGCGGCGCGCTTCTTGATGGTGGGTAACTCGTTGCGCTCGGACATCCTGCCCGTGCTGGCGCTGGGCGGGCATGCGGTGTATATCCCCCATGCGCTCACCTGGTCACATGAGCACGCCCCAGAACCAGACCCCGCACAGGAGCGTTACCATCGGCTGGAGCATATCGGCCTGCTGCCTGCGCTATTGGAGCAGTACGGATATGGTGCAGGAGGGTAAAGGGATGGGCACAAGGCGCTCTTTAGCGTCCCCTGTGGTTGATCTGCAACGGCTGGCGTTGGCGCTGTTGACCCTGTTGCTGGCCGCCGCAACGTGCGGCCAGCCGCCCCCCACGCCGACCATGACGCCCATCCCTACGGCGACGCTCACGCCATCTCCCACACCCTCCCCACAACCCACCCCCACCCCTACGCCACGTCCCACGCGCACCCCAGCGCCTACCCGCACCCCCTTCCCCACCCCTACCCTGCCCGGAGAAGCAGCCACCGTAACGAAGGTGATGGACGGCGACACTATCGCTGTCTCCATCAGCGGTGTGGAGTATGTGGTGCGTTATATCGGCGTAGATACCCCTGAGCGCAACGAGCCCTGCGGCCCCGAAGCCGCCGCCGCCAACGCCGCACTGGTGGAAGGGCAGACGGTGTGGCTGGTGAAAGACGTCAGTGAGACGGACCGTTACGGGCGCTTACTGCGCTACGTGTTCGTGGGGGAGGTCTTCGTCAACGAGCAGCTGGTGCGGGATGGCTGGGCCAGATCAAGGCGCTATCCACCGGATACGGCCTTTGCCGATCGCTTTGACCGCCTGGCCGCAGAGGCACAGGCCGCCGGATTGGGCTGTTGGCCGACGGGGGTCTTCGGCGGGGGTGTCCCCGCCCCCACCCAACCCTCGGGCGCAGGTAGCACGTTGCCCGCCGCTGTGTGCGATTGTTCCGCCAACCTCTATAACTGCAGCGACTTCAGCACCCATCAACAGGCACAAGCCTGTTACGAATACTGCCTTAGCCTCGGCGTGGGTGACGTGCACTCGCTGGACGCAGATGCGGACGGCAAAGCCTGTGAGCGGCTGCCGTGAGGGGATGAGGCAGGCAGGGGCAAACCGCAGCCAGCGGGATGGCTTCCTTGGCACTTCTCTCCGACAGCACACTCGCAACCTGTTATAATGGGGATCCACGGCGTAGGCGGTGACACTTATCCCGTTGGAGCGGGACGCTTATCGCTTGTGGTGCAGGCAAGGAATCCCTACACTAAAGGCAAAACGCTGATCACCACAGGAGAGGTAAACATCATGGCACAAGCCGTGAAAGAGACCCTAAACCCCTTTGCTATTGCGCAGGCACAGCTGGATCAGGCCGCCACCATCCTGCAACTGGAACCGGCGGTACATGCCCTGCTGCGCGAACCGATGCGCGAGCTGCACGTCACCCTGCCTGTGAAGATGGATGACGGCTCCACCCGTGTCTTCAAGGGTTTCCGCGTGCAGCACAACGACGCCCGCGGCCCCACGAAGGGCGGCATCCGTTTCCATCCGGAGGAGACCATTGACACCGTGCGCGCCCTCGCCATGTGGATGACATGGAAGTGCGCTGTGGTCAACATCCCGCTGGGTGGGGCCAAGGGCGGCGTGGTGTGCAACCCCAAAGAGATGTCCCCCACTGAGCTGGAGCGCCTGAGCCGCGCCTACATCCGGCAGGTGGGGCACATCTTGGGCGCGGACAAGGACGTGCCCGCGCCGGATGTCTTCACCAACGCCCAGATCATGGCCTGGATGGCAGATGAGTTTGCCGTGCTCAAGGGCCACAACGAGTTTGGCGTCATCACGGGCAAGCCGCTGGCGCTGGGTGGCTCGCTGGGGCGCACCGATGCCACCAGCCGCGGCCTTGCCATCTGCGCCGATCTGGCTGCTCGGCGGCTGGGCATGTCGCTCAAGGGAGCGACAGTAGCCGTGCAAGGCTTTGGCAACGTCGGCAGCTACGCCGTGAAAATCCTGCAGCAGGAGTATGGCTGCAAGATCGTCGGTGTGAGCGATGTGACCGGCGCCTACTACAATGCCAAAGGTTTTGACTACGATGAACTTATCGCCCACGCCAACGCACATGGCGGCCTGCTGGAGGGCTACCGCGGCGGCGATGCCATCTCCAACGCCGAACTGCTGACACTGGAGGTGGATGTGCTGGCCCCCTGCGCCATTGAGGGGCAGATCCGCGCCGATAATGCTCCCCACATCAAGGCCAGGATGGTGGTGGAAGGCGCCAACGGCCCCACCACGCCGGAGGCAGATAAAATCCTCCACGAGAGGGGCATCTTGGTGGTGCCTGACATCCTGGCTAACGCGGGCGGCGTCACCGTCTCGTATTTTGAGATGGTGCAGAACTCCTACGGCTACTACTGGGATCTGGCAACGGTGCAGGAACGTCTGGCGCATATCATGACCGAGGCCTTCCACGAGGTCTATGCGGCCACTGACCGTTTCCAGGTGGATCCGCGCATGGGCGCCTATCTGCTGGCCGTCAACCGTGTCGCCGAAGCCGTGCGCCTGCGCGGCTGGGCATAGCGACCGCACCCCCAACTGTTTTGTTCGGAAAGGCCCCTCACCCCACCCTCTACCCCTACCGGCGAACGGCGAGGATGGGGTGAGGCCATTTTCATGCCCCGCCACCCTGCGGTACAATCGGCGCGGAGCATACCCCCATCCATGCGCTTGTGTGGAGGCTTAACGTGGCACAGGTCATCCGCATTGAAGACATCGCCCGCTATGAGGGGCAAGAAGTGACCTTGCAGGGCTGGCTCTACAACAAGACCGACAAGGGCAAGCTGCAATTCCTGCTGGTGCGCGATGGCACTGGCATCGCCCAGTGTGTGGTTTTCCAGAAGGAGGTCAGCGCCGAAACGTTTGAGGCAGCTCAACGCCTGACGCAGGAATCCTCATTGCGCGTGACGGGCACGGTACGGCAGGATAGCCGCGCCCCGGGCGTGCCGGGGGGCTATGAGATCGGCGTGAGCGGCCTTGAGGTCATCCAGATTGCCGAGCCATATCCCATCACACCTAAGGAACACGGCGTGGAGTTCCTCATGGACCATCGCCACCTGTGGATTCGTTCTTCCCAGCAGTGGGCCACATTGCGCATCCGCGCCACAGTGATCCGCGCCATCCGCAACTGGTTGGACGAGCACGGCTACATCAATCTGGATACGCCCATCATCACCCCTACCGCCGGCGAGAACACCACCACCCTCTTTGAGGTCAAGTACTTTGACGAACCGGCCTACCTCGCACAGACCGGCCAGCTCTATAACGAGGCCAACATCATGGCCTTTGGCAAGGTGTACTGCTTCGGCCCGACCTTCCGTGCTGAGAAATCCAAGACGCGCCGTCACCTCACCGAGTTCTGGATGGTGGAGCCGGAGATGGCCTTCTTCACGCTGGAAGACCTGATGGATATGGAGGAGCAGTTTGTCTCCTACATCGTGCAGACGGTGCTGCGCGAACGCCGCGCCGAGCTGCAGCTTTTGGGGCGCGATACGACGCTCTTGGAGAAGGTCACGCCCCCCTTCCCACGCATCTCCTACGATGAGGCCATCGCCCTGCTGCAGGAGATTCGCGAGGAGACAACCGACCCCGAATTGAAGGAACTGCTGCGCATTGAGTGGGGCAACGACTTTGGCTCACCGCACGAGACTGAGCTGACGCGCCGCTTTGAGAAGCCAGTCTTCGTCTACCACTATCCCACGGCGGTGAAGGCCTTTTACATGACGCCTGTGGAAGGACGTCCGGAAGTATGCCGCAGCGTGGACCTGCTGGCGCCGGAGGGTTATGGGGAGATCACCGGCGGCAGTGAGCGCATCGCCGACCCCGACCTGCTGATGCAACGCATCAAAGAGTTTGGGGTGAACCCTGAACACTACAGGTGGTACGTGGATCTGCGGCGCTACGGCAGTGTGCCACACGCTGGATTTGGGTTAGGCGTGGAGCGCACGGTGGCTTGGATCTGCGGGGCCGATCACCTGCGCGAGACCATTCCCTTCCCACGCATGTTGTATCGCATGTATCCGTAGGGTTGTGCGCTCTCGCGTGGGGACTAGGCTTAGGGCATTCTGGCTATCCTGCCCTCTGGGTGCTGGATGCCTCGCCTTTGGCCTTTAATGCTCAACTTCCCAACATGCGATCGATTGCTTCGGCAAGCTGAGCAAGGTTGCGCACCTGATAGACCTCGCTGCACAGCGGAGCGTAGAGCAGCATGTCGCTGTCGCCTGTGCCCCATTGGGCAGGATACTCAGGCGTCATCCAGATCAGCCGCCGCGCCCGCCGCCGAATCTCGTCAAAGGCATCCAACGCCGGATCGTTGTAATTGTTACGGGCATCGCCCAGCACGATGACCGTCGTGCGGTGATCCACATCGGCCAAATGGCTGGCGGTGAACTGGCGCAGGCTGTAGCCGAAATCGGTGCTGTAGTAGCCGGGCGGCAGCCTGGTGAGCACGCTGCGGATGGCCTGCTCCATGTTGAGCGTCTTGAGGTCGTCCGTCACGTCTTCCAGATGGTCAATGTAGGCGTAGCTGCGCGTCTTCTGCACCTGATCCTGCAGCTCATACAGCAGGCGCAGGAAGAACTCCGCCACAGGCCGCATGGATGTGCTGACATCACAGAAGACCACCAGCTTAGGCTTGAGGCGACGGCGACGCAGGCGCAGTTCCATAGGCACGCCGCCGTAGCGCTGGTTGGCTCGGATAGTCGCCTTGGCGTCCAGCTTGCCTTGCTTGCCACGCTTCTGGCGCAGGGCAGCGCGGCTGCGTAGGCGGGCAGCCAGCCGCCGCACCTCATCGCGTAGCACGTCCATCTCGTGCTCATCCAGCGAGCCAAAGGGACGCTGCAGCAGTTCGTGGGCGCGGTCACGGCGGAAGCGCCACTGATCCACCATGTTGTCGCGGATTTTCTGCCCCGCGAACTGCTCCAGCTGCTCGCCGATAGCCTCCTGGTTTTCGGCCACCTGCTGCTGGAGACGCGCCAGCGTCTGCGGGTCCATGCCCATCTCAGCGAGCATCTCCCACAGCGCCTCCAGCACCTCCTTGAGGCGATCCCAGCCCAGCAGGCGCTGCATACGGCGAGCATACCAACGCGCCTGATAGGGCGCTTCGGCGTGCTCCATGCCGGCCTGTCGTGCCAGATCCTCCAATTCCTGTTGGGACGGCCCCTGCCCGCTCAGCAGCCATGAGAGCAGCTCGGCGATGTCCTCAGCAAGGCGCTGCAGGGCTTGCTGAAGCATCTGCTGCTCCTCTGGCGAGAGTTCGGCCTGTGGGTTAAGGAGCGGGGGCACACCCGTGCCGAAGTAGAGCGGAAACAGCTCCTCAAAGGTAGGGATGTCGGCGGCCTCTTTGATGAGCGTGGCGCGCAGGGAAAGGCGGAAGGTTTCGCGGTCCAGCACGCCCATGTGCTCAACAGCGCGCCAGGCGTCCTGACTCTCGGCCATTGAGACGCGCACACCGGAGGCGCGCAATCCGGCGATGAAACGGGCAATGCGTTCTTCCACAGGCTTGGCTCTCCCTCAACTGCTCTACCAGAACGGAACCCATCACCAGCGCACAGAGGCACCCTAGGGCAGGATCAGCACGCCGATCTTGGCAACTACTTCCGCCTGCGGGTCAAAGGTCAGCCAGACGATCCTCATCGGCAAGGCGCAAATTGCCATTAACGCTTTCACACCATGCCGGAGGAAGGGCCTCTGCCGCTTGCGCTGCCCCCACGTAGCACGCGGCGGGCACGGGCCACGTCGGCCTCATACTTCAGCAGCACGGTGAGCGTGTTTTCCAGCACCTCGCGGTCCAGCGAGGCGGCGTTAAGCGTCAGCAGTGCCCGCGCCCAATCCAACGTCTCACTGACGCTGGGGTTCTTCTTGAGGTCCATCTGACGCAGGCTGTGGACGGCTTCAACGGCCTGCCGCGCCAACTTGGGGTTGAGATCGGGCACCTTGATACGCACGATCTCCAGTTCCTGCTCCACGGTAGGGTAGTCAATGTAGAGGTAGAGGCAGCGCCGCTTGAGCGCCTCACTCAGCTCACGGGTGTTGTTGCTGGTGAGGAACACTGTGGGGTGGTGACGGGCGCTGATCGTCCCGATTTCCGGAATGCTGACCTGAAAATCGCTCAGCACCTCCAGCAGGAAGGCCTCAAACTCGGCGTCGGCACGGTCAATCTCGTCAATGAGCAGGACGACCGGCTCATCGCTGTTGATGGCGCGCAGCAGCGGGCGGGGCAGCAGAAAACGCTCGGAGAAGAAGACATCCTCTTCGGCGGCCAGCCGATCGGCGGCCTCGGTGAGTGTGGCGGCATCGGCGAGGACGTCAGCCAGCTTATCACGCAGCAGCTGCGTGTAGAGCATCTGCTTAGCATATTCCCACTCGTAAAGCGCCTTGCTCTCGTCCAGCCCTTCGTAGCACTGCAGGCGGATCAAGGGTTGGCCCAGCGCCCCCGCGACAGCCTTGGCCAGCTCCGTCTTGCCCACTCCCGCCGGACCTTCCAGCAGTACCGGCTTGCCCAGCTTGTCCGCCAGATAGACCACCGTGGCAATCTCATCACTGGCGATGTACTGCTGGGTCGCCAACGCCGCACGCACGGCCTCTACCGATGCAAACATGCGCTGCTCCTTATCCACACTACCCTCACGAGGACGTTCCATTACCTCAAAGTGTATCGCGCTGCAGGGGATAGGGCTACTGGCCTCTGCATCAAAGCGCAGAATAACCGATCAAGGGCGCAAAGCCTTTCTTCGTCCTTGCACCCCCGATATGCTTCGCGAAGCAAGTTCTAATGGGCAGGGGGTACCGCGCAAGCGGTGAGGCCCAGCCAACGCGAGAGACGCATGCGCTGGGCAGCGATGAGCCGATAGAACGGCTCGGCGAGCAGGTAGAACGGCGGGAGGCTCCCTAGCTTCCCTACAATCCCCCACCCTCCGCGCAGGCAGCGCAGTGCCCCGAAGACGGCCCGCGCTCCGCGCCAGCGCCGCCCATCCGGCAGCACCAGATAGGCCGAGCGGCGGCATAGCTCCGCCGTGAGGCCGGGGGAGAGGCGCTCAAGGTCAGCGTGCTGATAGGGGATAATGGTGAGGCAGCCTGCTGCCGAGCGGCGGTATGCCCATTCCGCTGCCGCCGTGCAGAGGCCACAGGCGCCGTCAAAGATCAACACCCCAGGAGCAAGCACGGCAACGATGTCCTTATCCCCCAGCGCTGGGTCAGCGATTCTTGATGGACCAGTCAAAGCCGATGGTCGGATCGTCAAAGGGGATGCGCTCTTCATCAGGATTGGCAGGGTTGTAGCTCTTGGTGACGTGGTAGAAGAGCAGCACCGGCTTGTTGCCCAACACCTGATAGCCATGCGCCACACCAGAGGGGATGTAGATGAGCACAGGGTTGTCCTCTCCAGCGTAGATGACCTGCGTCTCGCCGTGGGTGGGGGAATCGGGTCGGCGGTCGTAGAGCACCACGCGGGCCATGCCATCGGCAACGTACCACAGGTCATCCTGATCCTTGTGCCAGTGGAAGGCCTTGATCACGCCGGGGTAGGTTTTGGTCACCGCCGTCTGCCCGAAGCGGCGCAGCAGGTTGTCATCATCGCGCAGGATCTCGCGGAAGTAGCCTCGGTCATCGGCGTGGGTAACGAGCGGTTTGATAACCACATCATGTATCTTGCCCATGTTGTCCTTCCCCATCATGCAAGTTCAAGCAGTCGCCGCGCCGCCTTAAGGATGCGCTCGGTGTTGGGCAGCGCGCGGTCTTCCAGCTCGCGAGCGTAGGGGATGGTGCTCTCCGTGCACACACGCCCATACTTTACCGCAATTCCGGCCTCCAGCACGACAGCGGCTAACTCCCCCGAAAGCCCAAAACTCCGATAATCCTCATCCACAACCAACAGCCGCCCACTGACGGCCGCCGCTTCGCATACGGTTTGCGTGTCCAGCGGCGCGACCGTGCGCAGGTCTATCACGCCCACCTGAATGCCCTCTGCAGCCAGCCTCTCCGCTGCTTCCAGCGCACGGTGCACGCCAACCCCCACGCTGACGATGGTGAGATCATGGCCCTGACGCACTTGTGCTGCCTGTCCGAGCGGTAGGGGGTCCCACACATCGGGCACGGGGCCGCGTGCGCCCTGCGGCGGCACGTCAAACGATACCGTCTTGCGCCCGCCGCTCCCCAGCGCCTCCAGCCAAATGCCGGACAGTAGCTTATGCTCCAGATAGACCAGCGGCCCGCCATGTTCCAGCGCAGCCAACATCAGCCCACCTGCGTCCGCCGGCGTGGATGGCACCACCACTGCCAGCCCAGGGATGTGTGCCAACCAACCCCACAGGCTCTGCTCGTGCTGGCCGCCATCACCGTAACCCCCTCCGCACGCCGCCCGCACGACCAGCGGGGTCCGCCACCTGCCGCCGGAAAATGCTTCCAGTTTAGCGGCATGGTTGAGCAGGGCGTCCATCGCCACACTGATAAAATCCACCAGCATGACCTCAACCACAGGCCGCAAACCGGCCATCGCTGCCGCAACCGCTGCGCCGACAAACGCCCCTTCACTGATGGGCGTGGAGCGCACGCGCTGCGCGCCAAAGCGCACGAACAGGCTGCTGCGCAGGCCGTGAACATCCTCGCCAATGATCACGATGCGCTCATCAGCGGCCATCGCCTGCGCCAGCGCATCGTCAATCGCCTCTGTGAAGCCCATGGTCCGCATGGCGCCCTCCCTTATCAATCGGATGATAGTGCCGCTTCAGCAGCCTGCTCAATCTCACGGCGCACCT
>FWWL01004096.1_pt1 | contig 25270 bp, 18 predicted proteins | sample 2228331 | NCBI WGS metagenome assembly FWWL01 (sample SAMEA103939775, study PRJEB20133) | metagenome | reverse complement strand
ACACCGGCGAGCGCATCAAGCGCTTGAAGGTGGCCATCGAGCGCACCCCGGCAGCCAAACCCGAGTGGGCAACCCGCGCCCGCCAGCTCGAAAACCAGCTCGCCCGTCTCGACATGGAGCTCTTTGGAGATAGGGAAATGGCGCGGCGCAACGAACCAACCTTACCGGGAATCCGCGACCGGGTAGTGCGTATTGTGGCCAGCCTTTACACCGCCACCGCCCCGGCCACGGGCACGCAAAAGGGACAGTACGCGCTTGCTGCCGAGCAGTTTGAGCGCTTCCTCTCCGGGCTGCGCCAGCTGGTGACGGCCGATCTCCCGGCCCTGGAACAGGAACTGGAAAAGGCCGGTGCTCCCTACACCCCTGGCCGTTTCCCGCAGTGGACGAAAGAGTAACCTCATACCCTCCTTGCGTTTGCGGGGTGGCCTGACGGCCACCCCTTTTGTTGCTCGCAAAAGCCAGGCACCACCATGCCGATGGCTTTGTTTTCCACGACTATCCATCTCTTGACAGAAATCCTTGCGACGATTATAAAAACTTTGGAAGACCCGTCACCATGGACGAGCGGCGGTTGCTACGGATTGCCAAAGCCCTCGCGGACCCCAGGCGGCTGGCCATTCTGGAAGCCATCACCCGCGCCGGGGAAATCACCTGCGGCGATTTGGCTCGCCTTTTCCCTGTGGGCCAGTCCACGGTTTCCCACCACGTGGGCATCCTGGAACGCGCCGACCTTGTGAACGTACGCCGCCAAGGGCAGCACGCCATCTTTTCCCCTCGCCCGGAAACGCTGCGGGCGTACATGGAAGCTTTACAAGCCAGGCTTGGCCTTGAGCGAGAAAACCGCCCCACCGCAGGGGCCGAAAGGGAGGGAGGACAACCATGAACACCATGAACCGTTACGCGGCTGTTGCTGGCAGGTTTTTCTTGTCCTTGATCTTTATCGTTTCGGGCTTCAACAAGATCATGGACCCAAGCGGCACCGCCGGATACATGCAAAGCAAGGGCATGCCCCTGGTGCCTTTGTTTCTCGTAGGTGCCATTGTTTTTGAGCTGGCAGGAGGGCTTTCGCTGCTTTTGGGCTTTAAGGCCCGTGTGGGGGCAGTGCTGCTCATTATCTTTCTCATCCCCGCAACCCTTATCTTCCACAACTTCTGGGCCTTCGAGGGCATGGAGCGGCAAATGCAAATGATCATGTTCATGAAAAACCTCGCTATCCTCGGCGGGCTTCTGCTGGTCCTTGGCTTAGGTCCCGGTCCGATAAGCGTGGACCAACGCCAGTCGACCATTGCCGGCGTGAGGGGGCGCGGCTAGCCGCGCCCCGCCTTACCTCGCTCTCTGGTGCGCATCTGATCCGCTTTCTCTTTGCCCCCGTCACCCTTCCCAGCAAAACCAGAAGCTAGGGCGCCAAGGACCCTTGACACGGACAGCCGTATTGGGCACAAAGGTACCGCGAAAGGATGTGAAGCATGAGAGTCCGGGTATGGCTTGCTGGGCTTTTATTGGGAGTCACGGGGTGCGCTACCAACCCAGTCACGGGCAAGGCAGAGCTCGACCTTTTGGGGGAAGAACAGGAGCTGGCCTTGGGGGCGAAGCTTTACCAGCCCTTCATTCAAGATTCCCTGGGTCCCATTGAGGACGAGCCTGTTGCCAAGCTGGTGGAAAACGTGGGCAGGCAGGTGGCAGCGGTAAGCCATCGTCCGCAACTCCCGTACCAATTCACGGCGGTCAATGACCCAGCGGTGAATGCCTTTGCCCTGCCCGGGGGAAAGATTTGCATAACCCGCGGGCTTTTGGTCCGCCTGGAGTCGGAAGACGGGCTTGCCGCAGTCCTGGGCCACGAGGTAGGGCACGTCACCGCGCGGCACGCCGTGGCGGCTTACAACCGGCAGGTGCTGGCTACCTTGTTTTTGGCCACATCGGCTGCCGTGCTGGAAGCCAAGGAGGTGAAGGGCCGGGAGCTTATGTGGGTGGGCGGGCTTATCGGGACGCAAATGGTTTTGGCCCGGTACTCCCGTGATCAGGAGCGGCAAAGCGACAGCTTGGGCCTCCAGTACGCGGTGGCCGCTGGTTATTCACCCCGTGGCATGTTGGAGACCCAACGGGTCCTTCTTTCTTTGGGCACGGAAAAGCCGAGCCTCGTGGAGCGCCTCTTTGCCAGCCACCCACATTCAGCGGAGCGCCTAGCGAATGCCGAGAGTTTGCTGGCCCAGCTGCCGCCGGAGGTGCAACACCGGCCCGTGCGTAAGGAGCCGCTCTTGCGCCCCACAACCACCCTGCGCCAGGTGCAACCTGCTTGGGAAGAGGCCGCAGAGGGCCGGGCCCTTTTAGCCCAAGACCAAGCCGCAAAAGCTTTGGCCCGGCTAGCCCGGGCTCGTGACCTGGCACCCAAGGAAGGCGTGATCCGTACCTTGCTGGCCTTGGCGCTGTGGGAGAACGCCAGGAAAAGCGAGGCTCGGGAGGAAGCCTCTTTAGGGGCCAAGCTTGCCCCGCGGGTTTTCCTTTCTCATGTGGTGGCCGGAGCGCTGAACGTGGATACCGACGCCGCTCTCAGCCTGCGGGAGCTGACCACCGCCGAGGAGCTCCTCCCGGGAACCGCCCCGGTGCCCTTCTTCCAGGGACAGGCGTACGAAAAGCTCGGCCAGAGAGAAAAAGCGGTGGAGGCTTACCGCGAGGCCCTCCGCCGCGACCCCGAAGGCAACATCGGCCAGGCAGCCGCCGCCCTCCTTGCCGCCCTCGCCTCCCGATAAGGTGCAGAGTGTTGCTTGCCTCTCATCAAGGAAAACCTTAACCAGATCCGAAAACCTCAGGGTACCGGCGCAGCTGCTCTAACAAATCGCTATCGTAACGGATGGTGATCACACGGTACCCCCGCCGCATGAGTTCTCCGCGCTGTTCGCGGTCCCGGGCAACTTGCGCTGGGTCGTCGTGAACCGATCCATCGCAGAAGACGCAGACGTTGGGTTCGTAGAAGAAATCCACGACGCATGACACCTCTGCGATTCTTTTCTGTGCATCGTCGGGCAGGCGACCCCCATGCTCCTCAAGCAGGTTGAGGAAGCGTCGTTCCAGCTCCGAACGATCATCGGTCAGGGAGCGGAGCCACTCAAGATGTTCCTGCCGCGAGCGGCCTTGCACACGAGTCTGGGTCGTGCTCCCTGCGATCGCCAGAAGCGCCTCCCGCACCTGGTGCCGATTAAGGAGCAACGCCTCGGGCTGATTAGCGAAGCTCAGCAGGCATTCGTAGCACGCGGCGCGGCAGTCCCGGCGAAGGTCGTTGCCCGCTTCGTCGAAGTGGCAGATGTCCAGTGCACGGAGTGCTACCTCGGCTAGGGCATTGGGTTCCTCGACAAGCCGCCTTAGCACGCCCGTTCCACCTTCGGTGACCTCGTAGAAGAGGATTGCCTGGTGCTCCCCGGCTCCGATCCGTTCGGCAGCCAGCTCGGTTTCTTCGAGCTGAAAGGCTTCTTCAACCCCGCGCTTGAGTGCGTATTGCAAAGTAGCCATCACCGCAGGGTCTTTCTGCCACTCCATCCGAAGAGGGCGCAAAAGCATAAGGTTCTGCGTGGAGGTAACGATCAGGACCACCCGCTCCAAACGCCGAGACCGTCCGGTTCGGCTCGTGTTGTTTTCTTTCGAGGATAAGACCTCTCCGCTCTCGAAATCGACAAGAAACCCGCGCAGCTCCGAGCTGCGCCAGCCGTGATTGAGCCGTACCATTGTCGCTGCGGGAGCATAGGTCAGGTGCAACAACTCGGTGTCCTTAACCATGACATCGGCTTCCTGGACACGGTAGCCTGTCCCTTCAGGGGCGAACTGGAACGATGTCTCGATTTCGTAACCTCGCCGACGCCGCTCTTCTTCGTCGGCGGTGATGCGGCCGCGCCGCCGCATGCGCACGTTCGGCATGTCCAGTGTGGTGACGATCAGGCTGTTCTCCCCGTCGAACCGGGTTCGGCAAACCGGGCAAAGATCCAGGTGGGGTTCACAAAAAGCGCCGCAGGTACGGCACAGGCGCCGCTGGCTCTTTCGTTCGTCCAGTCCGCCGGGTGGCGCCTGGAACGCAACCGATTCCCATTGGGCGCCCTCGTGATAAAGGAAGGTCTGCGGAGCAAACTCACGGATAGCGAGAAACCGCGGTCGGGCGATGAACTCTCCCTCCCCGCGCGGCACCCAGGCGCGCACCGGAAGCGCAGGGAAGTTGTAGCCGGGCAAAAAGCCTTCGCTGGCCAGGTAGCGGTACGGATAGAAATCCCCCTCCTCCCGGGCAACATCCACTTGGAGGAGCAAGTTGAGTTGGCGGCGGGCTTCTTCCTGCCGTTCTCGTGCTCTTCGCTGCTCCTCCCGTGTCCGGGCCCGATCCTCCTCGGCTCTGGCAGCGGCCAGTTGCCGCTTAGCGGCCCGATAGAGTTCCCGCCACCGGTTGAAGGCCCGGTCGAACTCCCGCGGCGCTTCCTCCACAACCTGTTCGATCCAACGGTCGCTAAACCACCCCGCCGATGCAAGGGTCCCTTGCTCTGCGGCAAGGATCTGTCGCACACGCGCCACGATTGCCGAGCGCCCGGCTTCGCCGAGCTGGATCTGTGAAGCGGCATTCTCCCGCAGCGGCAGCCCGTCCAGGTCGGTGTCAATCACTTCCTCGATCGAGCGACCGAGCGGCAAACGCACATGCGCGAGCCACACCGCATGGATGTGGGCACGGAGCAACGCCTCGTTGGCAAGATCCAGTCGCGGCGGCCGCACGCTGCCGGCCACCATCTCCGCGCGGCGCCGGAAGAAGTACTGATCGTGGCTATTGAGGGCGCCGCAGTACGTCACAATGAGGCCGGGCTGACCTTGACGACCGGCCCGGCCGCTGCGCTGGGCATAGTTCGCCGGCGTGGGTGGGACGTTCCGCAGATGCACCAAGTCCAGGTCCGCGATGTCCACGCCGAGCTCCATGGTCGGTGAGCACACCAAGTAGGGAAGGCGACGTCCAAGCTCAGCTTCCTTGCTACGATCATGAGGGTCCCAGCGAAACCGCCGTTCGCGCCGCTCACGCTCACCTAGCTTGACCACTTGCGCCGTGTGCTCCCGGGCTTCCAGGGTAGCAAGGCTTGCTGCCGATTGCTGATAGAGGCGCCGGAAGAACTCATTGACCGATGGAGCTACTTCTGCATAGCCAGCCGCGGTGGCACGACGTGAATAGAGGGGATCCGCAGGCGGCGCACTGCCGTCGGCAAGGCACCACCGCAGGCAGCCCGCATCGAGCTGGTAGAGCTGGTGGTCGTCGAGGGGATCGAGTCGGGATAAAAGCCCTTTGCACACTAAGAGGTCAAGCAGTCGATCCAATACCTGCCAGTAGTCATCGCCCTGCACGCCAAGTTGAATGCAGAGAAAGCGCCCGATACGGCTCCGAGTACCCAGACTGAAACCCTCGATTCGTCGAGATGAACTCCCAGGGCGCACAAAGCAGGTACCAGGCTGTAGCATATCGTAGTCAGGATCCAGTCCCCAGAACTCGTTCAGATACTGCTCTGCCCTACGGCGCAGTTGCTGCTGAAACGTCTCGTCCAGCACCCGGGCCCGGATCGCGAGCTTCCGCCGAAACTGGTCCAGAATGGCGCGGAGCAGACGCTGGCGTTCTTCAGGTGTGCTTTTGGCGAACCACGGATGAACGCCCGCCAACTCCTCACTTTCGCACAGCGCTTGCAGGCCCCGGTATTCGATGCGGAGCAGCCCCACCTGCTCGAGATTCGGATGGACAATCCGCCAGCCCCGCCGCAGGTCCTCGTACAGGCGATACTCGGTGAGGTCGGTGAAGACGTTCCCCACTTCGTGCGCAGCCTCCGAGTTCGGATCCAGTCCCACGTTCCTGGCGATGTCGGCGATCGTCAGCCCCGACGCCTCCACCACCTCGGACGCCACCCGATCGAACCTTAGCTCTCCGGTCTTCCGAAGTGCGGCATACAGGGCTGCGCGCAAGAGCACAACATGCACGAAATCGTTGAAGTGCCCAGCCTGCAGCGCGGCGTCTTGCCGGTTGTCGGTAAAGGTCAGAAGCTTGTCTTGGGCAGCTCCCGTTGCCGCTGCGTGCCGCAAGAGCGAGGTTGCCAGAATCGTGGTGGCGCTGGAGCGCCCCTCGCTGGAAAGGGAGGCGAGTTTCATGAACTCGCGCTCTTTGGCTGTGTAAAATTCTCCGCAAGTAAGGCACAGCGAGAACGGTTCCGGCTGCCACCACATTTTTTGTGCGTCCGCTTGCGGGGCACTCGCGAAGGTCCCATCCGGCCGCACCCACACCGGCTGCGGTACCCGGTTCCTCCAATTGGGCCTGAGCCTGCCGTTGGCGTCGTACCACTCCTCGGGCAACTGGTCGGGAGACCAGTCCTGCTCGCGGGGCGCCAACATGAGATACCCTGGCTGGTCGCCTTCTGCCTCGTCGGGCTCAGCCCCGATAGGATGGGGAAGGAACCGCCCTTCCCCAAGGACGACATGGTAGTACTCTTGGCCGCATTGCCGGCAGAACTTCACTGGCAAAAACAATTTCCCGTCACCAGCCTGAAGCTGACCTTCCAGGGAAAACTCCCGTTGGTTGGCCTCCTCCAGGGTTGCGTACAACCCCCGGCCCTGGCTCACGAACTGATGGAGTTTGAAGGCCAGGGCACGGTTGCCGTCAGGCCCAGAGAGCGACCCACCGCGAACCAACACTTCGCGCAGGCGTTCGCGGCAGATGTTCTGCTCCACCCCTGTCATCTCGGCAAGCTGCTCCGCCACCTCAGAAAGCGAACGCGGCACTCGGCGCTTGAGGCGACCATCAGCCTCCTGTTCAATCCCGAGTTCGTACTCGACCCAGCGCACAAGGGGATGGCGGCGAAACGCCTCGAAATCGTCCGGAAGCGGTGCCTCGAGCGCCGTGCGAAGTTCGTCGTTTGAAGGCGCTCCGCCCTCGGTGAACGGTGCGAGCGTTTCCTCCACGACCTGGTCAGGTGTGAAGGCGTGTCCGAAGAAGCGGCTCGCAAAGTCGGCCACGGCCTGCCGCCGATCAAGGGAAGTCGCATCCGGTCTGGCGATCATCGTGGCGCTGGTTCCCACATGGACCAGGTTCGGCGCCGCGCAGCGCTCCTTAAGGCGCCGCACGAGCATCGCCACATCCGCCCCTTGCCGACCGCGGTAAGTGTGGAGTTCGTCGAAGACCAGGAAGCGCAAACCAGATGTTGCGAATGGCGAATGGCGAATGACGAATGGATCGTCGGTTTCACTATTCGCCACTTCGTTAATGGCTATTCGCTCCAAAAAGCGCTGATCCTCGGGCCGGACGAGCAACAGCTCCGTCATCACGTAGTTGGTGAGCAGGATCTGCGGCGGTCGGCGCCGCATTTCCTCGCGTTCCGCATCGGTCGTCTCCCCGGTGTATTTCGCGAAGGTGACCGGGAACGGCCTTCCCGTGCGCTGCTCGTACCGCTCCTTCAGGGCCACCAGCGCTTGATGCTGGGAGTTCACCAGGGCGTTCATCGGGAACACGACCAGGGCAGCGACGCGATCCCCAGTGTCCGGCGCACGGATCAGGCTGTCCACAATCGGGAGGAAGTAGCACAGGCTCTTGCCCGAGCCAGTGCCCGAGGTCACCACAAAGCTCTCGCCAGCGAGCGCCTTGCGGATCGCCTCTTCCTGGTGGCGATAGAGGCGGAAGGGGCGGCCGTCGGGTAGTCGAAAGACATCTGCCGTCTCCGCCGTGATCCGCCCCTCGCGCGCAAGGTCGTCCACCGTCGCTCCCAAGGCGTAGGCGGGGCTGAGCTGCACCAGCGGCTCAGGCCAGAGGTGCCCTTCCTCCGCCAGCGCCCGTTCCACAAACTCCCGCCCCCGCTCATCGGCAATAAGGATGAACGAGCGTACGAAGTCGTGGTAATCAGAGAGCGCTCGCTCGTGGAGGTCAAAAATGGTGCTCATCGTCCTTCCTCCGTTACCGTACGCAACGGCTTGCCTGTCCGCAGAGCATCCTGCATGACGTCGTAGAGCTCCAAAATAACCCGCTTGGTGCGGTATTCGCCAAACCTCTCCTCGTCCTTGCGGCGCACAATCGGGAATTGGTCCAGGATGTCGGAGTGAGAGCAGCGGTCGGCCGTGAATCGGGCTTAGCTTTCATGGATGGAGACGACCCGGGGACTACGGTTGTCTCCGTTGAAGCGAAAAAGGGGCTTGGTTGGTCTTTCCGCCGTGACGAACTCATCAGCCTTCGCTTTGACCGCAAAGGCAAGGTGTATGGCATCCATAGCAGCGATGCCGTAAGCACAGGCAAGCTGATACGCTTCTTCTAACACTGGCACGGACCACGGGAAAACCACAGCCAGCGAGAAAGTCTGTTCTAAAGCATCTCGCTCATCAGGACGCTGTTCATAAATTGCTTTTGGCATCACCTCCAGACGGACAGCGTCACTCAGAATGATTTCGCGCTCAGGATCGTTCAGTATGGCTAGAGCCCTCCGAGCTACCTCCTGCTTTCCCCGGTACGTAGCCATCAACACGCTGCTGTCCACGTAGGTTCGCCCCATCTCGTTTCACTTCTCTTGCAAACCACCCCGAAGCTGGCTGATCTCCGCTTCCAGTTCAGCCCAGCTCAAAAGCTGGCCGCCAGCTTCCAAATAGGCGCGCCGGGCCCGCAGTAGCGCTTCTGCAATGGTCGTTCTGGGCTTGATCCGCAGTACCGGATCCTCTTCGACCGAGATGCTGCCTTTCCCTTCAGGTCCATATGAAGGCCAGAACCGCAGAGGTGTTGCGATACCCAGAATGGCGGCTACCTCACCCTTCAGGTCCTTCTCGCATGCCTCTATGCACGTCGAGTCAAGATACTCACTCATTGATCTGTGGATGACTGTAGCGACAGCCATAGCTCACTCCTTGTCGTATTCCGGTTCAAGCTTGTCAATAAGGTCCTGCGTAAGAATTTGGGTAAAGAACAGCGAATTCAATGCACGATGCAGCTCGTCAATTTCGTTATCTGAAATGGCATTCCAGCTATTGTCTATTTGCACGCCAACTTCGAGGTCAATCAGCGTCCCATTCCACCTTTCCCCGGCGATTTCTGCCTGGACGGGCGAGATGATTCGCACCGTATGCTTCCTGCCGAGGTAGTCCAGCTCAACGCGGAGTTGAATAGGCTGTGTCCGAACTTCTTGGTCGCCCACCCTCACCTGAATCTGAAGACCGCCGAGATCCGACATGTACTCTTGTCGGATTAGGTCAATGTACCGCAAACCGTGGCGCTCAGGGACGACGAGCTCGCTCTTTTGCAAGACGCCCTTCAAAAACGCAATCTCTTCGCGTAGCCTCTGCCAGCCGATATAAGTGCGCCGGCAATTGAGCGATACTATCCGGTCTCCAATTAGGTACAGCACGGGACTGTCCGGGTTTTCGAGCCGATACTTGACCGTGTAACGCAGATTAGGGTCTTGTTCAGTGACCTCCGTGGGAAGGTCTACCGGAAGCAAGCGGTGCACCTGATAGTCCCGATCACGTTCCTTTAAAGCCGTGTACAGCACGCCTACCAGCACATCTCCTACAGCCTGGCTAAACTTGCGTGGACGATAGGTCAAGTGCCAGATAGCTTCGATCAGGGGTTCCTGGCGCAGTCGTTTCGGGTTAGTTCTGGTCATACTGTTTTGCCTATTTCCTTAGGTCTTCGAAAACCCACTTGCCTTCCGCTATCTTCTGATTAAACTCCAACAACCGTCGCAACAGCTCCCGCCGTGCCTCGGGCGAGACAGTGTAGCGCATCTGGCCGCGGTCGTTGGGGTAAAAGTCATGGCGCAAATCTACGTCTTCCCAGCCGTAGGAGGCGAGGATGGCGCGGTCCATCTCGGCGTGCATCTCCCGCAAACGTACGATGTCCGCATCCCCACAGGCAGGGTCGTGGAAGAGGTTGTAGGTCTTGGTGAGGCCGAGGCTGCGGGCAAGCATGATCTGCCGGCGGTGTTCATGGTACTCGTCGCGCAACGGCACGGACACGAGTGTCACCGCCCAGACAAGGTCGCGGTCGTCATCAAGCGCTCGCTCGTGGAGGTCAAAAATGGTGCTCATCATGGTTCCTCTGTTTCGGTGCAGTAGGGTTTACCTGCGCGTTTTGCCTCCTGCATGGCGTCGTAAATCTCCAGGATCACCCGCTTGGTGCGGTATTCGCCGAAGCGCTCCTCGTCCTTGCGGCGGACGATGGGGAATTGGTCGGGGTGGAGATGAGGTTTCTCTTGCGCCGCGTCATTGACCGCTCCCGGCAAGGCACCAGTGGCCGTCCGATTCGATTCGCCACCACCTCGACGCGCCGCCCGATCCGGGAGCCCACAAGGGCTCTGCCGCACTCCAGCTCACCCCGTATTCCCATCCCCCCAATAGCTCTAGCGCTCCCCACAGCTCTTCCTCCGCGCCCGCGGGAGCCTCCGCGTGCCCGAAGACATATTCGGCCTCGACCGACGGGTCGGCGCTGCCGAGGTCTACTTGCGACCCGAACACCTCATCGGCACTTTGCCACTCGATAGTGCGCTGCAGGCTCCCCAAGCCATAGCGAGTGTCGCCCCCCACTGTGACCCTCCACAGTTGCTCCAGTCTCCCGCGCAGTTCGCTCGACAAACAAGAACTCACGAACACGTAGCCCACGAACCCGACCGCTGCACTGCAATCTTCCCCGTTGCACCGCCAGAAGGTGTTGATGCACTCGGTCTCCCGCAGCGATCCTTCGGCTGCCGTGTCCGAGGACGGCTCGATGGCCGTGGCAGGTCGGGTGGACAGTAAACGCATGCGAAACTGCCGGTCAGACATTTTCTTTTCAGCGTTGTCCTCACGGTGCCAGACCAACCCTTCATCCTTCACGTAGCGCGGAAGCCACGCGTGCCAATTCTGTCCTTCCTGTTCGGCCGGAAAAAGATAGGTAAGGCGTGCGTGTTCAGAGAGTTCTTTTCCTTTGTTCTGGTAATCCGGGAAGTTCGTTCTTGCCATTGCCCGAGCGAGTTCGGCGGTCACCGCGCCCCACACCGCGCGAGCAGGAACGTATAGCCGACAACGGTTCACGCTGCCGGCGGGCGGCATGCCCACGTAGAGCGGTGATTCCAGTTGCCAGGTCCAGCGGTAAAGCGACCAACTCATGGCTCGGCTCCTACTACTGTTCGGACCTCGCTTTGGCGTGGTAGCGGGCGTACACAAAGGCCTGACGGAGCAGGTCCCGGGCGAAAAGCAGTCGATCGAGATCCGAGGCGATGGTTTGCACGACTTGCAGCGGATCCTGCTCGCTGTTCTCAACCCCGACGGTTGTCGCCAAGAACTGCGCGGCCTTCTTGGCGAGTGTCTCGCCAGCATCGCCCTCGCGCGCTTTGAGGTACAGGAAGCAGGCGTACGGTCCTTGCTCCTCCAAGACGCTCAGCGCGGCACTGAAGACCTTCTCCTCGACGAGCTTGCCATCAGACTTCAGCTCGGCCAATTCCCGCCCGAATTTCGCGCATTCTAAATCCAGGTTCCGCATCACAACACCCCCTGCGCTGTCTTGTCGCTTGGCTGATCTGGATCGCCATCGGCGGGCTGAGCCTGCTGGCTCGTGGCCGCTCGTTCGCACGACAGCACCCGGATCCGGCCCATCCCGCGGGTTCCCATACCGCCGATCCCGAGATGTTCCAGGTAACGATGAGCGAATTTCACCACTTCGATGACCTTTTCTGGTGCGTCGATGGTTTGGCCATTAACCTTGGCGCTCACTGCCTTACCGCCAACCTGGAAATGCTGTGGGTTCTTGCAGACCACGTCCCACACCAGCACCGTCGCGCGCGGCAGCGCCTCGTAGCTGAACAGCGCCCCTTCTTCGGCTGCTCCTGTCTCGGGGTTGATGGAGACCGAGGTTCGCACCTCGAGGTTGCTGTTGACGATGTGGGCAAAGAGCTTGTCGGAGACGATGGCCGGATGGTTGCTGATGTACCCAGGCACGTTCTTCAAGGTCGGCCAGGGCGCGTCGTTGGGAAGGGCGTTTCGGCGCTTCAAAAGCAACCATCCTAAGTTGAGCGGCTCCGTGTTTCCGTTTTGCTGATGGATGGTATCTTCAAGATCGCCCTGTACGTGTTGCCCCAGGTTGCGTAAAGCGTCCGGGCAGGTCACCCACACCGGCCCTTCTCGGGTGGCCACGGGAAACAGCAGCAGATGGGCGTCGCTGAAGGCAGCTAAGCCCGCGAAGCCGCCGCCGGGTCCACGAGCAAACCCGAACACGGTACAGATCGGGCAGTCGGCTTGGCCGCAGTGGCCGCCTTTTCCGGCCTTGTCCGGCTGCCCCTGGCCGGCACAGTCGGGGAAGTAAGGCTTGCTCCTTGTGCCCTGGCCTGCCCCCTGCTGCTGCGAACCGAGGCGCTGCTCTTCGAAGTGCATCGCCGCGTACGACCGGCAGACGCCTGCCAGGCTCGACCCGGGAATCTTGGGCACCCGGGTGACAGGGTCGCGCACGATGGACAGATCCACCCGGCCAAGGCGCGCCCCGCCGGTACCCACGTGGACGGGATCGATGGCCATCCCGAGTATCGTGAATTTTCCATAGGCCCCTGCCATGTTCATCCTCCTTCGATACCCTGCTTCAGCCAGGTCAGATGCCACTCCAGCGCCCAGGCGAGCGTTCCCTGTCCAGCCGCCTCGACCAGGGTTTCCAAGGCAGCGCCTGACATGCCAAGCCGGTCTCGCAGGATCGCACGAGCAAGCTCGAGCCACTCCTCCTTGCCGTCGGGAAGCCAGGAGCCATCCGGACCGCGCCAGGTTCGGGATCGCTCTTCCAGCTCCGACCAGGCGCCGCGCAGCGCGGTCAAGCTCGGACCCGTTCGAACGAGCAGGTTCCACACCGCCCTCATGCGTTCGAAATCGCCGAGTGGCCTCACCTGGATCGGCTCGAAGCGCCGGGCTGTAGTGTCCAGGAACACGGCGGCGATCCGGCTTTCCTCCACCCTTACGCCATCCCCTGGTCGTAGTTCCGCCATGTGTCGGAAGACCTGTCCCTTGGGATGCTGAAAGTCGCGGGGAAAGCGCACGTGTCGGTCCTCGACCCGCACATAGGGGTAAAAGACATCGTCACGGCCATCGGGGAGCCGGGTGGGAACGAGGACGAGTTCCCGGCCACGCGCGTGCTCCAGCGAGAGGGTCGTTATACCCTCCCGGGTCTGGCACTCGATCACCCGCCAGGTCTGCGTCCCGTCGTGCTGGAGCGCGTCCTCCAGGTTGCGTGCCGCTTCGATCACCGCCTGGATCGGTGTGAGGCGCGGAAAGGCCACGACGCCGATGCGCAGCGGCATCCGGTCCCAGACCCGGGCCAACTCCTCGCGCCACTTGGCAACCGCCGCCTCGAGGCACGCCGGCGCTCGGTCGAGCGGCACGAGCACGCGAAAACGCCGCGGGCTCAGGTCGAGTGGGATGACGGGCGCATACGTGCCGAGCTGGTCGGGTGTTGCGACGGCCTGGACCGTGAGCCTCTTCGCGTCGCCGTCGTCTCCTTTGAGTTCGAGCGGGTCGCTTTGGCTTGCCTGTCCCAGCACCTCCCCCGCCTCTTCCGGCGCGAAGCACCGTGCTAGGTTGCAGATCGTCACGAACGCTTTCTGATCTTCGCGATACACCACCTCGAACGGCGCGCCCCGCCAGTGGCCAAGATACGTCTCGCGGTCCTGCCAGTCGTTGGACGACTTCGCGTCTGGCCGGATCAACAGGCGGCGGGTGCGCCAGCGGTTCGCATCGGCGGACGCGATTTCCCGGAACTGCGCCAGCAGCTCCTCGAAGAACTGCTCTGCGGTGCGCCAAAAGCGATGCACGCGACCGGGCGAAGGGAGCTTGCGGAAAAATTGGTGAACCAGCCACCGCGCGTCTGCGGCGAGGTCCGAGTCGCTCCACTTTACAACTTCTTCAGCGGCGCGATCCTCCACGATACGCTCGAAGTAGTCGCGCCACGTCGTGCCTGCCTGAGCCTCATGCCGGTAGCCCTCCTGCAGGTTCCCCAGCAGCAAATCGTTGCCGTCCAGTTTCCACCCCTGCTTCTCCGCTAAAGCGAGCCGATCCTGAATCCCCTGCAGCGCCGAACCGAAAGCCTCACACTCGAGCACCGGATTCGTGATCCGCTTCCGGTCTTCTGGCCTAGGCTTCCAGTACTCCTCGAGCACAGGGTTGAACCTTCGCCAGTCGCCGACGCTCTGCACCCGCAGCGAGTCGGCGTGCGTCCCTTCGAGCCAGGCCTCGAGGTCGAAGCTCAGCGTGAGCAGGGCCACGCGGTCGTTGCGGTCGGCGACTTCGGAGATCCAGATGGTGTCCACTTCACCGCCAAGCCACGCATCGAGGCGCCCCCGCCGCCGCTCGCGACAGACCGCGCAGGGGTAGCTTTTGCGAGCGGTGTCGGTCACGGCGCTGGGCGGTGGCTCGTTGAGGCGGACGAGGCAGACCGGGCAGACATGACGCGCACCGGATGGCGTGCTGCCACCTGTCGCCGCAACATTCCAGGGCCGATGGAGCGGCACCGGCAGCTTTTTCCGGGCCTCGCGAAGTTCCGCAACCATCGGCACGAACGAGCGCGTCGAACCAGAGAGCAGACACACGGGCGGCGTCTCGAATTTGGACCCCTCCGCAAGACGGTCCACCTCCTGCGCGATGGCCTCTTTCAGTGTTCCGGCGCTGGCGTCATCGAGACCGCCGGCGCCGTCTGCCCGTTCGCCGGGGAAGGTGAAGGCCAGCGTCTCGTCGTCGCGATAGACGAGGGAGCCCATCGCCAGGTCCACTTCGACGAAGCGGCGAACCTGCTCGAAAAACCGCTCGATGTCTCTCCTCGCCCCGGTCCAGTCGCCGTTCTTCACCGCCCTCGCTTCGTAGTGGTGGGTCCCGAAGCCAACGGTGAGCACCCGCCAGCGGGTCTGCTGCTTCAGCTTGTCGTCCCATTTGAACGAACCCCCCGTGAGGACCGCGCCCGCCACCGCCGACTTGAAGAGGGCGGCCGCCACGTAGGACTGATCCCACAGGGTGACGTCGTTGTTGGGCAAGCGCGTCTCGGCCACGGTCTGCAGGAACGCCTCGCGCAGCCAACCCTGGGGCCCGATCGCGCCCTCGCGCCACTCCCACCATCCATCGAGATCATTGGAGGTATGCGGCGGTTTGGGATTGCCGAGCACCTGAAGATCGTCGAGTAGCTTCTCGATGTTGCGAAGCAACTCTTGCCAGGCGCCGTCCAGCAACACCGACGGCGGATCGGCCAGCAGGTTGCGCAGCGGGTGGCCGAACGGCGAGCCCAGCCACATATGCGTGGTGTCCTGCTTCAGATATTCCGAAGTGGCCGTGGGAAGGTTTTTCTCGATCCCCGAGGCCATGCCGTGGGCGGCCTGGAGAAGGCCCAGGATGCCGCCATCGCGGTCGCGATGCTTTCTAATGAAGTCCGTCAGTGTACCCGGCCAATGCGACGTCAGGCCGGCGTTGCGTAGCCACTCCAGTCTCTGATCCCACTGCAACGGCGGAGGAATGCTGTTGAGCCAATCGCGGTCGTCGTAGCTCACTCCCGCACCGCCGTGATGGCGCAGAAAGTCCGGGTGCGCCTTGCCGGCCATGTGCAGCCAGCCGATGGCTTCGCAACCCAGAAGCAGGGACCGGTGCTGACGGAGTGTGTTGAGCATCTGCGCGCCGTTGCTCATGCCCCACCTCCGGAGGCCAACCCAAGCTTGTTCAAGAGCGCATCGCGCCTGTCGGCCTCGATGGGTTGGTTGTCTCGCCAGGCTCGCCACGTCGTGATCTCTGCCGTGCCCCAGCCGACCGTGCGCTTGGCGGAAATGCCATACTGCGTCAGCAAGTTCTCGATGGCTTGCAGGAGGCTTGGCAGCCACTCCTCCGGCGCTATCATGCCCTTCATCCCGGGCCACGGCGCGTAGAGGAGGCGCAGTTTGCCTTCGCCGCCGACCTCGTAATCGTTCGGATTGTCCTGTTTAGGCCGCCGGCCGGGCACTACTTCGTAGTAGATCGGCCTCGTGCCGGCCCGACGCGCCCGGTCATGGGGGTTGATCACCTCGAAGCCGATCTTGTCGAACCAGGTGGGGTAGAAGACCAACGCGCCCTGCTGGAAGTGCTCCGTCTCGCCCTTCTCGTTGCCGAAGAGGTGCAGGATCCACGCCGGATCGCTCCAGTCGTTGAAGCGCTTGCCTTGCTCGAAGTGCTCACGCAGCCCCGCCTGCATCCGGCAGGCCCAGCGCAGCATCCCCTTCCAGCTCGCTGCCGCCATGAACGGCACGCCGAAGACACGGTCCTTCCGGACCGGATTGTCCAGGACGTGGAAAGGCCGGTCGTCCTTGGAGTACCAGGGACTCAGTAGTTGGAACGTGACCTCCAGCGCCAGCCAGTCGCCGTGCAAGCGCTCGGGCGGCCAGGGGTCAAGCTCGAGTTCGCCAGGAAGGTGCAACGTTACCTTCTGCGCCCTCTTCATGTAGCAACGTCGGGCGTCGTTTTTCTCGTTGCCGCCGCGCGTGGCCCAGACGCTGCAGCTATCCACAAAGCCCGAAGCCAGAGCGCCCGGCAGCGTCCCGTCCGTCGGACAGGCCTTGAGTGCCGCCAGTTCTGCGAAATAGTCGAAGGTCATCACCCATCCCCCGTCTGATCGCTGCAAAGATGCGCCAGAAGGGCCTCCGGACCGCGATGTTCCTTGGGCAGCGCCTCGAGCTTGTCGACGGCGGCCCACTCAAACCCTCCCTGGTTCCGTCGGAGCCAACGCTTGTCCTGCAAGTGCTTTGAGATCTCGTGCCATACCGCGCGAGCAGGTTCGCTTGGACCGCTCTGTACGCGAACCCGGCCCATTCCATTACTGGCCTGTCCCTTAATGCCCTTATTGCTCTTTCGAATTTTGGTCTTGCCCCCAAGCGCACCGTATTTAGCAATGAGTCGTAAGGTGAGGTCGAGCAAGGCCCACTCTTGCTCGCAAACCGTGCGCAGCGGCGTGAAGCGGAGCTGGAAGACATCGCCCTTTTTGATCCGCTCCACCTTTGTCTTGCCACTCTGGTCCAACACCTCGAACCGGAACTTCCGCCCCCAGCCGGTGCAGCCGAAGAGTTCGCAGACCACGCAGTGGTGGCCAGGTTCCGTGGGCTTCTTGCGCGAGTCGGGACACCGGTTGCCGTCCTTCGTGGGGTCGCAGGCGCGACCCCCAAGACCCCGGACAACGACCTCGAACCACCAGCGGATGGAGCCGAGCAGGCCGGTGGTGATGGTCCGCCCGGCCTTGCGATCGGCATCGCCGGTCCAGAGATCCGTGAGGGCCTGGAGCGTGTAAACCTTAGCCGACATGACGGGCCTCCTTGGGGACACCACTTCTCCAGGGCTTCCCTGTGCGGTGGGCCTCCTGCATGACATCGTAAATCTCCAGGGTCAGCCGCTTGGTGCGGTATTCGCCGTGCTTCTCCTCGTCCTTGCGGCGCACGATGGGAAACTGGTCGAGAATGTAGGCCACGGCGTCGCGGGGCGTGGGGAAGAGCGCTTTGAGTTCGGCCAACTCCTCGGGCGACTCATCCACCACGGCGCCATCTGCTTTCTTCGCGATTCGCCACTGGCCATTCGCGTCCGCAGGCAGGTACAGGTGGAAAAACAGCGCGTCCAGCTCGCAGCGCAGCCGGAACCGCCGCTCGGGGTCGAAGCGGAAGGGAGGCAGCGGCGAGTGGCGAGTGGCGAGTGGTTGTTCCTCCTCACTCCTCGCTACTCGCTGCTCGCTACTCGCTCCCTGGTTTTCTTCCCACTGGCGGAGGATGGCCTGTCGGCCGGCATCGTCTGTGCTCTCCCACAGGTCGCGGGCGAAGGGCGCAAGGTCCCAGGCGGTGTAGGTGAGTTCCAGCACGCGCGGGCGGATGAAGTCAGCAACCGTGGGCGGCGAATGGCGAATAGCGAATGGCGAATGGTCGGAAACCCACGGAAACGGCAGCGGCTGATCGAAGGCCGACGGCGGGAGGACGGGGAGCTGCTTCATCGTTGTATAGGTTAAGTCGGTTCCCCCGAGCTTCTGTCTAGCACAATAGTCGAAGGACAAGGAATCCAAAGCAGCGACAAGAAGCGCAGCTCGCTCTGGGGGGGTCGGCAGCATGAGCAGGTATTTGTGCCCCACCCCCACCCGCGGGATCACCGCGGCGATGACGGTGCGCTCGTCGGTGGATCTTGCGATGTCCCGCCAGCCGAGGAGCCAGCCGCGGTCCCAGCCTTTGGCTTCGAGCCGCGCATTGACCTCGTCTTCCGGCACCCAGTAGCGCGGCAGCACCTGGTAGCTCGGGTCGGCCAGGCGTTCCAGCGGCACCTCGGGCAGTTGCGTGCTCTTGGAGCCCTCCGGCAGGTCGCGGTAGTCGCCAAAGCGGTGGTCGAACTGGTGGATCATCTTGGCTTCGTAGAGGGGCAGGTAGCGCTCCGCGCCGCGGACGAAGACGTTGCCTTCCAGGCGAGAGCCCTCGCCTTCCACCTGCGCGCGGGTGCGGAAAAGCCCGGAGTCGTTGGCCATGTCGAACATGCGGAGGAACTCCACGCCCCAGGGGTTGCCCACTTCGCCTTTGGCCTCTTCGATCAAGACCGGCACGCGGCGGTAGATGTGCTTGGTCAGCTCGGCGTCGCGGCGGGAGCGGAAAATGGGTGCCGTGCGGGTATTAGGATTGAGCAGGCGAAAGTCTTCGGCCGTCAGCGTGAACCTGCGCTCGGGATCGGACAGCTCGCCCGCTTCGTGGCAGAAGAAGGCGAACTCGGCGGATGGTAGAGGCACGGCATGCCGTGCCCCTACGTTCCGTAGGGTGAGGAGGCAGAAGGTAATCATGCTGCCGACGTCAGGGAAAAGCTTCTTTCGATTATCGAATCCGAATAGGCTGAGCAGCTCGCCCCGCTCGACGAGGTCGGCGAAGAAGAACTTGTTCGTGTCGTCGGTGGCGATGCCGGTGGGTACGATGACCCCAGCGCGCCCGCCGGGGCGCAGAAGCCGCCGCATGCGCTCGGCGAAGACGGAATAGGTGTTGATGTCGCCGCGGCCGGTAAGCGGATAGAAGCCGGAACTACGCAGGAAGAGGCTCGTGTTTTCGGCGGCGTGCAAAGCGCGGCGGTACTGCTCCCAGAGATCGGGGTTCATTTGGCGGAGTTGCTGTATGAGATTGTTGCGTGCCGCAGCATTGGGTGCTTCGGCAATAGCGCGATCGCGCGTGGCGAAGAACTCCTGTTCCTGCAGTTTGATCCGCTCCCAGGGCGGATTACCGATAACTAGGTCAAAGCCGGAGTTGGCGAAGACCTCCGGAAATTCCAGCGGCCAGTGGAAGAAGCGGTGTTGTGCCGCCAAAGCCTCGGCTTCGGCGACTACTTGGGGATGCGTGCGACCGGCAAGGTGGTCAGCTACGACCTGCGTGGTAATGCCCTTTTCCATTCGCCATTCGCTATTCGCCATTCGCTGGAAGAATGCGGCGGTCCAGAGGTTGCAGGCCTGAACGAGGCGCCACCGCTGCGGGTCGTGCTGATGGCGCTCGTAAAGTTCCTTCTTGCGGCGCACCTCGGCCGGGGAGTCGTCGGCGATCGCAGCTACCGCCTCGGAATCTTTGCCAAGGACAGGCAGGAGGGATTCGGGATGGAATGGCAGGGACATCTGCCCCTGCTCCAGGTCGCGCCGTTCGCTGCGATTGCGTTTTTTCAGCTGACTTGCAACTGTTTTGTCGTCGCCGCTTGCGGGCGCGAAGGCTTCATCGGGGATGCCCCGTTCGAGCACCTCGAGGTCGAAGACGCCGACCAGCGAATCCCCGCAGCGGATGCGGTGGTCGAGAAACGTGAGCGGCTTGCCTTCGCAGTGCGCTTCGAGCCACAGCGCCACGCGGCAGAGTTCCACCGCCAGGGGGTTTTTGTCCACGCCGTAGATGCAGTGGGCGACCACATCACGGATCGCCTCGCGCACCCGCTCGGGGGCAGGTTCGTCTTCGCCGGTGCGGATGCGGGCGAGTTCTTTGCCGAGGCGTCGCGCCGCCGCCAAGAGAAAATGCCCCGAACCGCAGGCGGGGTCGAGGACGCGGAGGGAGAGGATCGCGCGTTCCTCCTCCTGGGCAGTCCTCGTGCTCTTAAGCCGTTCTTCCAGCACCGGTTCCAGGGCCGAGCGGACGAGTTCCGCCACCAGTTCCGGCGGGGTGTAGTACGAGCCCGTGCTCTTGCGCTCCGATCCATACACCAGCTCAAACCGCCATCCATTCGCCATTCGCCATTCGCTATTCGCCTCTCCATTCGCCATTCGCCATTCGCTATTCGCCTCAATCACCGGGTGGTACTCGAGCAGGCTTTCATACACCGAACCCAGTTCCTCCACGTCGAGCGCGGCGTAGTTGACGCGGCGGGGCGGTTGCGAGGGGCTTTCGCGGTAGTACGCCAGGTACCAGAACGCTTCGAGCAGGTCGCGGTTGGTGATCCTACAGGCATCAAGCGCGATTGGCTCGAAGAGCTGGCCGTTGAGTGGGGCTGCGCCCAGGAGTGGGGCGAGCTTTTCATCGGCGAGTACCTTCCAGAGGACGCGCAGGCTGCACCAGAGGTCGTCGTGCTCGGTGTAGGCGCTGCGGCGGTCGACGAGTCGCCGGAGGCGCGCGATGCCGTAGTGCTCGCGGTAGAGGGGATCGGCACTGATAAGCCCACGATCCTCGGAGACGAGAAGGAACAAGAAACGATACACCAGTCGCAGGAGCTGGCGGTAGAACTCTTCTGGGGCGAGTGGGGAATTAGCGAGTGGCGAGTGGTGAGTGGCGAGTGGTTCTTCTTCCTCACTACTCGCTACTCGCCGTTCGCTACTCGCCATTCCACTCGCTACTCGCCGTTCGCTACTCGCCATTCCACTCGCTACTCGCCGTTCGCTACTCGCCAATCGCGCTCTCAGCTCCCCATTGTCCGGATGCGCCAGAAATCCGTTCGCCAGCCGCTTGATGCATTCCTCCACCCCGTCCCGCAGGCGCTCGCGCACGCGGCCGCCCTGCTCGATGGCGTGCTGGTAATAGTGCTCCAGCAAGCAATCGCGGGCATCGGCTGCGGTGCGGGGCAGGCGCGTGCGGTGCAGCAAGCGATAGAGGACGGCAAAGTCGTTGAAGCGCTGCTCCTCCAAGATCTGGCGAAGATCGAACTCGACGTAGGCCTGGCGGCGGACGTAGGTCGAGTCGCGCAGGAGGCGCAGCGTGAGCCCATTGGTGACGATGCCCCAGAGCTGCTCGCTGCGGTTCAAGAACTCCTGGACCAGGGAGTGCGGAGCGAGCCTGGGGCGACCCGTAGGGGCCACTCGTCCCAGCTCTTGCCGAACGCCGACGATGTGCACAGGCGGGGCGTCTTCAGCTTCCCCGGCTCGGTGGGAGATGGCGAAGGTCGCCCCATCCACCTCATAGGCGCGCGGGTTGTAGCGAAGCTCGTAACCCAGAAGGCTCAAGAACGGAATCATCCACGCATCGCGCGTGACCGAGGTCCCGAGGTCGGAATCCGGCAGACGCTCAAGGCGGTGCTGGAACACCTCCCACTGGGCTCGCGCATCCGCGAAGACGCTGGCGATTTCGTCAGTGAGCGTACGTCGCCCGTCGAGGCCAAAGTCGGACGGCTTCTGCCCCGGAAGCTCGCCGGTGAGAACTTGGTCCAGGGTTTCCGGCCCGAGCAGGCCGCCCTCAATGCGAATTCCAGGAAACAGGCTCATGGCTGCACCATCGCTTGCAAGACGAGAATTCCGACCATGTCCGGCGGGAACTGCGGCCGAACCTCGAGCCCACGTACCTTGAGCGCCACGCTCTGGCGGATGCGCTTGTGGGCCTCGGCCAGCTCGCTGGCGCGTTGGGCCACCCGATCCCGGATCGCCCCCTGGATCGGATGTTCTCTACCCCATTCGCCATTCGCGATTCGCCATTCGCCTAGTGCCCGGAGCGCTCGCTCCACCAACTCCCGCTTCTCCTCCATCGGGATGTTCGCATCTGGCTTTGCCTCGGCGAGCAGCCGCAGGGCTGCGGTGCCCTCGAGCCACTCCACCTCGTTTTTCCCACCATCGCGATACCCCACCACGAGCACCTCTTCGGAAAGCAGCGGCCTTGTCTGCGGTTGCTCAATCAGGTACCGCACGCGAAGCAGCAGGATGGTGGTGAGCCGCTCCACCGCGCGGGTGCGTACCACACCGCACCGCGACACGATCCTCTCCCCATTCCCCATTCGCCATTGGCTATTCGCAGCCACCAGCGCCTCCTCGAACAGGAAGCGGGCGAGCGAAGCCACAAGGCGGTGGTTGCGGCCCAGGTACTCGGCGCCTTCGGGTGTGGGGGAGTCGAAGCTGATGAGCCAGTGGGAGGGCGAATGGCGAATGGCGAATGGCGAATTGTGAGAGAGGGCAAAGCGGATGGGGTCGGGTACGGTCGCCAATGCTTCCGGTGATATGGCCACGCGATAGACGCCGGGGCGACGGTCCTTGGTAATGGTCAAGCCCACGCGCTGGGCGGCTGCGAGCACAAACTCGCGCACCGCTCCTGGATCCCCGAGCACGGCGTCGGTGGCTTCCAGCTCGCGCTGGACTTCCTCGGGCTTCAAAGCCCGCTGGGCGAAACGCGTGCGGTTGATCCGCTCGCGCTCGGCGTCGCGCTCCCAACGCCGGTGCAGCTCCTCAACCTCCGGCACACCAAGGTCGAGAAGGAGCTGCTGCGGTGCGCCGCGGGGCCGCCGAAGGAACAGCGCTTCGAGCACCGCTTGCGTGACGCTTTCACTCTCCTCGGGCACGGGCACATACGTGCCCAGCGTCCGGTGGATCTCCCGCGCCTTGTTTAGCAGCACCTCGATGACCACACCGTCCACCGGATTGTCCCGCCCGAAGAACCGCACCGCCTTGACCCGCTTGGCCGGTTGCCCGTAGCGGTCCACCCGCCCCTCTCGCTGCTCGAGGCGGTTCGGGTTCCAAGGGAGGTCGTAGTGGACCACCGCCGTGAACTTCTCTTGCAGGTTCACCCCTTCGGAGAGGCAATCGGTCGCCACCAGCACCCGCGGACGCTCGGCATCGGTCTCCTCGATCTTGGCCTGGCGCTCGTCGTCGCCGAGCCGCCCGGTCACGCAGACTACTTGCGTCTCCGCAGGCAGGGCTTGTCGCAGATGCTCGGCCACGTATTCAGCGGTGGCCACGTAGCGACACCAGAGGATGGGGTAAAACCCTTCTTGGAGCAGTCGCCGCACGACCTCCGTGGCCCGGGCGAGCTTGGTGTCGTGGGTAGGTCCTCGAAGCTCCTCGGCAAGTCGCGCAAGCTCGCGTAGCCGACGGCGTTCGGCATCTGCGAGTGTGGCCTCGGTGGCTTCGACCGGCGGCGTAGGCGATTCGTCATCGGTGCGATCGTCCGCCGACTCGAACACGAAGGGGCGAAACTCGGTTTCATCGTCAGCGAGCACGCTACTTTCGCGATTGGCGAGTGCGGCCATGGCTGCCGCGGGGCTCGACATCACACACCGCAAGAGGGCCAGCGCTCCCCAGTAACGTACGCGCCGCTTGCGTTCTTCGAGCCGTTCGCCGGTGCGCACGATCTCAGAGCAGAACTCGTAGGTGCGCTCGAAGAGCTGACGGTAGCGGTCCGAGAGGTCGTACGTCACGTCAACCGATTGGCGCTGCGGAAAGACGCTGCCCGCCTCCCATCCTTGTTCGATATCCCGCCGCGTGCGCTGGACGAAGTGGCGGGCAAGTTCGCTGCGCTGCTCTTCGTCGAGATCCGCGATATCCCAGTTCTCCAATTCGGGCCGCAGCAAGCCGAGGAGCGAGCGGAACGCCTCCTCGATGCCCGAGTGCGGTGTGGCCGTCAGGAGGATGAGGTGGCGCTTGAGGTCTCGAGCGACCTCCCGGAGGAGCGCGTGGCGTTCCTGTTGAACACGGCCTTGCGCCGCGGCGGCGCCGTGCACCTCGTCCACAATGACGAACTCAGGGCAGAACTGGAGAAACTGGTGCCGGTTGCGGTCGCTTTTGACGAAATCGATACTGGCAACCTGGACCGGGAAGTGCTCGTAAATGCTTTTGCCAACGGGGACCTGGCGTTCCAGTTGGCCGACCGTCCCGGAGCGGATCACCACCGGTTCGAGGTTGAACTTCTCAGCCAGCTCCTTCGCCCACTGCTCGCACAGGTAGGGCGGGCAGAGGACGCAGAAGCGGCGGACCTCGCCACGATCGAGAAGTTCTCGGGCGATGAGCAGCGCCTCGATCGTTTTTCCGATGCCTACATCATCGGCAATGAAAAGCCGCACCGGATCAAGCCTAAGCGCCATGAGCAGCGGCACAAACTGATAGGTGCGCGGGCGAATGGAGATGCGACCGAGCGAGCGGAACGGGGTGGCGCCCTCCCGTAGCGTCAAACGCGCCGCCTGCCAAAGCAGATGCGCACTGGCGGCGTCAGCGACGTCCTCCGCTCTGGGCAACGGAAACGACGCCGGCGTGACGCGCTCGAAGGGAAGGTCGTAGCCTACAAGGTTGCTCAGGCCTTTGTGAACCTTGACTGCATCTTCTCCAATCCCAGCAAGAGGGCGAAGCACCCAAACATCATCAGTCTCAGCCGGCAGGAGCACCCATTCGCGATGGCGACAGCGAACAATGGTCCCAGGGTTCATGGCAATCCCCCCGTTGTCCTTTGCCTGTGGGATGTGACGGCCCTGCAATCCCCGCAGCTAGAAAACCTACCCAGCCTCCCCTGGGCGGGTTGGTTCGCTAACAAAGAGCCCTTGGCACCCAAGAAACCCTTGGAGCCCCGAAGTGCCAGGTGGTCCGCTCCAAGCCAGGCCCAAGCACAGCATCCATGACCTCCGCGTAAAACCCGGCAAAGGTGGGCGACTAGCGAGTCGCCGCCGTCTTTCGGATGGGTGTATTCAGTCTCTTGCCTGGTCTTGAGCCCAGGGTACTTTTCACGGAAGGATTCCGGGATGTATTTGGCGAAAACCACGCCCAGCACCACGTGCTTGTCGTCGGCCACACCCATGTGGCCGCGCAGCTTGTCGGCCATTTCCCAGAGCTTGTTCTCAAAGCCCAAATTGGCGCCGTTCGCTTTGGTGGGCCTCATATTGCCTCCCTATTGGAGTAATTTTGGCACTCTTGTTCCCCAGGCGCGAAGGAGGGCAACGGCACAAGCCAGTTCCAGCGTAGGTCAAAAGTCTGGGCTGTGCAATGCAACGAGCCGCAAGGGTTCCGTGGGGGTTGTGCGGATTCTCGCAAAGCCGAGCGCTGCCGAAGCGCTTATGGAGGTATGGCTCCGCAGGAGGGACTCGAACCCCCAACCCTCCGGTTAACAGCCGGACGCTCTACCGTTGAGCTACTGCGGACCAGCTC
>FWWL01004095.1_pt1 | contig 25272 bp, 20 predicted proteins | sample 2228331 | NCBI WGS metagenome assembly FWWL01 (sample SAMEA103939775, study PRJEB20133) | metagenome | reverse complement strand
AATTTCTACCTCCTAATTTCTACCTCCTAATTTCTACCTCCTAATTTCTACCTCCTAATTTCTACCTCCTAATTTCTACCTCCTAATCCGCGCATACACCTGATCCATCGCCGGGCAGACGGCGCGCCAGTCGTAGCGTTCGAGCAGACGCTTTCGCCCGGCCGCCGCGATCTGAGCGCCGAAATCTGGGTCGCGCAGCAGGCGCACAACGGCGTCGGCGAATGCCTCTGGCGTGTCACCGACCAGCAGATGTTCGCCGGGAACCAGATCGATGCCTTCGTAGCCGATCGTTGTCGAAACGACCGGAATGCCGCGCGCCAGCGCTTCGAGGATTTTCACCCGCATGCCGCCGCCGCTCCGCAACGGAACGATCAGGCAGGCAGAGGCGGCGATGTATGGCGTGGGATCTGGCACATAGCCGGTGACCTCGATCGTCGGGTCCTGTTCCGGTAGTGCGCGCACTTCCGCCACCGGGCGCTGCCCGACGACAAAGAAGCGCACTCCTTCGACCTGCCGCTTGATCAGCGGGTAGATGCTGCGGGCGAACCAGAGCGCCCCATCGACATTCGGCGGCCACATCATCGTCGCCAGGCTGAGAATGCCGCGCGCATTCGGCTGACGTGCAATCGGCTGTTCACGTTCGGCATCGACGGCGATCGGAATGATCGGAATCTCGCGCTCTGTCCCCATCGCTTCGATCAGCGCCTGGCGATCCTCGTGGCTGACCGCCGTGACTGCCTCGAACTCGCGGCAGACCCGCCCCTCGTAGGTGCGTAACTGCCGCCATTCACGTTCCCAGAGCAGACGTTTGAGCCCGCGTTCCTGCGCCGCCACTCGTCGGAAGACCGTCCATACCGCATTGTGCTCGTCGAGCAGGCGCGGCAATGGCAATGGCTCGGCAAACTGCGCCATGTTGAGTTGATCGGCATGGACCAGGTCGTAGGGGCGTCCGGCGCTTTCTGCTTCACGCACCAGACGCGCCAGCAACTGATGCATGGCAGCGCTGTCGTCGCGCTCGATGATCCACGAGCGACCACGCGCCAGGCTGCCTGCCAGAGTCAGCGCATTGCGCAATGTAGATCGCGTGAGTGGGACGGTGTGCACCTCGTTGACCAGGCTGCGCAGGGTGGCTGCATCGGCTTCTTCCTGCACGTTGCGTGTGAAGCAGACGAGCGTGACTCGATGGTGCGACGCCAGATGACGCAGCAGGTAGTAGGTTTTGACCTTCGGACCGCTGTCGGGCGGGTAGGGAACGATTTGGGTCAGCAGGAGAATGTTCATAACGAACCGTTTTCGCGCTTAATCTGAACGTCATTGTATAGCGCTGGCATAAAAAGATGCTAAACTTCATATGGCATCATGGTAACAGTGGAGTAATGATACAACGATGACTTCCTCACGCGACACACTCGAATCGTTTGCCAACCTCGACCTGGGACGCGCCGCGCGCAGCGGCGTGCCGGAGGTTGTCCTTGCCGAACATAAGACTCCCGAACAAACCATTGCGATTGTCCGGCGTATGATCGATACGGTCGGGCGTGCCCTGATCAGTCGTGTGTCGCCGGAAACGCGCATGGTGCTCCAGACAGCATTCGCTGAAACTGTCGAATGGACGGTCTACAGCGGAGGGCGCACGCTGACGCTGAGTAAGCCGGGAACGACACCGCCGCAGCGTGGCGGGCGCGTCGGCGTGCTGACCGCCGGAACCGGCGATCTGCCGGTTGCCGACGAGGCGGTCGCGCTCTGCATCGAAATGGGATGCCGTATCTGGCGCGCCAGTGATGTCGGCGTCGCCGGTCTGCATCGTCTGTTCGAGCCGCTGCGCATGATGCTCGATGCGTCGGTGGATGTTATGATCGTTGCCGCCGGGATGGATGGCGCGCTGCCGTCAGTCGTGGCGGGTCTGGTCGATGTGCCGGTGATCGGGCTGCCGACGTCGATTGGGTACGGCTTTGGGGGAGGCGGTGTTGGCGCGCTGACGAGCATGCTGCAAACCTGCGCGCCGGGGCTGGCGGTTGTCAACATCGACAACGGCATCGGCGCCGGAGCGATTGCCGGACGGATCGCCATTCGCGCGGCAGCAGCTCGTGGCGACTGGAATATGCCGGGCGGTATGGAAGGCGAGGGTCCTCAGGCAAACAGTAATAAAAGGAATCAACAATGACCAGTGTATGCACTCCACAAACAGCGATGCTGGAGACGAAATATGAGCGCCTTCAGTCGATTGTGCGCGAGATCGGTTCGGCGCTGATTGCATTCTCCGGCGGCGTCGATAGCACACTGCTGCTCAAAGTGGCGCACGATGCGCTGGGTGATCGCGTCATCGCAGCGACTGCCGACTCCGAAACATATCCCCGCGAAGAACTCGAACAGGCGCGCGCACTGGCAGCGCTTATCGGGTGTCGCCATATCGTTCTGCGCACCGATGAATTGTCCGACGAACGCTATGCCCGTAATCAACCTGATCGCTGCTACTACTGCAAGCACACGTTGTTCGCCAGACTGCAACCGCTCGCAGCCGAGCTCGGCGTCGCAGCTGTCCTGTACGGCGCCATGGCCGACGACATCGGCACGCATCGTCCCGGTCATCGCGCCGCAAAGGAGTTTGCGGTGCGCAGTCCGTTGATTGAGGCAGGACTGGGGAAGCAGGAGATCCGCGAATTGGCGCGGCGTCTCGGATTGCCGAACTGGAACAAGCCCTCATTTGCCTGTCTTTCGTCGCGAATCGCATATGGCGAACGGGTCACCGCCGAAAAACTGCGGATACTCGACGAAGCGGAACGCTTTCTGCGTCAGCTGGGACTCACCCAGTTCCGCGTGCGTCACCACGATACGATTGCCCGCATCGAAGTTCCGCTCGAAGACATACCCGCAGTCATCGAACATCGCGAAGCGATTGTGACGCATCTGAAAGCGCTGGGATATGTGTATATCACCCTCGATCTGCAGGGATTTCGCAGCGGCAGTATGAACGAGGCGCACCGGTCGTCGCTCGCCGATATTGCGCTGATGGTCGATTGAAGATTGTTGCACAAAGCCGCGCAAATATCATCCCAGCCTTGAGTGCAGTACTCACTGCTGATCAATCGCGTCGGCGGCTGCACTCGCGCCTGGCTGAGCCCTGAGCCTATCGAGGAGTGCACCGACACCTTCCGCGCTGCAACGACGCCTGTTGACGATTTAGAGAACCTTCCGCGATCAGGAATAGGCGGCGATAAAGGCTTTTGCACGCGCGCGAGACGTTGTCCCGCCGGCGCAAAAACACCATGCGACACGTCTGAACACATACTGTTAACGAAACCGTTTGGCATCCAACCACGACTATGCTATAATCCGGCTGACTCCAGGAAATGGCTTCAAAACGCCGATCGCTGTGCTGTGGCCACCACACGATCACAATGCGTTGCTGAAGCCATGTGCAGATTCTTTGTCTGCGTCCTGCGGGGCGCATCAGTACAGGAGGCGCGTATGAAACGCTCGGTTTCTCTCATCATCCTGCTGCTTGTCGCCGCGTTGATCGCCGCGTGTGGCGGGCAGCAGACGGTTACGCCGACGACCGCTCCAGCCAGCGCAACTCCGGCGCCAGCGCAACCTACGGAAGCAGATTGCCCCAAGCCCGAAGTCCTGTGTGTTGGTCTCGTGACCGATGTCGGCGAGATCGACGACAAGAGTTTCAACCAGTCCGCCTGGGAAGGCGTCAAACGCGCCGAGGCTGAACTGGGTGCGATCGTCAACTATGTCGAGACGAAGGACGCCAAGGATTACGATACCAACATCGGTCTGTTCATCGAAAAAGGGTATGATGTCATCGTAACAGTCGGCTTTGCGCTTGGTGAAGCAACTGCCAAAGCGGCCGCAGAGAATCCGAATGTGAAGTTCATCGGCGTCGATCAGTTCCAGGCGACGGAAATCCCGAATGTTGCCGGTCTGATCTTCGCTGAGGACAAGGCAGGATTCCTGGCCGGCGTGCTGGCTGCGGAGATGTCGCGCAGCAACAAGATCGCTGCTGTGCTCGGCACCAACCTGGTTCCGCCGGTGGTCGCCTTCAAAGAAGGGTATGAGAACGGCGCGAGATATGCCAAACCCGACATCCAGGTCATTTCGACCTACCACCCCGGCGGTCTCGATACCGCCTTTACCGATCCGAAGTGGGGCGCCGACCAGGCGAAACTGGCGATCGATCAGGGCGCTGATGTGATCTTTGGCGCTGGCGGGAAGACCGGAAATGGCGCTTTGATCGAGACGGCGGCGAATCAAGGGGTGTACTGCATTGGTGTGGACACCGATCAGTGGGAGACGGTTCCGGAAGCGCGCCCGTGCCTGATCTCCAGCGCGATGAAGCTGATTACGCCAGGTGTGTTCGACCTGATCAAGAAGGCGCAGGAAGGCGCCTTCCCCTCCGGCAACTATGTTGGCGAGGTCGGTCTGGCGCCGTTCCACGACTTCGAGTCGGCGATCCCGGCAGAAGTGAAGGCGAAAATCGCGGAAGTCGATAAAGGGCTGCGCGACGGGTCGATTTCGACGGGGTACAATCCGTAAGTTGATGAGCAAGGGCTGCATCCTGCGCTGGTGCAGCTGCTTCTGATCTCGCCCATGCCGCGCAGTGAATGGTGCGCTGCGCGGCATACCTCTATCTGGCGCACCCCATCAGGAGCATACGTCGTATGGAACGCGCTGGGTTGCAATCTCCGCCACAGGCGAATCGTCTCGCGTCGGTGCGCAGTTTGCTGCGCGCCATGGTTGTGCCGGTCACGTCGGTTATTGTCGCGCTGGTGATCGGCGCCGTGATCATTGCCGTCTCCGGCGCCAGTCCGCTGGTGGCCTACGGCGCGTTGTTCGAGGGCGGGCTGGGGAGTGGACAGGCGATCGGGCGCACGCTCGAAAAGGCGACGCCGTTGATCTTTGGCGGTCTGGCGGTGTCGCTGGCATTCAAGTGCGGGTTGTTCAATATCGGCGCCCAGGGGCAGTTGCTGCTCGGAGCGGTATTTGCAGCGTTCATCGGCTTCAGTCTTCAGGGTCTTCCCGCCGCTGTGCACGTCCCGCTGGCATTGCTGGCAGGTGCGCTCATGGGGGCGGTGTGGGCGGCAATCGCCGGAGCGCTCAAAGCGTTTACTGGAGCGCACGAGGTGATTACTACCATCATGTTGAATTTCGTGGCTTTCAACCTGACCGACTGGCTGGCAAACGGGCCCTGGAAGGATCGTTCTCCGGGAAATATTGTGGCGCGGACTCCCCCTGTTGCTCCTGAAGCGCGCCTGCCGGACGTCGCTGGCGTTCCGATGGGCATCATCCTGGCTGTGCTGGCGGCAGTTGTGGTCTGGTGGCTGATCTGGCGCACCACAATCGGTTTTGAGTTGCGCACCGTGGGGCAGAATGCCAGTGCGGCAAAGTATGCGGGCATCTCGGTGCGTCGTATGACTGTGCTGGCAATGGTCGTCAGCGGCTTCCTGGCAGGGCTTGGCGGCGCCGTTGAAACGCTCGGCGTGGTTGGTCGCTTTCAGCCGGGGTTCAACGTTGGTCTTGGCTTTCAAGCAATCACGATTGCGCTGCTGGCGCGCACCAATCCGATTGCCGTTATTCCAGCGTCGTTGTTGATCGGGGTCATGCAGGCGGGCGCGAGCCGGATGCAGTTCAGTTCGGGCGTGGCATCCGAAATTGTCGATGTCATTCAGGCGATCATCCTGTTCTTCGTCGCCGCCGACAGCATCATTCGCTGGGTGCTGCGCCTCCGCGCCGAAGAGGGTGAACGGGTGACTCTGAGCAGCGGCTGGGGATCGTAAAGGAAGAACAGGTATGCAGATAACCGGCAGTATTGCGCGACCGTCGGCAGCACGCATCCCCTGGATGACCATTGCGGTGTGGGGAGGGCTGGCAATTCTGGTTCTTATTGCCTATATGCGCTCACCACTGGCGACGACGGCGGTACTGACCTCGACTATTCGCCAGTCTACGCCGATCATCCTCGGTGCGCTGGCAGGTATCATGTGTGAGCGATCAGGGGTGATCAACATCGGCATCGAAGGAATGATGCTGATCACTGCCTTCCTTGGTTTTCTTTTCAATGTGTGGACGGGTGATCTCCTCCTGGCGACAGCAGGGGCGCTGCTGGTCGGCGCGGCGGTCGGCGCCTTCCACGCGCTGATGTCGATCACGCTCAAAGTCGATCAGATTATTTCCGGTACGGTCATCAATATTCTCGCAGTGGGGCTGACCGGTTATTTCTACCAGCAAGGGTTGACGACTCGCGGGAAACTGGCGCCGGTGAGCATCCCGGTACTGGCGGATATTCCGATCATTGGCCCGGTGTTCTTCAACAATCCACCGATCACGTATGCCTCGCTGATCTTGATTGTGGTGATTCATATCCTCTTGTTTCGCACCGCCTGGGGGTTGCGCACACGCGCCGTCGGTGAACATCCCGCCGCCGCCGATACGGTCGGCATTGTGGTCAATCGCGTGCGCTACATCAATGTCATCATCGGCGGCATGCTCGCCGGGCTGGCAGGCGCGTTTCTGACGCTCGAATCGGTCGGTTCGTTCGAACGAAATATGACGAATGGGCGCGGCTTCGTGTCGCTGGCGGTGATGATTTTCGGCAAATGGACGCCATTCGGCGCCTGGGGCGGGTCGCTGCTGTTCGGGTTTGCCAATGCCCTCCAATCGCAGATCCAGTTCCTCAAAAGTCAACTCCCGCCCTGGCTGGCGTGGATCGGCGATCTGCCGCCACAGTTCATCGGGATGTTGCCGTATGTGTTGACGATCGCCGTTCTGGCTGGCTTCGTCGGGCGCGCCCGCCCGCCTGCCGCGATTGGGAAAGTGTACGAAAAGGAATGACAATGACCGCTGAGCCTGAGATCGTTCTCGAAGCGCGCAATATTACCAAACGGTTCCCTGGGGTTGTTGCCAATGAGAATGTCAGCCTGACGCTGCGTCGTGGCGAGGTGCTGGCGCTGCTCGGCGAAAATGGCGCCGGCAAAACGACGCTGATGAATATTCTGTATGGTTTGTATCATCAGGACTCGGGTGACGTGTTGATCCGTGGCGAGCCGGTGCGTATCAGCGGACCAAGCGACTCGATCAAACGCGGGATTGGCATGGTCCATCAGCACTTCATGCTCGTGCCGGTGTTCACCGTCGCCGAGAATATCATCCTCGGCGACGAGACCGGTAATGGTCCGTTCCTCGATCTCAAGGTTGCACGCCAGCGCATCCACGAACTGTCGCAGCAGTACAATCTCGATGTCGATCCCGACGCATATGTCAAAGATCTTTCAGTTGGGCAGCAACAACGGGTTGAGATTATCAAGGCGCTCTATCGTAAAGCCGATATTCTGATCCTCGATGAGCCAACTGCCGTGCTGACCCCACAGGAAACCGAAGAGTTGTTCGCCATTATTCGTTCACTGACCGAACGAGGCGCATCGATCATCTTCATTTCGCACAAACTGAAAGAGGTGCTGGCGATTGCCGACCGGATTATGGTGCTCCGGCGCGGACGCGTGGTTGGCGAAACAACGCCGCGTGAGGCGACAGAACGCAGCCTGGCGGAGATGATGGTCGGACGTAGCGTCATGCTGGAAGTCGAAAAGGGTGAAGCACATCCTGGTGAACCGGTGCTGGTCCTCGACAATGTAACGGTAATGGACGATCGCGGTCAGCAGGTCGTCAACGGTGTGTCGTTCGAGGTGCGCGCCGGTGAAATCCTGGGTATTGCCGGCGTTCAGGGGAATGGTCAGACTGAACTGGTCGAGGCGATCACCGGTTTGCGCCCGGTGCATTCAGGGCGGGTGCGGATCAACGGACATGATGTGACCAATGCCTCGCCGCGTCGCATCAGCAAAACCGGCTGTGCGCACGTCCCCGAAGATCGCCAGGAAGATGGCCTGGTGCTGACCTACAGTGTCGCCGATAATCTGGTGCTCAACACCTACTATGCGCCGCCATTCGCTCGCGGCGCGGTCCGTGATGATCGCGCGATCCTCGATCACGCAAACCGCCTGATCGAACGCTACGACGTGCGCACCCCGAGCGCGCTCACCCTTGTCTCGGCGCTTTCTGGCGGAAATAAACAAAAAGTAATCATTGCCCGCGAGCTCTCGCGCGAAGGGCGCCTGCTCATTGCCGCCCAGCCAACCCGTGGCATCGATGTTGGTTCGATTGAGTTCATTCACCAGCAGATCGTTGCCGAACGCGACCGCGGCGCTGCGGTGTTGCTCGTGTCGGCGGAACTCGATGAGATCATGGCCCTCTCCGACCGGATCGCTGTGATGTATCATGGGCGGATCGTGGCGACTCTCCCCGCTGCTGGCGCCACGCGCGAGGAATTGGGGCTGCTGATGGCAGGCGCACAACCGGCGAACACCATCCACGAACCAGTGATGGATGGGCATCCGACAGCAGACGTTCAACGGCGCGGCGTTTGAATGCGCTGCAGGTCCGGGTTGTCGCAGGCGCGCCGACCCACCTTTGCCATATCGTACCACTCCCCACCGACGTTGACTCGCACCACATCGGCGGTGAAGTCGTTGTTGGTGCCCTCCTCATCGCTGTTGGAGAAGAGTGACGATCCAACGCCATAGATGTCCACCGGCACCCCGAGTTCCTCGAAGCGTCGGATCTTCTTCGGACCAAACCCGCCGGTTGCGACGATCTTCACCTCGCGGCACCACTGTTGCGCCGGTTCGATCCACTCTGGCGGCAGAGTCCAGCGTTTCCAGGCGTCGTCGATTGCCTGACGCAGGTAGAATACCAGACGCGGGTTAACCCCCATATCCAGTTTGCGGTTGCCAAGCGGCGGCACGCTGACATCGCGGAGTTTGTCGCTCGTGTCGGGGCGCACGCCGAACAGTTTGTAGCGCCGCGCTTCGGTCGTCTGCCCGCTGTCCATCAATTCGCGGTACCGCTGGAACATCGCATCCATCACCGCCAGCGCCGTGCCGACGCAGTCGTTTTCGAAATCGATCAGTGCAATGCGTGGTATCTCAACAGGGCGCGTTTCGGCAAATGCCAGCATACACTCAACAGTATCGCCAAGGAATGCCGCAATCGCGGCGTGTGCAATAGTGCCGCCGCCGAATCCGCCCCACCAGTCGCCCTGCGCGTCGGTAGAAATGAATGCGCCGAGGGTTTTACCGTAGTCGAGATTGAAACGCTGCACCGCAATGTTGTACGCGTAGCCGTCGGCGGCCTGTACTTCGTGGGCGTCGAAGCGCGCCGGAAAGAAGAGCACCGGTTTGCCGCGTGCAGCAACCAGGACATTGTAGACATTTGTGGCGATCCGGGTGGCGCGGGTCAGTGTGCCAAGCGTCGGGGTCTCCAGCAGCGCGAAGTCGCGGTACCGACCTCGCACCCGCAGCACCGGCTGCACATGCAGCGGGTCGCCGTCGTAACGCACAATGACCCCATCGTGAACCGCATCGACCTCGAGCTGGTCGTAGGTGTTGACAAAGTTGCCATGGTCGTCGAAGTAACCGGTGCAGAGTTGCAGCATTGCCAGCGCCTTGTCCACGCCGGCAACCACTGAGAAGGGACGGCGGCGGGTAAACCACTGCATCTCGACCTCGATATTGCCGATGTCGACGTCATTGAGCGGAATGTGCGCCAGCCGGGGCGAGATGCCGCCGAAGCGGTAGCCGCGCTTTGCCAGCGCACTGAGCATACCGACAATGTTCTCGAAGTACTTATCAGAGTACCATCCGGTGCGCATGCGCTCGGCATCGAGTTTGAACGTCTCATTCGTCAGACGACGGTTGTCGAAGATGCTCATTGCAGTATCCCCGGGTATTATTGTTATATTGACACTATATGGGTAAATGATATGAGAAGCGCGCCGATTTGTCAAGCGCGCGGGTTCGGTTCTTGACGAAGAACACATGTTCTGGTACACTGATGGAGGTTGAACGGACATCCGCGCAGACGATGGAGGCGCCCTATGTACATGATGTGGTTCGACGACAACACCAGGAAACCGGTCGAGCGGAAGATCGACGAGGCAATCACGGCATATATACGGCACTTCAAGACGCGCCCGAATGTTGTGCTGGTCAACGAGGCGGATCGCGTCGCTCTCCCCGATATTCGGGTGCGGGTCGCCAGCTATGTGCAGCGCAACAATTTCTGGGTTGGCTGGGAAGATGCAGCGGTAATCAACGCAGCGGCACAGGCCGCCACCATGGGCACTCATTGACGGCTGACCAGGCTAGCGGGCTGGTCAGCCCCTGCAGTTGCTTGCAGCGCGAGTCGTCACGGAAGGCGCAGTTGTTGCACGAGTGCACCGGCGCGTTGCACTGCCAGCAGAATGGTGCAACGCTGTAGAGCGTCGCCTGGCATTGCCAGCACGTGATCTCGACCACTTCATTCTCGTCGTATGGCGGCGGCGGAACCCACGGACCCGACTGGTCCTGCAGCGATGGAGCGCCGGGAAGCGCCGATGAGTCGGCGGCGACGCTCTGCCCATGCTCGTGCAACCATTTCAATCCTGCCTGCGCTGCGGCATTGTTGGGGTTGATCGCCAGCACATTCTCCAGCGCAATCTGCTGATCCGCCGGGTCTTCAACGGCGCCGCTCAACCAGAGCCACGCCTGCTCGTTCTGTTCATCGCGCTCAATAACCTGCATCAGCAGGCGACGCGCTTCCTCGCGCCGCCCTTCGCTCACCGCCAGCGCTCCTTCGTAGAGCCATTGCGCCAGTTCAATATCGCTCATATCAGCGTATCTCGAACAAAACGACGCGCTCGATGCCACTGCTGACGCCGCGCACAACGATTGACCACTGACCGGGAGGTGCGTCGCGTGGCGCCATCCACGACCAGTCAACCCGCCCATTGTTGACCCCGACTCGCTCGGCAGTCACAGCCTCGGCGCGTCCATCAGGACGGTTGACCCAGAATATGACCCCTTCGCTGCCCTGCAATCCTTCGGCAAAGAAGCGAAAGAGGGTTCCTGCCCGACCATTCCCCGGCACGACGCCGGTTGATGGCGTCGGTCGCTCAATTGTCCAGGTAATGATCTGCTCGAACTGACTGTTTCCTCCCACGACCCGAAAGCGCCAGACGCCGGGAGCAGCATTGTCCGGCACCGTCCATGCCCAGTCGACCCGTCCATTGAAGATACGCGGCTGCTCGACGGTCACCGGTGTTTCTTCTGCCTCAGGCGTCGTCAGAAAGAAACCGATGGGATCATCGGGAGCGAACCCTGCGGCAAAGAAGGCGAAACGGTCGCCGGGTCGTCCGGTTGCAGGATGGACATTGACTGCCGGTGTCGCAGGCGCTGGCGGCGGTAGAATGGTAAAAACCCCGACGCACACTGTTCCGCTGCGTTGCCCCCGCGCCACCAGCGACCAGGTTCCCGGTTGAGCGTCTCGCGGCACGGTCCAGCTCCAGGCAGCACGACCATCACGGGCGATACGCCGTTGCAGGTCACTGTCAGGGCGGACGGGTATGGCGCGTCCATCGGGGGTATTCGCCCAGATGTCGATCTGTTCGCCACTCTGGAACCCGCTGGCAAAAAAGTCGAAGCGGGCGCCTGCTTCTCCCGCTGGCGGGTGAACAGTTGCCGACAGGATGGAAGATTGCGCCGCTACGCTGTCGGGTGGAAGCATAGCGATTGCCATCGACAGCGCAGCAAGCGTCAGGACTATTCGTTTCATTGGATCATACCTGGTTGATGTCGACGTTTTCCTGCAAGAGCCTACAGTTCACCATATTCATCGAGCAGTTCGCGCCACTCACCCGACAGTTCATCGCGGCGCGCCGCATAGTAGATATGGTCGATACCATTCTCATCGCGGTACACGAGATCGACCTGCTTGCGCATCGGGCGCATGTAGCCCAGGTTGCCCCACCAGCGCACCTTGCTTTCATCGAGTGGCATATCCTGGAGTGCCATGCGCGCAGCGTACTGGCGAACGGTTCCGTCTTCGATATCCTGCAGACGCCAGGGCGCATTGCTCAGTTCGCCGGTGCGCAGGTTGCGGAAGACGAAACGGCGCTCCCCAGACTCGTCGATCAGTATTTCAACGACCTCGATGCCAGTACGTGGACGCGGCACGCGAATCAGGTTCATCCACGCCTCGGTCAGTTTCTCGCGCGACACGCCGGGATACTCCTTGATCTCGTTCCCTTCCTTGTTGCGCATCATCAGATCGAAGAATACCTTCCCCTGTGCATCGCTCCCGATGCGCCAGATACCGCCGCGTCCGCGCCAGCGCGGGCGTCGGTCGCCCCACGGCGCCACGCCGTTGACCGGCTCCTCGAACACGTCTGGATCCCCCGGAGCATCGTCGCCGAAAGCGCGCGGCTCGTGCTCGATTGCATCACCGGCGCGATCATTGATGAGTGATTGCCAGGCAGGGCTCAACCCCCAATCGGAAACACCGAAGAAGATATGGTCGATCACGCCGTTAGCATCCCGATGCACCAGATCGTACTTGGTGCGATTGCCCTGTCGGTAGGCGCGCCACAAACCGAGACGACCCTTCCATTTTACCTGACTCTGGAGATCGAGCCGTCCTTCGCGCACATCCTCATACCGGTTGATGGCATATGCCCACAACCCCTGCGCCTGATCGCGCGTCACCCCTGATGTGGTGCGCAGGTCGCGCACCTCGTACAACCAGACGCCAGCGCGCTTGTGAGCTTCGACTATTTCGACGCCGCTGCGCGGCAGGTCCAGTTCCTGTCCGTTGTCGAGCGGCGTGGCAGCGCCCTCCGCCAGCGCGCGCCGACACAGTTGAATGATTTCGGCGCGGTCGGCAACGACCGTCTCACCTCCATGCCTTGTGTAGATGACGCCATCGCTTCCAACATACGGCGGTGACTCGGTGACGCGCACTTCGACACGCAGCAGGTCGTGTCCTTCATATGTGATCAACTCGAAGGTCAGATAGGGTTGCGGGTTCAGACGTTCCTGCACGCTGCGCCGCAGTGTCTCGCTCAGATGCTCTGGATGTTCAACGCCGGTCAGTTGAGCGCCGGCGCCGCTGATAATCAGGGTTCCGCCGCCGACATTCGCCAGCGCCGCCACATCCTGCCAGAGCGTATCAGCAGCAGACTCGGGACGCAATGCCTGACGGTCGTTCTGCGCGCCGAACCGAAGCGTGTCGATCTCCCACTGCTTCTGGTCGCGCTTGGGAACGCGCACCCGGTCGAAATCGTTCGATGCAAACAGTTCTTTGAGCGCGGCAAACGTCGGCGTCGGCAAGAGAAACTCGACATAACGATCACCGATACCGTGGCGATGCCAGCCATTCCCTTCGCCGGCATTCACTCGTCGCAACCGATGGGCATCAGACCCCTGGATGCAGAACATGCGTCGCTCATAATGTTCGGTTTTCCCGTTGTAGAACGTTGGTGACGTAAACTTCTCGTGATCGGTGTAGAAGTTGATGAATTCGAGCGCGTGCAGCGATGGATGCTGAGTGGCGGCGACCCGTGCCTGACCGCTGGTGCCCATGCGCAACGTCTCTGTAATCACGCCATTTGGTCCGTTGGCGTGAGGCGCGATGACGATGCCGCCGGCGCGATTGATGATCTCGTAGGCGTCCGTCACGTGACGTGTATCGGCAATCGAACACGCGCCTTTCTTGAGGAGATCGGGAGGAACGCCAAGTTGCAGCAATGTCGCCTCGATCAGGCTGATCGGACGATCAGGAGCGAAAATCCCCAGAATATGCGCGCCGTAATGTGATGTAAACTCAAACCCGGGCAGAACCGTAATATGCGCCAGCAAACGCCGGTACTCATTGAGTCGATGCTGTTCCTCCTCGGTGATGCGTTGCTGGCGTTCGAGCGTCTGGAGAAACTCGATCTCCTGACGCATCAATTCGTATCCATGAACTGTGTTGTGATCGGTAAATGCGATGATGTCGAGACCCCGTCGCTCGGCCTCCTGCAGAATGTCAAGAAAAGCGACTTCTGGTTCCGCATAATCTTCTGAGGCGGGAGTATGAATGTGTAAATCTGCTCGAAACCACCGCATTCCCCCAGACGAACCATTCCCGTTTTGCGACATAAAGAATACTCCAAGAGATGAAGATGATATGTACTCTGTTTTTGATTGCCTGTCTCTGCGCTAACACGACCAATGTGCGCCGACAGATGCCAGATTGAACATGAAGGCTTAACGACGGTCGTCTTTTTTTCCTTCATGTGACCGCGCCACGGATGTGTGTCCACCTCCTCTCCGATTTGCTGCCTTTTCGCTTTAACTGGTATCATACCCCAAAGCCCGTTATCCTGCAATATGAGGTTGAGACGTTCAGGAGTGTATGCCATGACCGATGTTTCGGAGCAGATCGATGATCTGATCTATGCGCCCAATCCCGAATATCCCTATCCGTTTCCGGTTCCCCAGCCGCCACACTTCTGGATGACCGAGCAGACCGGCAAACTGTCGGAGTCGGTCGAACGGTATTTCAGTGGTCAACGGCTATCGCCAGAGGACCTGCGTTTGCTGCGCTCGTATCTGCGTCAGTACGTCACGCGCGCCGTAATCGCCGAAGGGGTCGATCGTGAGGCGCTGTTGCGGAAGATCGACACACTGAAGAGCAACCGTGATGTCGAGCGGTTTGCCGATGAACTTTCAGAAGCAGGGATCGAACCATTCTAAGAGCCCATCCGCATAACGCAGGATACCGAACAACCGCATTCTGAGCAGCGCGTATCGAAGGGGCGGTTGTTCGGACGGGCTCTAATCGCCGGGATTGCCGTTTCGCGCCTTACCGCGAGGCGCCGGGTCACTCACTGTGCGTGCCGGGAATGAGGACATCCTGCCTGCATAGATGCCCCGCGCCCCTGGTGGGTGCTCCGTGGTGGACGCCCCGTGCCTGTGGCATTCACCCGCGCGGCGCAGACGCCCTCACGCAGATGCCCACGACTCGCGCAGTTCCACCAGATCGCGGAAGACAAAGTCGGGCTGGATGGCGCTCTGTTCCAGCATGTCCAGTGTCGTGACGCCGGTCAGCACGAGCGCGCTGGCAAGACCCGCAGCACGCGCCCCGGCGATGTCGGTGTCAAGACGGTCGCCGATTGTCAGCGTGCGCGTTGCGTCCACTCCCAGGAGCTCAATTGCAGCGCGAAACATGGTCGGTCCTGGTTTGCCGATGACAAACGGTTCGGTTTCGGCGCTGACGCGCAGCAGCGCCAGGAGCGCGCCACACCCTGGTACGATGCCGTCTTCTGCGGGGAAGGTGGTATCAGGGTTGGTGCCGACGAAACGTGCGCCGGCGCGGATCAGCAGGCATGCCTTGCGCAGTCGCCGGTAGGTCGCCTCGAAGTCCATCCCGACGACGACGAATGCCGGATGCTCCTCATCTTCGACGAAGTACCCGTCGTCGAAGAGCGCGCTGCGCAGCCCGTCCATGCCAATCGCAAAAATGCCCGTGCCGCGTGGCGCCTGTGTTTCGAGCCAGCGTCGCGTCGCTACTGATGACGTGACGATGCGCGATGCAGGCATATGAATGCCCATCCGTGCGAGTTTGGCTTCGTACTGCGCCGGAGTCATGGTCGCGTTGTTCGTGCAGCAGGCATAGGCGACGCCGCGCGTATCGAGGAATGCGAGCAACTCGCCGACCCCCGGCAGCGCCTGCGATCCACGATACAGGACGCCGTCCATATCGAAGAGGACAGCGGTGACATGGTTCAGTCCAGACGTCATATGCTTCATCACATCCGTTCAGGGGCCTTAATGCCGAGCAGCGTCAGTCCGTTCCGCAGCGCCTGCGCTGTCGCTGCTGTCAGTCGCAAACGCGCCATGCGCAGGGCGGGCGTTTCTGCCTTGAGAACCGAACAATCGCGATAGAATGCCGACAGCGCCCGGGCCGTCTCATAGCACCATTCGGCGATGACGAACGGCGCATACCGTTCTCCGGCTTCACGCACTGCGCCAGGCAGTTTTGCCAGTTGCTTGATCAGTTCTGTCTCTGAGGGATGGGTGAGCAGTGTAGCGTCGCCACCTTCGCCGCTGACGCCCTCTTCTGCAGCTTTGCGGAGAATAGAACAGCAACGCGCGTGCATATACTGAATGTAGGGCGCGCTATTTCCCTCGATTGCCAGCATGCGATCCCAGTCGAGCCGGATGTCGCGTCGGGGGTCTTGATACAGGTCGTTGTACATCACCGCGCCGACGCCAACCGCTTCGGCAATTGCTTCTTTTTCCGCTTCCGACAGGTCCGGGCTCGCCTGATCAACGACGGCGCGGGCGCGGGCATGCGCTTCGTCGAGGAGATCCGCCAGGTAGATCATGTTGCCGGCGCGGGTCGAGAGGGGACGCCCCTGCTGATCGAAAATCGTCCCAAATCTGACGTGGATCAGTTCACAATGCTGTGCATACCCCATTGCGCGCGCCAGTGCGAACAACTGTCGGAAGTGCAGTTCCTGACGGGAATCGACCACATAGATGATTTTTGCCGGGTGAAACTCGTGCTCACGGTACACGATGCACGCCAGGTCGCGGGTGTGGTAGAGTGTGCCGCCGTCGCTGCGCTGGAGCAGGAATGTCGGCAGTCCTGGCTGCAGTTCGTCGACTACGACTGCTCCATCGTCATCGCGGTACGCAACGCCTTTCTCAATCGCTTCCTGGATCAACCCGTCCAGCATCGGTGAGTAGAAACTTTCGCCGAGCGTATAATCGAATCGCACGCCAAGGCGGTCGTAATTGCGCTGATTGGCTTTGAGCGTCAGATCGACCATCCACTGCCACAGTTCGCGCGCCAGCGGATCGCCCTGTTCGAGTTTGAGCGACCAGGCGCGCGCTTCATCGTCGTGGTTGGGTTGCGCCGCGCGCGCCTGCAATTCGGCGATCCACTCGCGCCGCGCCAGCGCCTCCGGATCGTTCTGTTCGAGGCGCTTCGTCCATCTGGCGGCTTCTTCGCGCAGCGCCACATCTTCCCTGACGAGCGCGCTGTATTGCGCATACAGTTTATCAAGTGCGGCGATGGCGTCTTCATCGTCGCCTTCCGGCTTCCCCCAGCGCACGATGGCGGCAATGTTCATGCCAAACTGTTTGCCCCAATCCCCGAGATGGTTGTCGCCGATCACCCGATAGCCGAGGAAGTCAAAGATGTGATACAGCGATTGCCCGATGATCGTCGAACGAATATGCCCGACGTGCATGGTTTTCGCTACATTCGGCGACGAATAATCGATAACGACCGTCTTTCCGGCGCCCTGATCGTCGCTGCCGTAGCGTGCGCCAGGTCGTTCAATCTCCTCGAGAACCGCATCCGCCAGACGTGTGGCGTCGAGGCTGAAGTTGACGAACGGTCCGGTCGCAACAATCGATCCGATCAGCGATCCAGGCGGCGCATGCGCCTTCTCAACGATGCGCTGCGCCAGTTGCGGCGGTGCGATGCCCGCTTCCTTTGCGGCGCGAAATGTCGGAAATGCCAGATCAGCCGGAATATTCGGCTTGGGTGTCACAAGTTCGATCAGATGCCCGGCAACCAGACCGGTTCCGGCAATCACCGTGTGCGCTTCGCGCACGAAACGATCAAGCGCGTACTCCATACCGCCCTCAGTGTGATATCGAACCAGCGGCAGTATACCGGGAACCTCTTCCTGATGCAAATGATTCCTGTAAGATATTATTCATCTGCACCGCTTGAGTGTCTGTGACAATATATGGTACGATAGAGGAAAAGTAAAACGATCGTTTACTGCACCGTGCATCGAGGACGTGTCCGAACATCGAGAGGATGGCGTCATCGCACGAAAAGCAACACAATCGCCTCGCCCCGCAGAGGGTTCGCTTCGGCGCACGGTAGTTCGGATAACAGTTGCACAGCGCGCTCGCTTCATGTCTTATGCTGACTCGCCGGTCATTCCGTTTGACGATACGCTCCAAGATCATGCTGGTGGCGCTGGCGCTGGCGCTGGCGCCGCTGATCTTCGTGAGCGCCCTCAGCCTCTCGGCGCTCGACCGCGCCCGTGGGATCGCAGTGCAAACTGCGTCGGACGCCCTGCGCGGGCAAACCGAAGATGATCTCGTGCGCTGGGTGACCGATAAAGCCAACCTCTACGACGCCAAACTGGAAAGCGTCTACCATCAGGTCAAGACAATCGTCAGGTACCAGCCGGTTGAGTCGGGGGTTGTCAACACGGTGTCGGATCGTCTCTGGATTGCGCCGGATGGTCCGACTCCCAATGCCCTGCGCACCCATGCCGGCGCCGTTGCGCTTGCCCGCCAGTACATCCCGCTCCTGCGCGCATCGGTCGATCAGGAAGGCATGGTGAGCCTGGGATATGTAGCCTTCGAAGATGGCGGGGTGATCGCGTTCGACCAGGACATCATCGATGTGCTGGATGCTATCAAGCCCTTCGATCCGCGCCAGCGCAGCTGGTACATCGCGGCGCGCGAGGCGGGCAGGCCGGTATGGGTCGATACCTATGTCGATGCCAATACCAAGAAACTGACCACCACCTGCGCCGCGCCACTCTATGACCAGAATGGCGCGTTCATCGGCGTCGTGGGGTTCGATGTCTTGTTAGAGACGATCCAGCAGGATATCCTGTCTATCGACATTCCCCCCGGCGGTTCGGCATTCCTGATCAATCAGCGCGGTGACGTGTTGTTGCACAATACGCTGCTGGATCGCCAGGGGCGTTGGGATCAGCCGATCGCGACCGATAATCTCTTGAATGACGCCAATCCGCAGTTGCGCATGATTGCCGGGCGTATGACCCGTGCAGAGCAGGGGGTCGAGCGCCTGGCGATTCAGGGTGAAGACGTGTATCTGGCGTTTGCTCCAATTCCCAGTGCAGGCTGGAGCGTCGGCATCGTCATCCCCGTCGCCGAAGTCACCGGACTGGCGCAGCAGGTCAGTGAGGTTATCACCCTTCGCCAGAATGTGCTCAGTGGGCAGATTGTCCTCGTGATCGTGCTGAGTGTCATCATTGTCGCTGCCCTGAGCATGCCTGCCGCGCTGATCCTGACGCGCCCTTTGCGCGCATTGCAGACAGCGGCGCAGCGCGTCGCCGACGGTGATCTGACCTGCCGCGCGCCCGAGTCGGGCGATTATGAAATTGCGAATGTCGGGCATTCATTCAACACCATGACCGATGCGCTTCGTGAGAAGATTAACGAGCTGGAAGTGAATCTGCGTCAACTGGCGGCATTGAACGACGTGTCGAACCAGTTTCGCACCATCGGCTCGGTGCGTGAACAACTCGACGCCATTCCGAAAGGGGTGTGCGAGTGCCTGGGATTCGAACGCGCCGTACTCTATTTGATCGAGCAGCAGAACCTGCGCCCTGTAAGCGCCTGGGCGAACACGGGGGATGCGGATGAGATCGCCCGGATGCTGGCGGATGCTGTGCCAATTCCGCTTGCGAGCGAGACGATGGCGGCAGATGTGGTGCGGAGCGGACAGGCGGTCATTATCAGCGATGCGTCTGGTCAATCGCAATTGGGGAGCGCAGTGCAGGCGCCGTTGTTTGGGCGTGAGAAACGGGTTATTGGTCTGCTTGTCGCCTCCTTCGATGCACCCGGGCGCGCCCCCACGCCACGTGACGCTGCACAGTTGATGACCTATGCTGGCATGTCTGGTCTGGCGCTCGAAAATACGATGCTCTACGCCGATCTCGAACGGCAGGTGGCGCAACGCACAGCAGAATTGCGCACCGCTCTGGCGCGCGCGCAGGAGGCGGATCGCCTGAAAGGTCAATTCCTGGCCGCAGTGTCGCACGAACTTCGTACCCCGCTCAATGCCATCATCGGGTTCTCGACCGTCATGCTCGATGAGATCGATGGTCCGGTTACGCCGTTGCAGCGTGAGGACTTGAAGATCATCAATCGGAATGGTCGCTTTCTGCTGCACCTGATCGACGAATTGCTCGATCTGGCGCGTATCGAAGCCGGGAAAATCGATCTGGAACGCGCGCCGCTCGATGTGCGCGCCCTGATCGTCGAGGTGTCCGAAACCGTGCAGGGGTTGCTGCACAACCGGCAGATCGCGCTCAACCTGTCGTTGCCCGAACGCCTGCCGCATGCCTACGCCGATGCCGCCAGGGTCCGCCAGGTACTGCTCAACCTGTTGTCGAATGCCGTCAAATTCACACGGCAGGGAAGTGTGACGGTCAGCGCTCGCTGTGTGGCGATGCCCGCCAGTCATTCGGAGCCGGCAGGTTCTCACGCTATGATTGTCCGCAATGGGCAGCGCCTGCATCCCTACATTGCCGTCAGCGTTCGCGACACCGGCATTGGCATGACGCGCGAAGACCTGACGCGCATCTTCGAGGCGTTCCACCAGGTGCGTTCGGCCGACCGGCTGCGTGGCAGCGGGTTGGGTCTGGCGATCTGCCGGCGTTTGATCGAGGCGCATGGCGGGCGCATCTGGGCGGAAAGCGAACCTGGCAAGGGAAGCATCTTTACGTTCACCCTTCCGTGCGCCGTTGTCTCACGCAGCAACCATGCCGACATCGTCTCTGAGTCCGGCGATGCATCATCTGTCCAGCACGCCGAAATGCAAACCATTTCCATTGATCGGTGACCAGAGTTGTGATCATTCTGTATATTGAAGACAACTACGATAATCAGTTGCTGGTGCGCCGCATTCTGGAGGCGCGCGGCTATACGCTCCAGATTTGTGAAGACGGTCCCTCCGGCATCGCACTCGCGCGGGAGAGCCAGCCGGCGCTCATCCTGGTCGATATCAATATCTCGGGAATGGACGGCTACGAGACGACGACGCGCCTGCGCACGCTGCCCCATTTACAATCGACGCCGATTATCGCCATCACCGCCGATGCCCGACCCGGGACTCGTGAACGTGCATTGACTGCGGGGTGTGATGGATTCATCACCAAGCCGATCGATCCGCGTCTGCTCCCCGATCAGATTGCCGAGTTTCTGGGCGGGAAGCGTGAACTGCTTCCCACGAATCTGGAAACGCCCATGCTGCGTGAGTATAATGCCAGGCTCGTCGAACGGCTCGAGCAGCAGGTGCGTGAACTGAGCGTCCGTAACGCCGAATTGCAAGAACTTGATCGCCTGAAGAACACCTTCCTCGCCACCCTCTCCCACGAGTTGCGCACGCCCCTGACGGCGATCCTGGGCTACCTGGAACTTTTCGAACGGCGCACCCTTGGATCGTTGAATGATGTGCAGGGGCAGGCCATTAACGTGATCGCGCGCAATGCGCGGATTCTCTCGCGCATCCTCAACAACCTGCTCTATCTGCAAGAGGTGCGCTCGACGGAGATCCGGCGCGTACCGGTCGTGATCCACGAGGTGTTGCAGGAAGTCATTACAGAAATGCAGCCATTGGCGCGCACCGCGAATGTGACACTGTCTGCTTCCCTTCAACCGACTGCAGTGTACAAAGGCGACCCGATTGGCATCGGTCAGGCGTTGCGCGCCCTGATCGACAACGCTATCAAGTTTACGCCCGCTTCCGGGCGTGTTGAAGTGACCCTGATCGACGAACCGTCGCGCGTGCTGGTGCGCGTGGAAGACACAGGGATCGGTATTCCGGCTGAAGCACAGGAAAAGATTTTTCTTCCCTTCTACCAGATCGACGACACCCTGGCGCGACCGTACACGGGCGTCGGGCTTGGACTGGCAATCGCCAGACATGTGGTCGAGGCGCACGGCGGGCAACTGACGGTGCGGAGCGTCGTCAACGCTGGCAGCACGTTTACGGTCGTACTGCCGCGGCAGTAGGTGCGCTGGCGGAAATGCGCAACAGCAACCCGATGATCAGAAAGTTCATAATCACCGACGACCCGCCATACGAGATGAATGGCAGCGTAATGCCGGTCAGCGGAATAACGCGCAGATTCCCGCCGATGATGATGAAGGTTTGTGTGGCAATAATTGTCGTCAGCCCAACGGCAAGGAGTTGCTCGAACCCGCGAAAGCGCCCAGAGATGCGCATGGCAATGTGGTAGCCGCGGAAGATGAGCATCAGATATGCCACCAGGACAGCCAGACTTCCGGCGAGTCCCATTTCCTCTGCCAGTGCGGTAAAGACAAAATCGGTGTGCACCGCCGGGATGACCGTCGGCAGTCCCTGACCAAGCCCCGCGCCGAGCACGCCTCCCGATGCAAGGGCATAGATGGCCTGAACGATCTGATACCCGCTGCCCTGCGCTGTCGCCCACGGGTCGAGCCAGATGCTCACCCTTGTTTTCACCACCGCCACAATGTTGTACAGCACATACGAGCCAGCGCCAAAAGCGCACAATCCGGCAACCACATACCATCCGCGTCCGGTCGCGACATACAGCATCGCCAGAAACACACTGAACAGGAGCAATGCTGCGCCCAGGTCGCGCTGCGCGATAATCAGCCCCATCGCCAGCCCCCACATGCCGATCAGCGGCGCGAGGTACGGCAGCGGCGGCAACGGCAGCGGACCCATGCGGTAGCCGGCGGCCACCACCTCACGATGTTCGTTCAGATAGGACGCCAGGAAGATAACCAGCACGATCTTGAGCAGTTCGGAAGGTTGAAACAGGAAGAAGCCAAAGTTGAACCAGGCGCGCACACCGCTGTTGTTGGGATCGACGCCAAAGAGGAAGGTCGCCAGAATCAGCGCCACCCCGGCCGTCAACCAGGCGTAGCGATGGTGATCGAGCCAGTCCATCAACGAGGTGCGCTGATACCGTCGCAACAGGTCATCCCACGGGACGAACAGCACAATCGAGCAGATGACGATCCCCAGCAACACCCAGAGCGCCTGGCGATCGTCGATGCCGGCGAAACAGGGCGCCAGCGTCCCACCGCGCTGCTGACACCTGACGGAGAGCAGATCAGGTTCAAGGCGGGCGATCAGCATCAATCCCAGCCCGGTGAGCAACGCCACCAGGGGGAGCACCATCTGATCGGCATCGGGCAGTCGCCAGCTCAGTCCGAGCGACATTGCCATGAAGAGGAGGAACGGCAGCACTGAGGGCCACAGAATACGCGCAATCCCCTGGAGCGTGGTTGCTGAGGCTGGATCACCGGCGCCGGCTGCCAGCGCCACCAGCGTGTAACCAGCCGCAAAGAAGATCAGCGCAATCAGCAAAAGCCGCAGTTCGGCGCTGCGCAGGCGCCACGGACGTCGGAACATGGTCAGATATTGAACAGAAAATGGCACACATCGCCATCCTGCACGATATACTGCTTTCCTTCCATCCGCACGTGGCCGTGTTTGCGCGCTTCAGCCATGCTGCCGGCGCGCGCCAGATCGTCGAAAGCAACGACTTCGGCGCGGATGAAGCCGCGTTGAATATCGGAGTGGATGACGCCGGCAGCTTCGACAGCCGGCGTACCGCGGCGGATCGTCCAGGCGCGCACCTCATCAGGACCGGCGGTAAGAAAACTGATGAGCCCCAGCAGTTCATAGGAGAGCGCAATCACCCGGTTGCGCGCCGGTTCGTCGATGCCGAGATCATCCATGAATGCGCGCGCCTCCTCTTCATCGAGCTGAGCAAGTTCAGCCTCGATTTTGCCGCAGAGCGTCGCCACGCCGCTCCGTCGATGCTCGTAGCGGATCACCGGCGGATGCTGGAGGTGTTCCTCACCAATATTAATTGCCAGCAGCAACGGTTTGGCAGTGAGGAACTGATACCCGCGGAGCAGGCGCTCCTCTTCAACAGTCAGATCGAGGTCGCGAATGGGTGTGCCGCTCTCCAGTGCTGCCTGAATGCGCACCAGCGCATCACGTTCAACAATCCGCGTCTCGCGTTCCTTTGCCGGCATCTTGCCGATCTCGGCGTTCAGACGCGCCAGACGCCGTTCGATAATTGCAAGATCGGAAAAGGCGAGTTCCAGATCGACCGCCTCGATGTCGCGGACCACATCGATGCTGCCGTCAGGATGCGGCACCGTTTCGTTCTCGAATGCGCGTACAACATGGAGCAGCGCGTCGGCGCCACTGATATAGTTGAGTACAATGGGCGGCAGACCGCCGCTCTCGCGTGCGCCGCTGCTCAACCCGCCAATATCGATATATTGCACATCGGCGCAGGTGACTTTCCTGGGGTTGAACATCCGCGCCAGCACCTCGAGGCGTGGATCGGGCACCCTGACCGTCGCCAGGTTGGGGGTCAGCTGCCCGGAACTATACGCGGTCGTTTCCGCCATGCCGCCGGTCAGTGCGTTGAAGACCGTGGTTTTACCGCTGTTGGCAAGTCCAATAATTGCAATTTTCATGGAAGTACCATGGTTGTGTTGCTCTGATATGTGTATCAGTATAGTATACCTGTCCGGTTGCGGCAAGCGTCGTTGGACGCAGCGTAGTAATCCCTGCCGCGCACCGTTGCGGTTTTGACCAAAGCTTAACTCCGCGCTACTTTCACCTCGCCTGCGGTTCGGCTATAATGGTGAAGAGCGGCGACTGGCGGCAGAGGCTACTACAAAGGTGAAGTTTCTGTTATGTTCTGGCACGAAGGGTGCGTAACTTTGAACAGCCTCGTCGCGTTGGTATTGAATAGGCAACCTGTTCTTACCAGCGACGGCAGAAGCGTCAGCGTCTACCGGGTGGTTGAGGAATATGGTTGCTGATGCAAACGTCGAACTTCCATCGATCATTGCCCGCGCTCAGGCGGGCGATGAGGCGGCGTTCGGCGAGTTGTACGCCAGGTATGCCAGGTATATCTTGCGCTACATGTATGTGCGGACGCGCGAACCGGAACTGGCGCAGGATCTGACGCAGGAAGTGTTCATTCGCGTCATCAAAGGCATTGGCGGGATGCAATATCGTGGCGAGAAAATGTTCCTTGGCTGGCTGTACACCATTGCAGGGAATGTTCTGATCGGTCAGTCGCGGCGGCGGCAGATATTTACGTCCTCGCTCGATAATACGGCAGATATGACCGACCCGCGCGGGCAGGAAGCGGTATCATCGTTGTTCGAGCGCCTCTCGCTGCAACATGCCATTGCACAACTCACCGCCGAACAGCAGCACGTGTTGATGTTGAAGTTTTTTGGCGATATGACCAACCAGGAAATTGCAGCAACCATCGGCAAAACCGAGGGCGCAGTCAAGGCGTTGCAGCATCGTGCTATTCAGGCGTTACAGCAGATTCTCAACCAGGAATCTGCATCTGCTGAGTCGTTAATGGTTCGTGCGGTTGGTGGTGCAGATGCATCCTGATGACTATCCGCATACGTCGCGGTTGTGGTGAATGATGGTTCGTCGCAGTCAACAACTTGCGGTTCAAGATGCGTTCGATGAGGCGCTCGATCGTTTGTTGAGCGGCGCGCACATCGATGAATGCCTGGCGCGCTATCCGCAACTCGCCGCAGATCTCGAACCATTGCTGCAGGTGGCAGGTATGGTGCGCGCTGA
>FWWL01004089.1_pt1 | contig 25276 bp, 24 predicted proteins | sample 2228331 | NCBI WGS metagenome assembly FWWL01 (sample SAMEA103939775, study PRJEB20133) | metagenome | reverse complement strand
CGAACTCGCCGCAACCTGCGCCATTCTACCTCACAAATATTTTTCTCGTTCCGAGTTCTTCAAACTGGCAACTACCTGACGGACTTTCTGCGCCTGTTCCTTTTCGCAAACCAGCAAAACATCACCGGCATCCACAATAATGAGGTTATCTACCCCAATGGTGACAATCAGGCGATCATCGCGATTCCCATACACCAGGGAATTGTGCGTATCCACCGCCAGATGATGACTGCTGAAAACGATGTTCCCGTGCGCATCCGCCGGCAAGACATCGAAGAGCGAATCCCAAGAGCCAACATCGCTCCATTCCAGCCCACCGGCCGGCAGGACTGCTACCTGTCGCGCGCGCTCCATGATGCCATAATCTATCGTCTCGTTGCGCAGATTCGGCCAGATAGCCTGCAACACCGCGTCTTGCTGTTCACTGCCCCAGGCAGCACCGATCTGATCGAGTGCGGCTTTCAAGTCGGGCATTTGACGGGCAAACTCCTTCAGGATTTGATCCGTGCGCCAGATGAACATGCCGGAATTCCAGGAGTAATCGCCGCTCGCCAGCATCCGGCGTGCCTTCGCCTCGCTGGGCTTCTCCTCAAACCGTTTGACGCGATAGACCGGATAAACGAACTTCTCCGGTAACGACTCGCCTCGTTGAATATAGCCATAGGCCGTAGCCGGATAGGTAGGAGTAATACCCAGGGTAACCAGATACCCCCGGCAAGCCACCTCCACTGCGACCCGCAGGAGCAAATGGAACAGGTCTCGATTTTTGATGAAGTGATCCGAGGGCAAGACGGCCATGACCGCCTGCGGATCGCGCCGTTGCAGGACCGTTGCCGCCAGCCCAACCACGGCGGCTGTGCCGCGCGGCATTGGTTCGGGTAGATAGTTCTCGGCAGGCAAATAGGGCACCTGTTGCTGTAATTCACGCGCTTGCTCGGCAACCGTAACTACCAGAATCCGATCGGGGGGCAAAAGGCCCTGCAAACGTTCTACGGTCATCTGGAAGAGAGTACGCTCTTCAATCAAAGGGAGCATCTGCTTGGGACGGTCCTTGCGCGAAACCGGCCAGAGACGCGTCCCGCCGCCACCTGCCATGATTACCGCGTAAGTGTGATTCAAGTTCGCCTCATTCATCCCTTGCGCTCCAAGGTATACTCCGCCTGGCCCTCGCGCACAGCAAGGTAATTCATACCGCCGGCATGACGCACCAGGCCCTTCAATTCCATCATGACCAGGGTGGCCGAAACGCGTTCGACCGGCAAACCGGTCTGACGGTGAATCTCATCCACATGTAACGGTTCATAGCCTAGGACGTTCAAGATTTGCCGCTCCACCTCATCGGCAGGAAGCGTCACGCGGGCCACGCGCTGCTCATGCAAGCGCGTCAGGTCCAGGATGTCCAGCAAATCCTGTGCCGTCAGCAGGGGCCGCGCGCCTTGCTGAATGAGGCGATTCGTCCCCTTGCTCTGCGGCGCCAGAATACTGCCTGGCACGGCGAAGACCTCGCGTCCCTGATCCGCGGCGAATTGCGCGGTAATCAGCGCCCCGCTGGTCTCGCCGGCCTCCACAACAAGCACGGCCAATGCCAGGCCCGAAATAATCCGATTGCGTGGCGGGAAGTTGGCCGCTTCCGGTGGCGTGCCCGGCGGGTAGTCGCTCAGGAGGGCGCCCTGGTGAATGATCTGATTCGCCAGGGCGCGATGCTCTGGAGGATAGATTCGGTCCACGCCACTGCCGAGGACGGCCAGCGTCCGCCCACCAGCCCGCAGCGCGGCTTGATGGGCAATCGCATCCACGCCGCGCGCCAGGCCAGAGATGACCGTGACACCATGCTGGGCCAAGTAGGCACTTACCTCCTCGGCCACCTGTCGACCATAGGCCGTTACTCGTCGAGTGCCCACGATAGCCACTGCCCAGTTGTCTTCCTGAACCAGGCTGCCACGCACATAGAGCACCGGCGGCGGTTGGTCAATCTCTTTCAAGCGCACTGGATAGTCTGCGTCTTCCCAGGTCAAAACCTGAATTCCCTGCGCTTCCAGGCGCGTCAGATATTCCTCCAGATTGACTCCCTGGCGAACCTGAACGACGCGCTCGGCCAGTTTTGGGCTGAGGCCAGCCGCTTCCAGGGCACTCGGCGAAGCCTGCCAGGCCAGCGATAAATCGCCAAAGTGCTCCCGTAGAGCCTGCAGGCGAACCGCACCAATCCCTTTCACGAGATTGAAACCAACCCAGTAGCGTTTGTCCACCTTAACAGACTCCGCCGCGAATCATTCCTCATCCACATCCAAGAGACCAGGCAAAAGACGCACCAGCATTTGCTGCGCTTCCAGATCTATCTGCTGGATGACCTGGGGAATCGCCGGCAACAGGATTTCGCCGTACTGGCCTTCGACTACATAGACATCGTTCGCGCCGGTAACGAGGATCTCGGTCAACCGACCTAATTCCCGTCCGTCCTCTGTTATCACTTGCAGGCCCATTAACTGGAAAAAGTAATACTCGCCTTCTGCCAACGGCGCTGCATCCTGCCCGGCAATATAGAGAACCTGATGACGCAAGCGACCTACCTCCTCCGGGGTCGCCAGGGTCTCGAAGGCGAGTAATAAACCGTCCTTGTGGGGCCGCGCCTGACGGATCACCAGCCGTTCATGCCGCTCGCCAACGTACACGACTCGGCCAGGGCATAGACGCTCCGGGAAATCGGTGTATACCTCGAGCAAAACCTCGCCGTGCACGCCATGGGGACGTCGAATCTTACCAACTGCCAGGAAGTCCGGGAGGCTCTCAGAGCGCGCCGCCATGCTTGCTGCTCACGGCTCGGCTACCTCCAGGCTAACCGGCGCACCCTCGCGCTCGGCCAGGACGCGTAACAAGGTGCGAATCGCGTTCACGACTCGTCCATCCTTGCCGATGACGCGCCCCATATCCGCCTTGGAAACCCGTAATTCGAGTACCAGACGCCCTGCGCGGCGGGCCTCCCGGATGACTACCTCCTCAGGGGCTTCCACCAGCGATTTAACGATATACTCTACCAGCGTCCTCATAGATCACGCCCTTAACGGCGCGTCTTTGGATTGACCACCTGAGCGGCCCTGGCCTGTGCGGCCTCCGCCAGCAAAGTCTCCAGCGACTCGCCCGACTTAAAACGCTCGAAGCGCGCCAGCACACCCGCTGATCGGAACAACTGACTCACCGATTCGCTAGGTTGGGCCCCTTTGCTCATCCAGTCATAAATGCGCGCCTCATCCAATTCGAGGGTGGGTGGATCGGTACGAGGATTATAGAACCCCACCACCTCTAGAAAGCGCCCATCGCGCGGGCTTTCCTTATCGGCCACCACAAGGCGATACGAGGGCTGACCCTTCAGCCCGGTACGACGAAGACGAATACGTACCATAGAAACAGCAACTCCTTCTCAACAAATTTCACCTGTCAGCGACACGAAGAGAGGGGCGCAGAAAGGATTGCGCTTTCGTGAGCGCTGCCATGCTCTTGTCGAACTCGGTCTCTTACGCAGGCACAACGCAAAAGTCGTGCCCAAGCCCGTCTGGCTTGCAAGACGTTCTACCCAAGGCAATGCGCCACACCTTCATAATTATTAACACCGGTTAACACCCTAATTTTACTCTATCCCAGCCAATTCGGAAGGTATCCACGACCTTTTTGTTTGCCAAGAGTTTGGAAGAGCTGTTGCATCTGACGGAATTGTTTCAACAAGCGATTCACATCCTGAACCTGAACTCCAGCCCCAGCCGCAATACGACGACGACGGCTGGCATTGAGAATCTCTGGAAAACGTCTCTCCTCGGGGGTCATGGAGAGCAGAATAGCCTCGTTTCTCTTGAAGACTTTCTCGGCCTGCTGCGGATCAACCTGCTTACTGACCTGTGCCAGAGGCCCGGGCAACATCTCCAAAATCTGGGCAAAAGACCCCAGCCTCTTGATCTGTCGCATCTGGTTGAGGAAATCCTCCAGAGTAAACTCGCCCTTGCGCAGGCGCTCTACAGTCTGTGCGGCTTGCTCCTGGTCAAATGCCGCTTCTGCCTTCTCGATCAATCCCAGCACATCGCCCATGCCCAGGACACGCCCTGCCAGGCGTTCCGGCTGGAAGGCTTCCAACGCATCTACTTTCTCGCCCGTGCCCAGAAACTTGATCGGGACGCCGGTCACCGCGCGAATGGAAATCGCCGCTCCACCGCGCGCGTCACCGTCCATTTTCGTCAGGATCAGGCCTGTCAGGGAAACCGCCTGCTGGAACCCCTCGGCGATGCGCAATGCCTCCTGACCGGTCATGGCATCCACAACAAGCAAGGTTTCCTGAGGAGGCGAGTGGCGCACGATGGCCCGTAGTTCGTCCATCAAGGCCTCGTCCAGTTGCGAACGACCGGCGGTATCCGCAACCAGGACTGTATAACCACCATCACGGCCCTTCCTCAGCGCGCTGGCGACGATCTCCGCTGGTGACTCTCGCGCCTCCCCATAGACCGGCACGTCGAGTCTCTGCCCCAAAACCTGTAACTGTTGGATAGCCGCCGGCCGATAGGGATCGGCTGCCACCAGCATGACCCGCTCCCCGCGCGAACGAAGGTAGTGCGCCAGCTTGGCCGCTGTAGTCGTCTTGCCAGAGCCTTGTAAACCAACGAGCAAAATGAGGTGGGGCTTCGGCCCGCTTAACTGAAGAGGCGCTGCCCCGCCCAGCGTGGCGATCAATTCCTGATGAACGATCTTGACCACTTGTTGACCAGGGTTGAGTGCTCTGGACACTTCCATCCCAACAGCCCGCTCACGGACGCGCGCGAGAAAATCCTTGACCACGCTATAATGGACATCGGCCTCCAGGAGAGCCAGGCGTACCGCTCGCAAAGCCGAATCCACATCCTCGGTCGTCAGTTTGCCGCGCCGCCGCAACTGATCAAAAATCTGGTTCAATCGTTCGGTCAGGGTCTCAAACACGAGCCTGGATTTTAGCCGGAAACGCTCCAATCGGCAAGGCATGAAACTTCTGTTCTGATATTCACTCACCTCACACAGCCAGCAAAGCTGACGACCACCGCCTAATCGTTCCTTAACACCCTAACTCCCGGCATTCTGGCATAAAATACATAGAGGATCAAGCCCATTCATCGAAAGGAAGCTAACCTATGGTCTATCTTCTCCTCGCTGTTCCTCTGCTCTGGTTCCTGATTGACTTCTGGTGGGGCAAACCCTGGAGCATTCGAGGGCTCTACGCCCGCACCTTCCTGCGCCTGGCTTTGCGAAGCCCGGAACTCCTGACCATGCTGGGCCTCCTGGAAAAATTCGGCCTCCATTGGCACAATGCCCACTTCAGCGATGCTTCTGTGGCCTTCGAGACCAAAACGTTCGCTATGCTTCGACGCGATCTGCGCATCCTCCGTAGTTACTCGCGCAAACGGCAGAATCGAGCGACTCTTCTTTCTACAGACATTTTGGATTGGTTCCTTGACGACCAGGTCCGGGCCGAACCGTATCGTTTTCACAACTACCCTCTCAATCAAATGTTCGGAATCCAATCCGAACTGCCGAATTTCATGATGACGATTCATCCCGTCACCAGCAAACAGGAAGCCTGGAATTACGTACGGCGCCTAAGGCGCTTTGGAGAGAAGTTTGACAGGTGATGGAAGGACTGCTCGTTCGTGAACAGAAAGGGATTCTGCCTCCGCGCTTTGTCATCCGCCGCGTTTTGGACGAGATGGGTGCTTTCATCGGCCAGACACCACAGGAAAACCCACTTTACACAGTCTTCCGGGATAAACTTCTCCAGTGCAAGAACATCCGCGCCCCCCAACGAGAAAAACTCCTGGCAGCCGCAGAGCACGCCATCCAAAGCACAGTGTATCCAGCCTATCAAAAGTTCATTGACTATTGTGCAGCCCTGGAACAGAAAGCCGATGATCGGGATGGGTTCTGGAAGTTGCCGGAGGGCGAAGCCTGTTACGCCTACTACCTGCGTTCGAATACAACGACCGATTACACGCCGGAGCAGGTCCACGAGATAGGACTACAAGAAGTGGAACGGATTGAGGCCGAAATGCGCGCTATCCTGGCCCAACTTGGCTACACGAATATCGCCAGCCCAACCCGCCTGCTCGCCGAACTCGCCAGGGACGAACGCTTCCTCTACCCTAACACGGACGAAGGTCGTGCCCAATGCCTCGCCGATTACCAACGCATCCTGGATGAAGTCAACGCGGCTATCGAACCATACTTCGGGCTACGCCCCAAAGCCCGCCTGAAAGTCGAACGCATCCCCGAATTCCGCGAAAAGACCTCCGCCGGCGCTTACTATCAACCCGGCGACATCAGCGGAACACGCCCAGGCATTTTCTTCGCCAACCTGCGCGATATGCGCGAGATACCCAAATTCGGAATGAAGACCCTTGCTTACCATGAAGGTATCCCCGGCCACCATTTTCAGCTCTCCCTGGCCATGGAACTGCGCGGCGTCCCCTTCTTCCGCCGCCTTGTTCCTTTCACCGCCTACGCCGAGGGTTGGGCACTCTATGCCGAAAAACTGGCACGCGAAATCGGCATGTACCGCGATGACCCCTACGGAGAACTGGGGGCTCTGGATTCGGAACTCTTCCGCGCCGTACGCCTGGTTGTGGATACCGGCATCCACCATAAGCGTTGGACGCGCGCCCAGGCCATTGAATACATGGAAGCCCACAGCGCCTCGGCCCACGAGAGTGTGGTCAGCGAGGTGGAACGGTACATCGTCATGCCTGCCCAAGCATGTGCCTATAAAATTGGAGAGATTAAAATCCTGGCGTTACGGGAAAAGGCGCGTCAGGCGCTCGGCCCCCGTTTCGAATTGCGCCGCTTCCACGATGTGATTCTCGGCCACGGTGCCATGCCCCTGGAAATTCTGGAGCGCGTGGTAGACGAATACATCACCAGCACGCCAACCAGCGCGCCCAACAGTTAACGACCATACCTGCCGGACGCTTCCCGCTCGCGCTTACCTGCCGCGCGTAGAGATCACGCGCGTTGCCGGACCGCCATACCCCTACTCAGGACATCCCATAACCTGATGGGGAGGCGACAGGCAGTGGCCACTCCATCACCACAGAGGGTACCAACCACTGCCTGCCGTTCACCGTCGGTTGCGCAGGAAGGTCGGGATGTCCAGATCGTCGGTGTTAAACACCTGCGGCCGGAATTCGACGTTCTGCGGATTTTCCGAAGAGCGCGCCTCCACGCTCACGCTCTCCAGGGGTAAAGGTATTGCTTTCTCCTCGGCCACGGGCAAGACACGGCCTTGCGGTTTAAGAATGCGACGAGGCATGCCTGCGCGCTCAAAACCGGTCGCGATAATCGTAATGCGCAGCTCATCGCCCAGATTCGGATCAATCACTGCGCCGAACTTGATATTCACATCCGGGTGAGCGGCTTCGCGGATAATGGCCGCGGCCTGTGTGACTTCGAAGAGGGTCAGGTCAGGGCCGCCGGTCACGTTGAACAGGATCGCGCGCGCACCGTCAATCGTAATGTCGAGCAATTGACTGGCCATTGCCTGCTCAGTCGCCTTGCGAGCGCGGTCTTCACCCGAAGCGCTACCCAGGGCCATGAACGCCGCGCCGCCCTCTGCCATGATGGCGCGCACATCGCGGAAATCCACGTTGATCAATCCGGGGACAGTAATGACCTCCGAGATTCCTTGAATACCCTGCCGCAAGACATCATCGGCCATGCGGAACGCCTCCTGCAGGGTCGTGCGCTTCTCGGTGATCTGGAGCAGACGATCATTGGGAATGGCAATGAGCGTATCCACGTGTTCCTTGAGCTCGGCCATACCCTTTTCGGCAGCGGCCATGCGTTTGCTACCCTCGAACGTAAAGGGACGGGTCACCACCGCGATCGTCAACGCGCCGCAGTCGCGCGCCACCTGAGCCACAATCGGCGCCGCGCCAGTGCCCGTACCACCACCAAGGCCGGCCGTGACGAAGACCATGTCGGCCCCTTTCAACAGGGCATAGAGCTCGTCAGCCGATTCCTCGGCCGCCTTACGCCCGATCTCCGGGTCACCGCCGGCTCCCAAACCGCGCGTCAACTTCTCACCCAGACGAATGCGGGTGGGCGCTTTGGAAAGCAACAAGGCCTGAGCATCCGTGTTCGCGGCGATGAATTCCACGCCCTGAATGCCTTCCTCGATCATGCGGTTGACCGAGTTACAACCTCCGCCCCCTACACCGACAACTTTGATGCAAGTGAGAGTTTCCGTAGTTCCTTTCCTCGTGTCCATACGTTCCTCCTGTGATGAGTGTATGATCCTGGTAAGGATGAGTGATTACGTAAGGGAGCGCTAGTCAGCCGCTCCACCTACCGTCCTATGGTAAGAGGCGCTTCAGCCAGTCTTTGAGAGGTTCAAGGTTCATATGGATCTCTCCTTTCGAGCGACGACGCGCCCGTCCGCGTCGGGTGGCTATAGGGGTACCCAGCAGGGCCGCCGCCCATTGCAACAAACCCACACTGGTCGCGTAAGCAGGCGACTTCAGCTGATCGGCCATACCAAGCAGATTTTCCGGCTGGGCCGTCCGTACCGGTAGACCGGCCACGCGCGCCGCCAGTTGACGGATGCCCGGCAGTGCGCTCGTGCCACCGGTGAGCACCAATCCGGCCGGCAGCAAGCCATCATAGCCGGAGCGCTTAATTTCCTGCATGATGAGGGAGAAAATCTCCTCCACACGCGCCTCGATAATGTGCACCAAAGCCTGACGACTGATTTCAATCGGCTCCTCTTCACCAAAAGGACGAATGGTAAAGAACTCCTCGGCGCCAATCCCGGCGCGCAGGGCATGCCCGTACTTTTTCTTGACCGCCTCGGCCTGGGTAATCGGCAGGCGCAGACCATGAGCGATATCATTGGTCACATGGTTGCCTCCTACCGCCAGCACCATGGTATGCCAGACGTTGCCGTCTACGTAGAGTGCGACATCGGTCGTCCCACCGCCAATGTCACAAATGGCCACGCCCATTTGGCGCTCGGCCTCGGTCAGCACCGCATCACCCGAGGCCAGCGGATTCAACACGAATTGCAATACCTCTACGCCAGCCGTCCCAACACATTGACGCAAGTTCTCCATAGTAGCCGAGGCCGCCGTAATGATGTGGGCCTCCACTTCCAGACGGTAGCCGTGCATGCCAATCGGCTGACGGATGCCATCTTGCCCATCAATCGTAAACCCGCGCTGGATCACGTGCACGATCTCACGGTTATGGGGAATCGCCACCGCGCGCGCGGCATCCAGGGCACGATAGACATCATCCTCATCAATCACCTCGCCGGCAACGGCTGCCACACCCCGGCTGTTAATGGAAGCCACGTGCGCTCCGGCCAGGCTAACCACCGCGGCCGTGATTTCCACGCCAGAGGTCTGCTCCGCTTTGCGCACCGAGCGCGTAATCGCCTGCGAGGCCGCATCCAAATCCACAATGACGCCTTTCTTGATTCCCTGCGAAGGTTCAATACCAACGCCCAGGATGCGGATGCCCTCCTCGGCCACCTGCCCGACGAGCGTACAGACCTTTGTGGTACCGACGTCAATTCCAACGACAATATCCTCGTCCATACACGCCTGCCTACTTATAGAACGGCGCCTCCAGGTGCTCCACGCTGATCAGCGTGGGAGTGATGCCCGAAGCCACCAATCTATCTACTACAGCCTGATAGACGCGCAACTTCAACGGTATATCCTCAACGTTTTGCCCAAAATAGACTGCCCAGCCGCGTGGGTCCTTCCAGCCTACACCATAGGAAGGATCGTAGACCATCGAAGTCCCGGGAGGAACATAAGGGAAGACCGTCGCAATCACGCGTACCAGGGCCGGGTCAAGGAAGATCTCCTGCTCGCCTACTGGCGGGAGCGCTGGCGGGGGCGCAACGGCGAATACATCAATTAACACCGTTGACTCGCCGCGCATGGGGAACCTCACACCCTCGGCATCAATCCAGAAGGCTTGCTCATCCTGATGCCAGGTGATGATGGGCGTCCTTTCCACCACATTCACGACAATCTGGTTTGGCAGGCCAACCTGCACCTTCACCCTGGCCAAATCCGGATAATCGGCGCGCAAGGTGGCCTCGATCTGCGCCGGCACGGCCTTGAAGATCGGCTCACCGATGAGGCGCAGGGCGGCATTGATCTCAGTCACGCCTAGGCGTTGATTCCCATACACCTGGGCACCTTCGATTTGAAAGAGAGGCGCATTCCACATCGTGTAAAGCAGGAAGGCGAGCCCCAGAGCCAGTGCGCCAGAGACCAATCGTCCGGCATGGAGACGGGGCAAAGTCAGCGAGGAGGCGCCTGCCGGAGTCAACGCCGAATCGTACTGACGACGCTGCGCTACCCGTCTGACCTGACTGGCCGTACCACCCATGACCAGCGGACGGACGAAGTTCGGACGCGGCGTCTCGCTCCGAAATGTATGAGGCCTGACTCGTTCGACCGCCCTCGGTGGCGGTGCCTGCGGCGTCTTCCGCGCCGTGCGCTGACGTTCCCGTCGCCGGCGGACCAGTTCTGCGCGCGTGAGTTTCGACGAATCCCTCATGCCGTCCTCCGAAAACGTCGTTCCGTGCGATCGCGATCGGCCTTCCGTTCCAGCGCCAGTTCGATGAGACGGTCCACAAGTTGCCCATACGAAATCCCGCTTGCTTCCCAGAGTTTCGGATACATGCTAATGGCCGTAAAACCCGGAATGGTGTTGATTTCGTTCAGGTAGATTTGATGGCTCTCTTTCTCCACGAAGAAATCCACGCGTGCCATGCCTGCACAATCGATGGCGCGGTAAGCCTGCACGGCCAGGGCACGCACGGTCTCGCTTATCTCCGACGGTAACGGGGCCGGAATCAGCAAGCCCGAGGTGCCATCCACATACTTCGATTCATACGAGTAAAACTCACGACTGGGCAAAATCTCGCCGGGCACCGATGCCATGGGCTGATCGTTTCCTAGCACCGAGACCTCGATCTCTCGCGCCTGTACACCGCGCTCCACCAAAACGCGTCGATCGTAACAAGCCGCTTCCATCAGACCTTCGACCAAATCCGCACGCGACTTGCACTTCGTAATCCCAACCGACGACCCCAGGTTGGCCGGTTTGACGAACAGCGGATACGGCGCCAGCGCCTCTGCCCGCTGAACGACTGCCTCCATATCCTTCTCGATTTCGCAGCGCAGGACAACAATGGACTCAACCACAGGGATGCCATTGGCGCGCATTACGTCTTTGAAGACGCCTTTATCCATGCCAACCGCCGAACCGACCACCCCCGCGCCCACATACGCCAGGTCGGCCAATTCGAGCAGTCCTTGCAACGTACCATCCTCGCCATACGTCCCATGCAGCACCGGGAACACGACATCGAGGTCCGTCCACTTTTCCAGAACAGTTTTCCCACCCTGCTCGCGCAACAGGTACAGGCCTGGCCGCGAGGGATCCGCTAGTATCGTACACGGAGTCAACGCATCAGTCTGGCCTTGTTCCAACCGGTCGCGCACGTGCTCGCCGGTCAACCAGATGCCCTCATGGGTAATCCCGACCTCATATATTTCATAACGATCTGGATCGAGCACTGCCAGCACAGACTTCGCCGAGACCAGCGAAACCTCATGCTCGCCAGAGCGCCCGCCGAAGAGCACCGCGAGGCGTAGACGCGAGGAAGGAGACGAAGTGCTCATCACGACCATTCTCCAATCAACTCCACTTCCGGTTCCAGATGTACACCGGTCTTCTCTGCCACCGTGCGTGCAACCAATTCCATCAGCGCCTGGATGTCGGCTGCGCGGGCCTGGCCGTGGTTAATAAAGAAGTTGGCATGGATCGGGCTGACTTCCACATCGCCGATGCGCATTCCCTTCAAACCGGCCATTTCGATCAGACGCCCGGCGTAATCGCCTGGGGGATTCTTGAACATTGAGCCCAGGCTGGCGCCCGATGGCTGGGTCTGTTTGCGCTTCTGATTCAAACGCGCCAGGCGAGCTTGAATCGCTTCGACGGCCTCGCGCTGGAACTGCAGGGTAGCCGCCAGGATGACCGCCTCGGCCTGTCCGCGCTTGAGCAGGCTGGTACGATAGGCGAAAGCCAATTGCTCCCCACGCCATTCCTGACGGCCATCCTGACGATGCAGGACTTCTACGGAGCGCACGACTTGTGCCATATCACCACCAAACGCTCCAGCGTTTCCGTAAATAGCGCCGCCCAGCGTGCCCGGAATTCCGGCAGCCCACTCCAAACCACTCAAGCCAGCCCGGGCCGCGCGCTGCACAAGGTTGTTCAACGAGACACCCGATTCCGCCCAAATCGTCGGAGGCTCTTCTTCCAGGCGTACACTCAGGCATCGTGCCCGGTTGAGGACCACCACGCCGCGCACACCCCGGTCGCTGATCAACACGTTCGAGCCACCACCCAGCACCCGAAACGGAATCGCCAACGACCACAACTTCGTCACCGTGTCCGCCAGTTCCTCAGCCGAGTGGACCTCCAACACAGCATCCGCTACACCGCCCACGCGCGCGGCCGTATAGGCTGCCAGGGACACTTCTACCTGCAACCGTTCGCCAAACACAGACCGCAACGTATCCAGCATACCTGCATCCATAGGGCACCGCTAGCGTGCGCCTTATTGCTTGTCTGGCAGAACTACTTTTCCTCTTTCAAACGCGCGATGATACGTAGCACGGTCGTCGTATCCGGCCGTGGGCCAATCCAGGAAAAGGTAGAGCGAGAGTCTCGGCGTTCCGGGTCCGGGCTGGGCACCTCGCCCAAGACCATGCGAAGAGGCGGAAGCGCCATCGTCTCGGCCTCATAACGACGGATTTTCTGTTGCTCAGTCATGTTTCCTCCTTGTGTAGGAACGTTTGGTCAAACGTTCGAGAACTTCTCTGCTCAATCGGTCCGCGTCGCCAGCCGAAAGCACCAGCAACACGTCACCGGGAGCCAGATGGGTCAACAAATACTCACGCGCCTCCGCCAGCGTAGCCAGGAAATGCGCCGCCGGATGCTTCATGGCCTCCACCACCTGACGCGCTGAGAATTCCTGTTTCGGTTCACGCGCAGCATAGACCTCCGTCACGACGACCTCATCCGCGTCTGAGAAAGCCTGGGCAAAGTCAGAGAACAGCGCCTGCGTGCGCGAATACGTATGGGGCTGCCAGACAGCCCAAACTTTCCGGCCCGGATACCGCGCCCGGGCCGCGGCCAGCGTTGCGCGGATTTCGGTCGGGTGGTGGGCATAATCGTCCACAACCAGTACCCCATCCGCCTCGCCGCGAATCTCAAAGCGTCGTCCAGTCCCCTGGAACTCCCCAAGCACCAGGGCCGCCTGGTCCAGAGGCACGCCGAGGAATGCCGCCGCGGACAAGGTCGCCAGCGCGTTATAGATATTGTGCTTGCCCGGCACCTGTAATTCCACCGTCACCGAGGTGCCAAACACTGTCGCCGTGAAGGTATAACCACCTTTCTCGTTGGGATGGTAAATTGTGACAAACGCATCCATTTCCAGCCTTTCATCTGCTGTCATCGGCCGCAGTCCGTAAGCCGCCACGTAGCGACCCAGGTGACGAGCCTCTTCCAGCAACACGCGCCCACCGGCATCCTCGGCGCAAGCTACCAGACGGCCATCCTCCGGCAAGAGGTGCACAAACTCCCGAAAGGCCTGGAGATAGTCTTCCGGAGTCGGGTAGCAATCCGGGTGATCGTGCTCGACGTTGGTCACGACCTCAAGTTGCGGCTTGAGGCCCAGAAACATGCGGTCGTACTCATCGGCCTCGATCACGAAGAAATCTCCCAGGCCGGCGCGAGCGTTGACCCCCAGGTTGGTCAGGGTACTGCCAACCACGAAGGTAGGGTCGAGTTTGAGAGCATGTAACACCCAGGCGATCATGGCCGTGGTCGTGGTTTTGCCATGCGTGCCGGCCACGGCGATGCCGCTCCGTCCGGTCATTAATTCAGCCAGCAAGTCAGCGCGTTTGAGGACCGGCAAGCCGGCCTCCCGCGCCGCGCGCACCTCAGGATTATCCTCCGGGATCGCGGCCGAGCGCACAACCCGATCGGCACCTCGCACGTTCTCGGCGCGATGACCCAGGAAGATCGTAGCGCCCAATGCCGTCAATTCATGCAACATCGGGGTCTCGACGCGATCCGAGCCACTCACCACGTACCCCATCTCCAGCAAGAGGCGGGCAAGCGCCGAAAGCCCACTACCTCCAATTCCAATGAAATGTACGCGTTCCATAGTGTCCAGTCTAGATGAACACGACCAGCACGAAAACGAAGGCCAGCACTACGGCAAAGTAAATCGCGGGCACACCCAACAGACGCGGCGGCATATACTTGAGCAGCGCCAATGCCGCGTCACCAGCGATCGTCCCCTCCACAGGCGCGGTGATCGCCGGGAACGGGTAATTGGCATCGTGCAGATAAAACCAGAGCGTACCCACCACCAGATAGCCGTTGACACAACCCAGAAAAATTCCTAAAAGCATATCCTGAAACTTCTCGCGCGCCATCTTCGGAGCAAAACGCGCAATGTTAGGCGATTGATATCCAAAGAAGACCAGGATGGCAAGAATGCCTGTGCGCAACCAGAAGAGAGCCGAACCATCTGCATTGCGCAGATTCTGCACGAAAGGCACGTAGCGTTCCAGCAAGGTAACGAATGTCAGCGCCAAAATCACGCTGAAGGTGACCAGCAGTTCTTTGGCCCAGCCACGCATAGCACCGATCACGCTGAACAGCACCACGTACATCCAGAAGACGAAGTTCAAACTGACCATCGGCTCATCTCCCTTCTCCCCAGGCGATCAATTGACGAGCAATCGCCTCGGCAGCTTGTGGCCGGTAGAGCGACCTCATGGCGAGGCGCATAGCCTCCAAGCGCTGGGGATCGCCAAACAAGGAACGCACAGTTGGTAATAATTGCGTTGCCAGTTCGCCATCTGCGATGACCAGAGCCGCGCCATGCCGGCGCAAATACTCTGCATTGACCTTCTGATAACGCCAGGCATACGGGTAAGGGACCAGGATGGCTGGTAGACCAAAGAGGGGATACTCGCCCAGGGTAGAAGCACCAGCCCGCGAGAGAACGCAATCGGCCGCCGCCAGCGCCGCGCCCATCTCCTCATGCAGGTAAGGAAAGACATGATAACGCGGTGACTTCAATTCCCTGGCCCTGGCCTCGACCGCCGGCCAGTCCAACTCACCGCTGACATGGACGACCTGGGCAATTTCCAACAAGGCCGGCAGATTCTCCATCACGGCCCGGTTGATCGAACGAGCGCCCCGGCTTCCGCCCGTCACCAACAAAACTGGGGTATCAGCCTCCAATTGCAGAGCCGCCCGCGCACGTGGCCGATCCCAACCTGTGAGCGAACGTCGTACTGGATAGCCTGTTGTCACGATTTGCTTCCGCGGGGAAAAACATGCGGCAGATTCCGGCGCGGTTACCGCAACACAATCGGCAAAACGCGCCACGAAGCGAAGGGCCAGTGCCGGTTCCAGATCAGGGACATACAGGACGATTGGCCTATCCCTGCCGGCCAGCGCCACCGGCACAGCCAGATAACCGCCGGTGAAGAAGAGCACATCCGGTTGGAATTCACGCAGGATACGGCGTGCCGCCAGGTAACCACGTCCTAACTGCCAGAGATTGCGCGGCAATTGCGGCAAGGCCACTCCGTGGACGCCGGCGGCCGGGATAGGGCGGAAGGGCACGCCGGCCCTTTCCACCAGGCGCGCTTCCATTCCCCCCTCCCCTCCTACCCACAACACTTCCGGCGCCGCCTCGATCTCCCGTAGTGCATCAAGCACGGCGAGAGCGGGTGAAACGCCGCCGCCGGTCCCGGCGCAAATCAGCAGTCGCACTGTATAACCTCCGTTCCTTCTCCACTCCAACCGGCTTCTGCTCAGCCTGACGAGCAATACCGGTCAAGATTCCAACCGCAACCAACGAAGCAATCAAGTTCGAGCCGCCGGCACTGATAAACGGCAAGGTATTGCCGGCAAAGGGGATCAGGCCGACCATTTCGGCCGTGTTGATCAATGCTTCAATGATGATCCAGAAAGTCAACCCGCCGGCCATAACCTGTCCCAGGCTATCCGGAGCCCGGCAGGCAATGTGGATGCCACGCCAGAGCAACACGCCGTATAGCCCGAACAATACCAAAGCCCCAAGGAAACCCAACTCCTCGACCAGGACCGCGAAGATGCTATCGGTGAACGGCCAGGGTAAGCCTGTCAACTTCGTCGTTCCCTTACCAATTCCAACGCCGAACCAACCGCCTTTGATAATGGCCTCCAAAGCACGTTTGACGTGATAAGAGGATTGCAACGGATCACGTAATCCGGCCAGATAGTCAGCCACGCGTATCCTACCGGTTGGGCTGAACTGCACGACAACCCAGCCAAACAGTAAGGCAATAGCCAGGAACATCACGATCTGACGCAGGTCGCCTCCTGCCAGGAAGAACAACAAGCCGCCCAACACGAAAATTGTTACCACGGCGCTCAGGTCGGGCTGCAGGTAAATCAAGCCGCCGATCAACCCCAGAATAGCCGCCAGTGGAATCAGGCCAAGTTGAACATCGTGCAAATACTCACGCCGATTGTAGAGCCAGACAGAGAGATAGAGAATCAAGACCAGTTTCGCCAGTTCCGAGGGTTGCACCGAACCGCCCAGGATCGTGCGGGCGGCCCCGTGACGCGTCTCACTCACCAACAAGACGACGATCAGCAACACCAGAGTCACTCCCATAGCCGGCAGAGCCAGTTGCTGCCAGCGGTGATAGTCCAGACGCGCGGCCAACAAGGCGCCAACCGTGCCTAGCGCTACCCACAGCACCTGTTTGTTGAAGATATAGTAGGCGTTACCATAAACTTGGAACGAGTAATCCGTGCTGGCTGAATACAGCATGAGCAAACCAAACAGGCACAGCGCGGCTGTGGCAGAGAGCAGGAAGATGTCCCCTCCTCGTGAGCCTGCTCGTCGTACAGCCGGGCGGCTACTGGTCACTGGCGTGTTCTTCACGAAAGTTGCTGTACCCATCGGCGAAACCACTCTCCTCGTTCTTCGAAATCACGAAATTCATCGAAACTGGTACCACCTGGCGAAAGCAGGACGACCATGCCCGGCTGGGCCAGGCGCGCCGCGGCGCGGACAGCCTCTTCTAACCGGGCACACTTTTCCAGCGTCTTGGGACGGGGTCCTTGCGCCCGTCCCAACGCCGCGGCAATCCTATCCGCCGCCTCGCCGAACAGAATGACATGCTCCACGCGCTGACGCACCAGAGCAGCCAGGTCATCCCAGGGCAAGTCCTTGTCTCGGCCACCCAGAAGCAGAATCAACGGTTCTTCGAAGGAGCGAATAGCGGCCATGGTGCGCTCCGGCGCGGTCGCGATCGAATCGTTGTACCAGCGTGCCCCATGCCACTCGCGCACGAACTCCAGACGGTGAGGCACACCGCCAAAGCCCTCCACGCCCGCCTGCATGGCCGCGCGCGGCAGATCGGCCGCGGCGGCGATAGCACAAGCCGCCAGTACATTCAATTTGTTGTGCTCCCCGCGCAGCAGCACAACTTTCTCCTCAAACAACGCCTCATCCATCCCGCCACGCCGCAGCACAAACATGCCCGCCTGGAGATAGGTTCCCTCCTCGCCGGTTGGTAACGGCCGTAAGCCAAAGGAGGAGAGGTGAGCGCGCGTCTTGGAGCGCAAACTCCAGGCACCGGCATCCTCCCGTCCCAAAACCGCGCGATCCGTATCACTCTGAAATTCCAGGATACGCGCCTTGGCCGCCAGATAGGCCTCCATGCTACCGTGCCGGTCGAGGTGATTGGGCGTAACGTTTAACACAGCTGCTACGTGCGGTGACAGGGTCATCTGCTCCAACTGAAAACTCGAGATCTCCAAAATCGCCAAATCCTCCGGCGTCATCTCGTCCACGTAATTCAGCAAAGGATCGCCAATGTTGCCCCCGACCCAGACGCGGCGCAAATCAGGTAGCTGTCCAACAGCGCTACTGGCCATGCGCCCGACCAGCGTGGTAGTTGTGGTTTTGCCAGCCGAGCCGGTGATGCCAATCGTGGGGCAGGGAACAACCTCCATAAAAATTTGCGTATCATTCGTCAATGGCAAACCGCGACGCAGAGCTTCTGCTACCAAAGGGTTCTCCAGCGGGACGCCGCCAGAAATGCAAAGCACCTCGGTATCTTCCAGTAATTCCAGGGGGTGCCCGCCCAGCACCCAGGTCAAGGGTAGATCGGCCAAAGCCTCCTGCGCGGCCTGTAGCTCGGCAGAAGTACGGCGATCGTTGAGGGTCACGCGCGCACCATGACGGGCAAGATAGCGCGCCGCCGCCTGACCCTGGCGGGCTGCCCCTACAACAAGCACGCGTTTCCCGTTCCAATTCATTTGCACAGCCTCACATCACTGCCAGACCAACGCCAATCATCGCACCCAGCAAGCCAATCAACCAGAAACGCTGGACGATCTGCGTTTCACTCCAGCCGAGCAGTTCGAAGTGGAGATGCAAAGGCGCCATTTTGAACAGGCGCTTGCCCTTCGTCAACCGGAAGTAAGCAATCTGCAAGACATCGCTCAACGCTTCGCTAAACGGGATAATGGCGATGATCGGCAAGAATGCCCACTGGCCTGTCATCAAGGCTACCACCGCCATCGTCGCTCCCAGCGAGAGCGAACCCGTATCGCCCATGAACAGCTGCGCCGGATGGGCATTGAACCACAAGAAGCCGAACAGAGCGCCAACCATCGTAAAGCAAAAACGGCCCAGGAAGACCTGTCCTTGCATCAAGGCAATGCCGCCATAGGCCGCAAAGATCGTAGCGGAAATCAGGCCCGCCAGACCATCCAGACCGTCGGTGAAGTTGATGGCATTGCAGAGCGAGACAATAATGAACGCCGCAACCGGAACGTACCAGATTCCCAACGAAATCTGGCTATCGGTATGCGGCAGGTACAGCTCAGGCACCCCCAGGACGTATTTCAGACCATAGGCCAGGATCAGCGCCAGCACGATTTGTGCCAGCAATTTCGTACGGATCCGCAGGCCCTCCCCCTTGCGGCGGCCACGAATGCCTTCCCAATCGTCTATCGCTCCCAGCAAAGCATAGCCAAGCATGGCCGCTAATGGCATGAGGACTGACTTGCCCAACACCTTCATCCCAATCAGGCTAGCCGCGTTGAGCAACACGGTCAGCAGGATCACAGGGATCAAGAACATCACCCCGCCCATTGTGGGTGTGCCCATTTTGACGAAATGGCGGCCCGGTTCCTCGACACGGATCTGCTTGCCGATCTTGAAATGGTACAGAATCCGCAACAGCGGTTCTCCCCAGATCACAGTCATCATGAAGGCCAGGCCGGCCAGGCTCAACGCCATCGCAGTACCGGTCATGAGACGTCCTCCAAAGCGGCGACAATGCGATCCATGCGAATCCCGTGGGAACCTTTAACGAGCACGACATCTCCTTCCTGCAAGAAGGTGCGCAAGTAGGCAATGGCCTGATCGGTATCTTCCAGGGCGGTCACTCTCTCCACTGGCAAGCCGGCCTGAACGGCCGCGGCCGCGATCATTTTGCCACGCTGACCGACAGTCACCAGGTAATCGGCGACCTCGGCGGCGCGAATACCGACCATTTCATGCCCCTGTTGTTCATACGGGCCTAATTCGAGCATATCTCCCAACACAGCCACTTTCCGGCCGGTCAGTTCCGTCAACAGATTAAGCGCGGCCAGCATGGATTCGGGCGATGCGTTATAGGTGTCATCGAGCAGCAAGGCGCCACTTTCGGCGCGCACGGCCACCAGGCGCAACTGGGTATGGCTGGCCTGTAAGCCAGCGATGATTTCCTGCCAGGTAAGGCCCTCTGCCAGGCCCACCGCCGCCGCCCGTAGAGCCGTATGCACCGAATGCCGACCGATCATCGGGATATGCAAATGCCAGGTTTCACGGCGATAGTGCAGGCGCAGGCGCACACCGTTCAGCCCTAACCCTTCCACCTCATCGGCCCACAGATCGGCAGCCGAATCCAGGCCGTAGTAAAGCACGCGCGCCTGTGTTTGAGAGGCCATCGGTCGCACCCAGGGATCGTCGTAATTGAGGACGGCTACTCCTTCTGGGGCAGGCGGCAAGGCCTGTACCAGTTCCGCCTTGCCGCGCGCGATCGCCTCCTGGGAACCCGCCCGCTCGGCATGCACGGTGCCTACGTTGGTCACGACGCCCACCTGCGGCAACGCAATCTCGCACAGGAAGGCGATTTCACCCGGCACGTAGAAGCCCATCTCCAAAACGGCCCGTTCATACCCAGGCCCCAAGCGCAGGATCGTCAAGGGCAGGCCGATTTCATTGTTCAGACTGCCGGGATTTTTCAGCGTCCGATAACGTCGCCCGAGTACCTCCGCGATCACTTCCTTGGTCGTGGATTTGCCGACACTGCCGGTCACGCCAACGACGCGTACGTTCAACTTGCGGCGCCAAAAACGAGCGATCTGTTGCAGCGCGGCCAAGGTATTCTCGACGCGCAGGCAAAAAGGCACCTCGAGGGCCGCCAGTTCCTGCTCGAGCACAGCCGCCTCGCGGGGAGTCCGCAGGTCCAGTACCCGTGCCGCCTCAATCTCGCGTTGCACGAGGGCAAACGAAGCACCCCGGCGGAAAGCATCCATGACGAAATCATGCCCATCGAGGCGTTCGCCCCGCAAAGCAACGAACAAGCCCCCGGGGATAGCCTGGCGCGAATCGATCGCCGCGTCCGGGATGACCGTTGTAGCCTGCGGCGGGCGAATACTCGTTAATGCCTCCAGCACATCACCCAGGGTAAGCATACAACCTCAAGGATGACTTAACGACAAACGAACGTTATCCGGCGGAATGCCCAACAACACGACCAGCCGTTCCACCACCTGACGGAAGACCGGCGCCGCTGTCTCCGAACCCCAGATCGAGGTTCTGGGTCGCTCTAACCAGACATACACGATAAAGCGGACATCAGGCAGAGGCCCCCAGCCCACGAAGGAAGCATTGGTCTCATCCGTAGTGTAACCCCGCCCCGGAATCGGGATTTGTGCCGTGCCAGTCTTGCCAGCCAGGCGATAGCCCTCCACATAGGCCAGAGAGGTTTCCGAATCCAGGGAGGCAGCCAGCATTTCGGTCAGGGTACGCGCCGTGTTCGCAGAAATGGGCCTGCTCAATACTTGCGGGGCAAAATTGCGTTGTTTGCCATCGCGCACGACGCCGTAGAGAACATGAGGCAGCATCATCTGACCGTCGTTGGCAATCGCCGCCGCTGCGGTGATCATTTGAATCGGGGTCACTGCCACGCCCTGGCCAAAGGAATTGGTCCCGAGCTCAACATCTTTCCAATCCTCGTCGCCGGGCAATTTCAAGCGCCCGCTCACCTCACCGGCCAGGTCAATGCCGGTCACATGCCCCAGGCCAAAGCGTTGCATCGTGGCGTAGAAGATCTCATTACCCATCTGGTCCGCCACCCATGCCAGGCAGACGTTGAGAGAGAGCTGTAGGCAGGTAGTCATATCCACGTCGCCATGGGCGCGCCCATCCCAGTTTCTAATGGTGAAGCCACCCACTAGGTAAGATCCTAAATCAAGGAAACGGGTTTCCCGGTGAACCACACCGGCTTCCAGTGCGCCTGCCATCGTCAGCGGCTTCAGGACCGAGCCGGGTTCATACGCCTGACTGATGGCGCGATTGTAGGGCGTTTCACCCGGAAATATTTCTTTGTACCGCCAATACTCGTTCGGATTCAAACGTGGCGTGACAGCCATAGCCAGAATCTCGCCGTTACGCGGGTCCATGACAATGATCGTGCCCGACTCGGCACCATACTCGACCAGAGCGTTATCCAGAATCTCTTCGACTTCCTTTTGAATCTCGCGGTCAATCGTCAACACCAGCGAGGCCGCGGCAGGAATCTGGGGTAGTTCTTCGACACGGTTCGGGTCGGCCGGCACCCAGACCGTCACCGGTACGCCAGCCAGGAGATGATCGTATTTCTCCTCGATGCCGAAGTACCCACGTCCTTCTCGTGTGACGAACCCCAAGACATTCGCGGCCAGCGTGCCTTCCGGGTAAGCCCGTTGCAGGTGAGGGCGCAAGACCAGACCGTCCAGGCTCTGTCCGCCAGGGTTCTCTTCCATTTCTTCAACCAACTTCTCTAGAAGGTGCCCTTTATCCGCCGGGACGTAATCAGCCACCATCCAGTACACGCGCCCCTCTTCCGGATGCACGATCGCGTTGTAAATCGTAGCGTAATCCAGCCCCAGGTTCACGCTGAGCGCCAGGGCAAGGGTATGAGGATCACGAACGGAGGGCAAGTCAATGCCTACCTCATAGACAGTTCGATTACCGGCCAGCAAGCGACCCTGACGGTCGTAGATCTCGCCGCGCGGCGGGTAGTAGGTGCGCCAGGCGCCGCTATAACGCTCCACGTTCTCCAGCAATGCCTGGGCCTCGGCGCTGGTCTGCACACGCCCCACCCAAAACAGGATAAATACGCCACAGAGAGCCATAAAGGCCTGAATGACACGGTAACGCCATTCCTGTCGTGTATCCATGGTCACCGTCCTGCCGAAGCCTGAATCCGCTCAGCAAACCATTCGAGCAAGGACTGGGTATATTCCGCTCGTAGAGGCGGGGTAACGACCGCATCCTCCTGGCGGGATAAATCTACGGCATGCCGGGGAACATAGGCATCTACCGACAAGAAAAGCAGTTCTTCATAATCGGCCGGTTCAAAACCTAAGGCGCGCGCCCGGGAACGCATCGTCTCCGCGGTAGTCAGAGCCGCAATCTGCATCTCGTAGTCGGCGTTGAGGCGCGCGTTCGTTTCGATTTCCTCCTGCAGGGATTGAATTTCACGACCAGCAATGGCTGTTCGCACAGTCACGTTCAGGTAAAGCGCCGCGACCATGAGCCCAGAGACAATACCAAGCAGAAACAGGCCAACCCATTGACGTTGTACACGCCAGGGTGCCTGTCGGTATCGTTGCCAAAGGTTCTTACCGATGCTCATCGTCATCCACCAAAATCAACCGCTCGGCTACTGTCCACTGGGAGTTTCTCAGCTACTCGCAAACGAGCGCTACGCGCCCGCGGATTACGGGCCACCTCCTCCGGCGTCGGACGTACGGCGCGAGGATAAACCAGACGTACACTCGCCCGATGCCCACAAGTACAGACCGGCTGACGCGGCGGGCAAAGGCAATCGCGACTCTCCCGACGGAAAAATTCCTTCACCAGGCGATCTTCAAGGGAATGGAAAGCAATCACGGCTAGCCGTCCGCCGGGTTTGAGCGCCTGAATCGCCTGGGGAAGAATGTGCTCCACCGCGTTCAATTCGTCGTTGACCGCAATGCGCAAGGCCTGGAAAGTCTGGGTAGCCGGATGATGGGTACGACGGCGGCCGGCGGCTTTCTCGACCAGGGCAGCCAGCTCACGAGTACTGTGAATCGGCCGGGCCGCGAGGATGGCACGGGCTATGGCACGCGCGGCCGGTTCTTCCCCATAGCGATAGATCAACTCGGCCAAAGCCTCCTCAGGCCAGGTGTTGACAATTTCCGCCGCGGTCAAGGGGTTATCCGGATCGAAGCGCATATCGAGAGGTCCATCTTCCAGAAACGAGAAGCCTCGTTGTGGTGTATCAAACTGCAAAGAAGAGGCTCCCAGATCGAGTAAGACGCCATCCACGCCATCCCAGCCGAGCATAGCCAGTTGTTCCGGCAACGTCAGATAGGAAGCCCGCACCAGATGGACACGCGCGCCATATCTCGCCAACCTGGTTTGCGCCAAAGAGAGAGCCTGTGGGTCCACGTCCAGGCCGAGCAACTGACCATCCGGCGCACTGGCTTCCAGGATTCCGGCCGCGTGGCCGCCCGTTCCAACCGTGCCGTCCACATAACGGCCACCGCGCCCAGGACACAACGCGTGTATAATCTCGTGGTAAAGAACAGGTTGATGCGCTTCCATGTCAGCGCGTGGTAAGATTCAACGTGGCAAAGCGCTGCGCATTGGCCTCGGCGTCGGCCAGCTTCCGTTGCTGTTCCTGCCAGGCCGATAACGACCAGACCTCGAAGTAATCGCCCTGACCGACGATTACGGCCTCACCATCCAACGCCGCGAATTCGCGCAGTGGCTGCGGTAAGAGAATGCGACCGGCTTTATCCACTTCTACCTGATAAGCATTGCCCAGAATCAAGCGACGCAGAAGACGAGCGGCTGGATCGGCCATATTCATGGCATTGAGGCGCTCATAGACCTGCTCAAAGGCGCTGGAGGTCAGTACCATCAGGTTACGATCGAACCCTTGCGTGATGAAGGCGCCCTCGCTCAACAATTCCCGAAAACGTGCCGGAATTGTCAGGCGGTTCTTATCATCGAGAGAATGCTGGTACTGACCCAAAAACATTTGTTCTAACTCTCCTGTTAAGCCAGAACGCCGGAGGCAACCGGCGTCCCACAACAACCCACTTTCTCCCACTACGCTCCTATTGTAGCATATTTTCTGTGCAAAATGCAAGTGGCTTGGGGCCAATTTGCGGCTTACAGATTCGTTGTCGTTTGTCGGTATCCCTTGCTAACTCTACCTACCATATCTGAGCAAGAGCAAGCTTTTTTGTCCTTCACCACAGATCAGGTCGCAGCTGGCAATGAGCAACCGCCATGTCGCTGGACGACAGAAAACAGTCCATATTGCCGCCAGGCGATCTCCATCTACATTCCGCACCCATGACATGCAGATTGAGGAATTATTTACCCCACTTTATGTTCAAACTCGAGTTTAGACAAAACACATTTTGCTCCTATATATGGTGGCGGGTACTGCCCGCTGACCGCTATATGTGGCGGTTTTGCTGATTTTGTCTAAATACGAGTTCAAAATTAGCCGAAAACATACAACCTTCTCCCACTTGGTCAAAATACTCAAAAAGAACAGGCTGTCATTTTTGGCTTTGTTGAAGCCGAGTATTGCCTAGGTGGGAGAAAATTGCCAGATAAAGGCTGTTTTTTGCCTTTCGGTGGGAGAAATAATTCGCAATAACGCAACCAAGGGTGCGGAATATGGCTCCATCTCTATCAACATCAGGTCAGGCAGGATATATCCTATCGAACAAGAAAGCCGGCCCCGATCAAGAGGGCCGGCTCAATCTCCACAGAACCGCCGTCGCCTCACGGCACGTAGTACTCGATAATCAGTTGCGGACGGTAGGTCGTCCCGACATTGCC
>FWWL01000823.1_pt1 | contig 25292 bp, 21 predicted proteins | sample 2228331 | NCBI WGS metagenome assembly FWWL01 (sample SAMEA103939775, study PRJEB20133) | metagenome | reverse complement strand
GAATGATTATTAGAAAAAACTTATAAGGGGGAGAATATGAAATATTTAATTTTCTCCGATTAAAGTGGACATCGGGACTCAGGCGAATTTTATTTAAGAGCCTGGGTGAAATTAAGTGAATCTAATTATGATGATCTTCGCAAAGAAATACTTTTCATCAAAAAAATTTTGAGGATACAGGAGTTAAAATGGTATTGTTTTAAGAAAAAATATAAAGATCTAAATTCAAAAGGTAAATTAGAAGGCTTGAAAAATATACACTATGAAATTTTCATTACTATTACCGACACAAAGCATTTTAAGAAGAAAAATTATCGAATTTTTTCTAAGTTATATGAAACTGATATATTTTCAAATCTTCCAGAAAGCGTAGACAAAGAAAAGTTAAAAAAACGCGTGGAAAATACCATCAGGAGGGAATACTTCTTCTCTTTTTACGAAGCAACGCATATCGAAAATGCGAAAAAGGCGCTAATAGCAAATTCTAAGGATAAGTTTGAGATTATCGTTGATAGGCCTCCATATCAGGATTGGCAAGAATTAGCGAGAGTCTGTGGTATGGAAGCTAAGATTAAAGATTCAAAAGAATACGAAGGAATTCAACTGGCAGATGTTATTTGTGGTTGTATCAGGGATTATGTAAATGGTGATAACAACGTAAAGGATATTTATGATGAGTGCTTCAAGGTGCATATGAGAAATATGAAAGATGAAAATATCCCTAATCCAAATTTGATATTTTATAAGGATTTTAATGATGAAGAACGCCGGCGGCTTAATATATTTAGATAATTAAGAATTGCCTTTTCTGTAATCGGCACACCACTGCCAGAGAGAATTTTTCTGGACTCTCTGCTATAATCAAAAATCTTATGAAAGCGGTAATTTTAGTGGGAATTGCGCTGGCGCTGGCCGTTGATGCCTTTGCCGTCACCGTCGGGCTGGCCTGCTCGCTATCGGGCCTTAGCCGCCGTCAGGTCTTCCGGCTGGCCTTCCATTTCGGCTTTTTTCAGTTCATGATGCCGGTGGTCGGCTGGTTTATCGGGGAAAACCTTCTGAAGCTCGTTTCTGACTACGACCACTGGGTGGCCTTTGGTCTGCTTCTTTTTGTCGGACTCCGGATGATTCGCGAGTCCTTCCGGGAAGAAAACGAAAAGTACAGAGGGACAGACCCGACGCGCGGCTGGTCGCTTCTGGTGCTGGCCTTAGCCACCAGTCAGGATGCCCTGGCGACCGGACTGAGCCTGACGGTTATCGGAATCAACATCTGGGTGGCCAGCCTGGTCATCGGGCTGACGGCTTTCACCCTCACCTGGCTGGCCAGCCTGGTGGGACCGCTTCTCGGAAAGGTTTTCGGACGGAGGGCGGAGCTGGCCGGCGGTCTGATACTGATTCTTATCGGCTTTAAGATACTCTTTGACCATCTCGGGCAGGGCTGAACTTGCTGAAAATTTTGACATTTAAAAGCTTTTTTCTATAATAACTTCTGCCCGTAATGGTAAGGAGGAGCGGAAACAGGGCAAACGACAGCCAGTAATTTTCAGGAGGCCGATTGATTTTTGGAGTGGGCGTAGACATCATAGAAGTGGCCAGGGTTGAAGATAAACTCACCCGGACGCCGGGGTTGAAGGAGAAAATCTATACCCCGGTGGAAATAGCCTACTGCGAAAGCAAAAAGTTCCCCTTTCAGCACTACGCCGCCCGGTTTGCGGCCAAGGAAGCCTTCATGAAAGCTCTCGGGACCGGCTGGGCTCGCGGCGTTAAATTTTCCGAGATAGAAGTCCGCAATCTGGAAAGCGGTCAGCCGGTGATTGAGGTTTACGGAAGGGCAAAAGAGCTCTGTGAGGAAGAGGGGATAACCGGATTTTACGTTTCGCTGTCGCATCTTAAAACCACGGCCGTGGCCACGGTCGTGCTGGAAAAATAGAAAACGGCATGGAGGCATTATGACACACTTCGGAAACTATGAAGACAGGGTAAAAAATTTTTCATGGGCTATCAGCGAGGAAGAACTGGGCTATAAGCCCGGTCAGGTGATCAACATTGGCTGGTACTGCTCCGACCGCGTCTGCCAGATGGGGAAAGCGGACAAAGTGGCGCTCATCTGGGAGGGGTTTACGGGCGAGAGGAAAGTGTTCACCTACAACGATATCCGCCTTTATTCGAACGGTTTTGCCAGGTTTCTGACAGACCTGGGAATAAAGGCAGGAGAGCGAGTTTGCCTTTTTATGGACAGGCTGCCCGAACTCTACATCGGGTTTCTCGGTGTGCTTAAAACCGGAGCGATTGTCCAGCCACTTTTCTCGGCGTTCGGCGAGGAGTCGCTTTTTGTCAGGCTGGAAAACGCCGAGACTTCAGCGATCGTCACTCAGAGAAAGCATGTTTCCAAAGTAAGAAAGATTAGAGAGAAACTGCCGCATCTGCGGCATATCATCATCGTCGATTACGACGGCAAAGCGCCGCTTCAGGAAAGGGAAGTGGCTTTTTCGATGGAGAATAACCCGGTTGACCATTACGATATCTACCCGACCCAGGCTGAATCTCCTTCGGTCCTTCATTACACCTCCGGAACGACCGGAATGCCCAAGGGAGTCAAGCACGTCCATTATTCGCTCATTTCTCAGTACATAACTGCAAAATGGGTGCTTGACCTGCATGACGACGACATTTACTGGTGCACGGCTGACCCGGGCTGGGTCACCGGCACATCTTACGGGATCATCGGGCCCTTCAGCCTCGGAGTGACGCAGTGTGTTCTCGACAGCGGCTTTTCGGCTGAAGCCTGGTATCGGTTCATCGAGAAAAACCGGGTAACTGTCTGGTACACCGCGCCGACCGCGATCAGGTCGCTGATGAAAGCCGGCGATGAGATTATCAAGAAATACGACCTGTCCTCGCTGCGGCACCTGGCCAGCGTGGGTGAGCCGCTCAACCCGGAGGCGGTGAACTGGTCAATCCGGGTATTCGGCAAGCCGTTCCACGACACCTACTGGCAGACTGAGACCGGCTGCATCGTCATCACCAATTTCCCCGGAATGCCGGTAAAGCCAGGCTCGATGGGACGGCCGTTTCCGGGAATTACCGCGGTGATTCTTGACCCGAACAAACATGAACCTTATCCGGAACCCGGTCGCATAGGCTTGATCGGGCTGAAGCCAGGCTGGCCCTCGATGATGCGCACTTACTGGAATAATGAAGAAGCTTATAAGAACAAATTCCGCAACGGCTGGTACCTGACCGGCGACCGCGCCCGTATGGATAAGGACGGTTACTTCTGGTTTGTCGGGCGCGACGACGACGTGATCAACACCGGCGGCCATCTGGTGAGCCCGTTTGAAGTGGAGTCAGCGCTGCTCGAGCATCCGGCCGTGGCCGAGTCGGCCGTGGTCAGCAAACCTGACCCGATCAACATGGAAGTGGTCAAGGCTTACGTCACGCTGAAGCCCGGCTTTACCCCCTCGAAGGACCTCGAGCTGGATATCATGAACTTCATCCGGAAGAAGCTTTCGCCTCTGGCCATGCCCCAGGAAATTGAATTTATCGATTCGCTGCCGAAAACCAGAAGCGGGAAAATCATGCGACGGATTCTCAATGACAGGGAGTGGGGCGAGGAGATAGGCGACACCTCCACCCTGGAAAACGAATGAACGCCTTGAAAAAATTTATAAAATAAAATAGAAAAGGAGAGAACGATGGACGAACTGAAAGAAATCATCAAGAATTACGTTATCAACGAATATCTTGAGCCTGACAGCGACCCGATCGACTATGACACCCCACTGATTTCCGGTGGCATCGTCGATTCTTTCTCGATGGTCTCTCTGAAGAGATTCCTCGAGAACAGGTACAACATCCAGATACCGGACGATCAGGCGACACCCGAGGCCTTTGACTCGGTCAACAAGATTGCCGAGCTGGTGAGAAAGTTTGTCAAGGTTTGAGGCGGCCGGATGTAGCGCATCGGCGGAACCGGTGCCTCTCTAGATAACGAAAGGAGGAAACCATGGCTTTTCCTGACAGCGTCCGGGAAATTTATCAGGCGCAGCTGAAGGCTCTGCAGGAAGCCGGCCTGTTCAAGGAAGAAAGATTCATCCATTCGGTGCAGTGGTCGGAAATTGAAGTGGAATTTCCGCCCGGCGCCCCGCTCAAAAAAGTCATCAACATGTGCGCCAACAACTACCTGGGGCTCTCCAGCCATCCGGAAGTGATCAAAGCTGCTCACGAAGGACTCGAGACCCGCGGGTTCGGCATGTCTTCCGTGCGCTTCATCTGCGGCACCCAGGACATCCACAAGGAGCTCGAGCGCAAGGTGACCGAGTTCCTCGGGACTGAAGACACCATCCTGTTTCCCTCCTGCATGGACGCCAACGCTGGAGTGTTCGAAGCGATTCTGACCAAAGACGACGTCATCATCTCCGACCGTCTGGTTCACGCTTCGCTCATCGACGGTATAAGGCTGTGCAGCGCGATGCACGACACCTACAAACATTCCGACATGGCGCATCTGGAAGAGAAGCTGAAGATGTACCAGGACAAGAGGCTGCGGCTGGTGGTGACCGACGGTGTTTTCTCGATGGACGGCGACACCGCGAAACTTGACGTGATGGTCGAGCTGTGCGAGAAGTACAACGCCATGCTGCTGGTGGACGATTCCCATGCGACCGGTTTTATCGGCAAGACAGGTCGCGGAACGCACGAAAAGTACGGCGTCATGGGCAAGGTGGATATCATCACCACCACTTTTGGCAAAGCGCTCGGCGGAGCTACCGGCGGCTGCGTTTCCGGACGAAAGGAAATCGTCGAGATGTGCCGTCAGAGAGCCCGGCCGTATCTTTTCTCCAACACGATCGCCCCGGTGATCATCGCCGGGATCCTGAAGGTACTGGATATTCTCTCGGCCACCACAGAGCTGCGTGACAAGCTCGAGAGGAATACCGAATATTGGAGAAAAGGGCTGGTCGAGGCCGGGTTCATCGTGAAGGAAGGCGACACACCGATCGTGCCGATAATGCTTTACAACGCCAGGCTCGCCCAGGAATTCTCGAAGGCGCTGTATGAGGAAGGCATTTACGCCATCGGTTTCTTCTTCCCGGTTGTGCCGCAGGGTCAGGCCAGGATTAGAACGCAGATTTCGGCAGCTCACGAGAAGCATCATCTCGACCGGGCGCTCGAAGCTTTCATCAAGGTCGGCAAGAAGTTCGACATCCTGCACAAAACCCGCCAGGAAATCATAGAGAAATACGGCATGTAATAACAGGGGACACCCTGCGGTGTCCCCTTTTTCCCTGTTCCTCCGCGATTTTTCCCCGAGAAAAATCCCGCCAGAACCGGGGACACTCTACAGTGTCACTTTTTAACGCACCTGACCAAACTCTGCTCGGTCAGCTCAAATTGCGGTTTGTTCTAAAAGCGGGGACAGCACACAGTGTCCCAATTTTCGCTTGTGTTATGTTTTAGCAGTACATTACCTGTTGGTTGAGCCAGGCAGATCTTCAATCCGCTTTCCGGCAGAGATCCGGGAATGGGCGCCGTTTCCTGCTTTTACGGGCGGATGCTCAGCTGAATCTTGAACACTCCGCGTTCTTCGAGCGGCAGAAAGCGGTCCATGAAACCCCGGCGGTACTCCCAGTTCTTGCTGTAGACCAGATAAATGATGTTTCCGGGCTTTATTTCCCAACGGAAACGGATGTTAATCCCCAGTTTATTCGATACGTCGTCATACTGAAAGTAATTCATCAATCCCAGGTCGGGCGAGAGAAAAAGGTCAAATTTCAGTTCATAGACATTTTCTTTGAATTTCCCCTGCGGCAGGTTGCCCCGCACCAGGTCGGCCCGGAAATCGAGCGTCGCATAGCCCTTCAATTTCAGGGCCATTCCGAGTTGAGTCTGGCTCAGATGCCCCGAATAGAATTGTCCGAATTGCTGCTCCAGTGAAACCACCAGCGGCCGGTGGGTGGCCGTTTCCAGTTCGACTGCATAATATGTAAAGTCATATGTTCCCTGCGGAATGATCACTCCATCAGCCACTTCAAAATCATAGGGAAGCGCGTCGCGGGTGGAGGTCAGGCTGAATTCAAAACTTTCTCCGCTTTCGGTCCGGAAGCGGAGCGGTACCAATCTTAGATTTCGTGTTTCCAGCCTGCCCTGGAGATCCCAGTAAAAACTCGGCCTTATCTGGAAATAAAACTGCCGTACCAGCCTTCCAGCCAATCCCTTTTCCGGCCTCGGCATATAGCTTATGCTCGCTGTCCAGTTTTGAATATTGTTCCTTGGCAGGAACCCGAGGCCGGGAGTCAGCGCATCTCCAAAATAAGAATAGGTGGTCACGATGTCCCACAGGTCGTTGGGGTAGTCTATCTTGAAGCCGAATCCATGGTGTTTGCCCGATTCCTTTTCATTCCAGTTGTATACAAACCAGCCGCCAATTAAGAAATTCTGACTTCCAAAAAATCTCGAAGTCTGGTAAATAAGGTCAAAGCCGGCCAGAGTGTTTTTTTCCCCGTCGGGGCTGCCGTGGGTGAAGATGAAGCCAACTTTGCTTTCTGCCAGAATATTCTGATAAACGCGAGCCGCGAAGAAATTCTCGGCTGACAGGTCGGCGAATTTATCAGTCCTGACATGGAGAAAGGCCAGGTTGGTGTTTCCCAGCCGTCCAAAAGATTTCAACCCGTAGATAATCGGAATTTGCTGCCCCTGATAAAGTCCGATGCGCCGGCTGAAGAAAGGCGTGAAGGTGGAAGTGCTGGTGGTGCCGAAATTGAATATTTCTGAACCTTCAAGAAAGAAAGTCCTTTTCTCCGGATAATATAAAGGAAATCGCGTCAGGTTGAGCCGTCTCTCGTCAACTTCGGTCTCGGCAAAATCGGTGTTGTAGCTCAGGGCTCCGACGAAGTTCGGCGTGAAATTTTTATAGAGGTCGAAGCCGCCGTCAGGATGATAATCAAACTGTCCACCCTCCAGGTGGTTTTTCCCTGCACGGAAGGTTCCATAGGGCTTGAAGGTTATACCCATGCCCAGTTTAAGGTCATTAATACCATAAAGAGGCGCCGCTTCGGCTGCGTTGTAAAAAAAGTTGTCCCGGCCGGTGCCCGAAAGCCTGATCGTCTCCTGCTTGCGGGGAATGTAGCGTTCGACGTTGAGTCCCCAGTACGGCAGGTCCGGTTTGAAGGAAATGGTTTTGAAGGGAATGCGGATTTCCACACTCCAGCCGTCAGGCTGGATGCGAGCTCGCGCTTCCCAGATGCCATCCCAGCTTAAACTGAAATGCTCGCCAAAAGCCAGACCTTCGCTTCTGGCTCCGCGAGCATTGACTATGAATAAATAGGAATTGCGTCTGTCGAGGAAGGGGTCGAGAAGAATTTTAACCACGTCATCACTTTCCGCCTCGTCATCGGCATCGTGGGCCAGAGTATTGGCGGAGATTTTTTCTGGCTGGCGGTCGTAGCAATAAATGCCGAAATAGAGGTTATCGTCGTCGAAAAGAATTCTCAATTCTGTTTTTTCTGTCGGCGCAGCCCCGTTTTGAGGAAAGACTTGAGTAAAGTTTGAGAAGGTGGAAGATTCTTGCCATATGGAGTCAGAAAGGCTTCCATCGATGACCGGTCCCCGGGTGATGCGGACGGCCTTGAGGCTTACGGCCGGGGCAGAGCCGGAATTTTGCTGATAACGATTATCAGATGCGTTACCCGCCTTAAGTTCAGGAGTAAAAATGAAACTCAGTATCAGCAAAAAAAAGCCCGGTTTTTTCATTTTTGCTTGAAATGCTTCTTTTAATGTTGCTTTATTATAATAAACTAACTTGAAGAAATCCAAAGCCCGGACATAGTCCGCCTTTTTCGCTGTTTTCCTGATTTTTTTCCGGCAAAGGACTTCCCGTTCCGGGGATAACCTCCCGGCCACTCTAATGTTTCTCGCTTCTTCTTAAATTCATGCTTATCAAATTAGATGATTTTTTAATATTTATACCGGAGCGGAAAAAATTAAAGAAATCAGGCTATTCTCCGGTTCTCAGGATTTTCTCCAGCGGTCGGCCTTTAGCCAGTTCGTCCACCAGCTTGTCCAGACATCTGGCCAGGCGGGTGGTTGGATTCTGAATCTCCTCCACCCGGTAGCCGCAGATAGTTCCGGTTATCCGGTAGGCATCAGGATTAATCCTGGATTTATAAAAAAATTCCTCGAAGGTGGCCTGTTGTTCGATGATCTTCTCTAGCTTCTTTTCGTCATAACCGGTTAGCCATTCGATAACTTTATGCAGCTCTTCTTTCGTTCTTCCCTTTTTCTGGACCTTGGCTAAATAAAATGGGTATACCGTGGCAAAAGTCATCCTGGCGATTCGTTCATCCTGGCTGGTCTTTTTGGCTTTTGCTTTCTCATTCATAATTCCTCTCCTCTTAAAAACAGGGGACACCCTACGGCGTCCCTTTTTTCTCCCCACACCCACGCTTTTCCCCGCGAAAAAACCGCGAAAAATAGTGGACAGTGTACAGTGTCACTTTTTAACCGCGCCTGTTTATTTTTTCTTCCTCTTCCCGGGCTGGTCTTTGGCTCTGTCTTTTTCTGCAGCTTTGCCCTGCCCTTTTTCCCTGATAATTTTTTCGTGGATGTCGATAAATTTCTCGCCCCTTCCTCTCATTTCGATGACCCGTTCGGGCGGAATCTTATGGTAGTCGGAGATGAAGCGGAGGTTGACCAGGTCGACTATTTCCACATCGCTCAGGACTGCCTGCCCCCAGGATTTCTTCTCCCTGAACTGACGGTAATAGCCATAAGCTCGTCCATAGGGCGGCCCAATATGGACGACAGTAACGGGAACGAAAAATACCTCCGGACTCAATTTGAAGTGCAGGCTGATATCCCACCAGGACATGCCTTTGAGTCGCAGCTGTATAACTGCCTCAGGCTCAACACGAGCCCGGGCCGCAATGAAGAATACCACCGGCAGTTCTTCGTCGCGCAGACGGTAGGCGCTCTGAACGTGCAATACTTTTGCTTCAGGAACTCCAAAGTAGCTGGATATTGACAGATAGAAGCTGCGAATTTTCCCGTCGGTAATCGACAGTCCAAGATTTATATTCTGAGCGAGAAGGCTGGAACAACAAAAGAAAACAATTACAGGTATCAGCCAGGCCGAAAGTCTTGCAGGTTTCATGGCCTTTTTCTCCTTAGCGATAGCATAAAATATTTTAACAAAAAGTTTAAGGAAACTCGACAACAAACAGTAATCATTGGGCTGTCCTGCGCCCAGGGGTGAATGGTTTCAGAGTTCAATCGATGCAGGGTGGTAAGGCGGGATCTTTATGGAAATCGGCCTGCGCAAACATTAAAGTCATTTTTGAGCAATTAGAACAAAATGGGTGTTTGATAACTCTGTTCTGCAATTCTAACCTATTCTGAATTTCGCCTTCGTCTTTTATCGGACCCCTGACCTGTCCGGACCTTCTGAACAGTCAGGTAAAATACGGGGAATCTCTACGGTACCCCGTTTTCAGCGACCGATCAGCCGGTAGTAGCCAAGAGAAATGATCAGAGCGCCTGTTCTGTTTTTACCGGTAATTTCCGGATGAGCCTGAATGTTTGTCAGCCCGCAGTCGAATCTCACGCTGGCCACGGCCATCCCGCCTCTCACCGGCATTTTCACTCCGGCTGCTCCGCAGAGTCCAAAGTTCCATCTGTTTATCTCTTTGCTTATGTCGGTGGTGGCGTCAAAAGGCACCTGAAGGTTCGGGTCGAGGGGCATGGTTCCATCCGGGTCGAGGTAGATCAGGCTGGTCCCGCTGGTTACGGTTTTTGCTCTGACCCTGTATCCGGCGTAAATACCGCCGTCGAGGAAGAATTTCATCCTTTCGCCCCTGTTAATTTCAAGCATGACCGGGACTTCCAAGTAATCGATGATCGCCTTGTTGTTGAAATTTGCGTAAAGCGTCAGGTCCGGCGGAAGCGGGAACGGCACCTGGTCGGCGGCAATCGGCTGGAGCCCGTTTCTCTGCCCGCCCTGAGATGAATAGCATATTTCGGTTTTCAGGGCGAAAGCTGCGGAAATTTTATGATTGATCATGATTCCGAAAAAAGGCGCTCGCCTCGAGGTGAAACCCTGGCTGAGCGGGTTGTCGCCGCCCTTAAGATTCGGCAGGCTCAACCCCGCCTGAAATCCCATCCAGGTCTCGCGAGCGAAGGTAAGATTGGCCATAAAAAGAGCTATTAACAATACAGGCAAAACCCTGACTATCATCCAGCGAGAAAGTAGAACTGAGTTCATCCTTTCCATTCTCTACCTCCTTCAATATTTTCCTTTTCAATTTTTATATAAAATTCTGCCGGGAATTTCCACCCTGGGAAATTCTGATAATCAGGGACAGTGTCCGGTGTCCCCTTTTTTCTCCGCTTTTTTCCCGAGAGAATCAAGGCGGAATCAGGGGAAAAAGGAACACTCTGCGGTGTCTCCATTTTTGCTTATTTAATTAATTGAGTTCAGATTGAGAAGCTGGTAAAATAGCGCCTGTCAAAAAAAGAGGAGGGGCATATGAGCCATCATTACGAAGAGCTTCTTAACCAGCTGGTGGAACAGTTTGGCGATTGGTTCAAGGATGAAACCTATGTGACTGCCGGCCGGATGACGAAAAATCTCTATCCTTACACCCATCTTTTCTCTCCGATTCGCATCAACAAGCTCACGGTGAAAAATCGTCTGGTGATGGGTCCGATGGGCAACATCTCGATGGCCGAGGAGATGGGCCGTCCGAGCCAGAAAATGATTAAATACTTCGCCGACCGGGCGAAGGGCGGCGTCGGTCTCATCACCACCGGCCTTGTCCCGGTGAGCCACTACGTCGACCCATCGGTCACCGAGCCCGGCGACCGCAGCTATTTCCCCCGCATCGACAAATCCCGCACGGTGTTCGCCGGCTGGCGGGACATAACCGAAGTGGTTCACAGCTATGGCAGCCGTATCTTCATTCAGCTGACGCCAGGCCTCGGAAGAGTCGGCTCGCCCGAATGCCTGATCAAAAAGTTCAAGCTGCCTATATCCGCTTCCTGGAATCCCAACTTCTACCTGCCGCAGGTGCCCTGCCGTCCGCTCGGCTGGCTCGGGCTGCGGAAAATCATCAAAAACGCAGGCCAGGCTGCAGCCGACGCCAAAGCCTGCCTTTTTGACGGCGTGTATCTCCACGGTCATGAAGGCTATTTCCTGGAGCAGATGACCAACCCGGCTTTCAACCGCCGGCGCCTTGGCCGTTACGCCAACTGGCAGGCTTTCGGGCTCGACCTGGTAAAGGAAATCAGGAAAAGGGTCGGACCGGATTTTCCGATCATGTATCGAATCGACCTCTCGCTGGCGCTCAACGCCACCTACGGTTCAAAAATAAACGAAATCTGGCCGCTTAAAAAATTCAAGAATGAAAGAACCGTCGCCCAGACGCTCGACTACATGGCCAACCTGGTGAAAGCCGGCGTTGACATATTCGACGTGGATCTCGGCTGCTACGACAACTGGTGGCTACCGCACCCGCCAATTTCCATGCCGCCCGGCTGCTTCTTAGCCGTCGCCAAACTCGTGCGCGACTATTTCCGCGAGAACAACATCCGCGCGAACACCGGGTTGGAGGTGCCGGTGGTGGCCGTCGGCAAGCTCGGCTATCCCGACCTGGCCGAAAAAGCCCTGCGCGAGGGCTTCTGCGACATGGTGATGCTGGCCAGGCCGCTTCTGGCCGACCCCGAATGGCCGAACAAAGCCTACGCCGGAAAGGTTGAGGAAATCATCCCCTGCATCGGCGACCAGGAAGCCTGCATCAACGAGTTCATCGAGGGCGGACATCCTCAGTGTTCGGTCAACCCGCGAACCGGAAACGAAGACCTCTATCCGCCCGAAATCATCCCGGCCGAGCGGAAGAAGAAAATCGCGGTTGTCGGCGGAGGTCCGGCCGGAGTGATGTGCGCGGTCACTGCTGCCCGCCGCGGCCACCGGGTGGCGCTGTTTGAAGCGCGCGACCGGCTCGGCGGCATGCTGATTCCTGGCGGCGTCCCGGGAATCAAGTCTGACCTCAGGAATTACGTCGATTACCTCAACAGCCTGGCTGCGAAAACCGCCTCCGCCAGCGGCCTGAACCTGAACTTCAACCAGAAGGTCGACCCGGCCGGCCTGAAGGATCAGGGCTTTGACGCGGTGGTGACGGCGGTCGGCGGCACGCCGGTCTGTCCCGAGCTTCCCGGAGTCAACCAGCCGCACGTGGTCCAGGCCGTCGACCTCCTCTGGAATCCGTCACTGGCTGAGAAAGCCCGGAAGGTGGTCGTGGTCGGCGGAGGCGCTGTCGGCTGCGAGGTGGCATATTTCCTTGCTTACGAGCTGGAAAAAGAAGTCACCGTGATAGAAATGCTTCCTTATTTTATGAAGGGCGTCTGTACGGCAAACCGCGGGCACCTGATTCATTATCTCGGCCGCAAGGGCGTAAAGCTTCTGAATTGCACCACCCTGCGGGCGATCGTGCCCGACGGTCTGCTGGCCACCCGGATTAAGTCGCCGAACATACCCGATCCTTACGCCGTCTGGAGGCCAATTCTTCCGGAAAACATTCACAACCCGTTCGAAAAGAAAATCGCCGGTCCGGAGGAAAAGCTTCACCTCGAAGCCGACCTGGTGGTGCTGGCGATGGGACTTAAACCGAACGCTGATTTTTACTACAGCTGCCAGGAACAGCGGGTGGCGCCGGAAGTCTACAACATCGGGGATTCATTCTGTCCGGCGCGCGTGTTTGAAGCGGTCAAAGCCGGGTTTAACCTGGGCCTGAATATTTAAGGCGCGGCAGAGGCATCCGGACGCCGCGATTTTTAGCCGGAAAAGTCCGGTTTGAAAAAGGCGGCTGCGGAAAAAGCCGGGCCGCGCAGGGAGGGTTTGACGGATGAAAAATTATCAACTTGATCTGACGGAAGAGGAAAAAGAAATTCTCGAAGGGAAGAAAGGTCCGCTTCTGGCGAAAGTGATGGAGACAGTAGTCAGATTTGGCGATGCTTTCGGAGCGAAAAGACTCATTCCGCTGAGCGGCCGGCCGCATCTGGTGACCTCGTTCGGCGCGAACACCATAAAACCTTACTACGGGATTCTCGATGAGCTGATCGCGGCCGGACTCAGAACTTACGGAGAATTCACGGTCGACCCGCGCCCGCTCGATTACGAGAACGTGCCGGTCTCGCTCGCCGAGAAAATTCTTTTCAAGTTCATCTTCGGGAAACAGAAAGATTACGAAAACCAGCTGCGTCAGCTCGGCCTGAAGGACGACGATGCTTTCACCTGCACCTGCTATTATCCGGAAGTCGGCAACATCCCGGCCATGGGCGACGTGCTGGCCTGGTCCGAGTCGTCGGCGGTGGTTTTTGCCAACTCGGTTCTCGGCGCCAGAACCAACCGCAACTCGGCCGGGATTGACGTCATGTGCAACATTATCGGCCGGGCTCCGGAGTACGGCTTTCTGACCGACGAGGGTAGGAAAGCCACCTGGGTGGTCGAGCTGAAGCTGGACAGGCTGCCGCACGCCCAGATTCTCGGAAGCGCGATAGGGCTGAAGGTGGTGGAGGAAGTTCCGTACATCGTCGGGCTTTCCGAGCTTCTCGGGACCGAATTGACCGATGCGGTGAAAGATTACCTTAAAGATATGGGAGCCGCTTCAGCTTCGAACGGCGCGGTGGGACTTTATCACGTAGAAAATCTCACGCCGGAAGCTAAGGATTTCGGACGCGACCTCATAAAACCCGGGGCTAAAGTCTATCAGATTGACGAAGCAGAGCTCGAGAGAATCTACCGCTCGTATCCGGTGCTGTGGAAAAAGCCCGCGGCAAAGCCGGTGCTCTGCTTCATCGGCTGCCCGCATCTGAGTTTCAATCAGCTGAAGACCTGGGTGGAGGCGCTTTTCACCGAGCTCGAAAAAAGAAAGTTAACTCGCCTGCCGCTGCCGGTCGTGCTGTGCGCGCCGCCCGGCGTGCTGAAAAGATTCAGGGAAGAAGTGCCGGTCAACCCGGGCGAGCTTATGGCTAAAAACATCCGTCTCACTTACATCTGCCCGCTGATGTACATGAACAACCCGCTGTGCGCTAAAAAGCCGGTCATCACCAACTCGAACAAGCTCCGGACCTATTCGACCGCGCGTTTCTATCCGGACGATGAAATCATGAACATCATCTTCGAGACGGCCGGGAGGAGGGAATCATGAAAAAGGAATTCAAGGGCCGGGTGATTGTCGGCGGAAATTTTAAGGGCGAGGCGCTGGTCAGCCGCAAGGGCTTCAACACCTTAGCTTCTTTTCAGAAGAGCATCGTGACCAGGGCGAAAAAGGCGAAATGCTCCGACCAGGACAACGCGGAGATTTTCGGTAAAGAGATGACCGGGAAGGTTCTGTGCCTGCCGCAGACGATAGGGTCGACCACAGCGGGGCTCGTGCTGATGACAGCGGCCGAGATGGGGCTTCAGCCAGCGGCCATGCTGTTCTCCAGGCCGATCGACTCGCTGGCCGCGGCCGGGGTGATCATGACCGACGTCTGGCTGAACAAAAAGATTATCACGGTCGACCAGCTCGGAGATGAGTTCCTGGAAGCGGTGAAGACTGGCGATACGGTTGAAATTTTTGAAGACGGCCGGGTGGTGATCGATTAGTCCGGGTGTGGGGTTAAAAGGCCATTTTTGCCTGGAAGCATTTCTGCGACCAATAGCCATTGCTATGCCCTCGAGGTTGTTTTTAATGGAAGCAAGAAGAAATATTTAGAAATTCGGGCTCGGGTGGTCAAAGATTGTCCAAATAGCGGGAGCAGCAATTTCGATATTAACAGGATAAGCTTTCTGGAGTAAGCTGAAGGCAGCCACGAAATCAAAATCGTGAACAAAGACAATGGCTGGTGTACAAAATAGTTCGCAAATTACATTAAGAAGTGAGCCATCGTAAACTCTCCTTTTACAGAAAACAACCTAAGGAAAGGAGGTATTTCATTTCTCGGGTGGGGACGATTTATCTTCTGGTGCCAGGGTGAGGAAGGGTGAATATATCGCGTTTTTTGTGACCGAGAGGAAGCGCAGTGAGGCAGCATTGCTGAGTCTGGTGCAGGAGGCGTTTCGAAATGGGGTAACGACGCGGAGGATAGAGCGTTTAGCGAGGAGCCTGGGGATAGAGAGCATCTCAGCCCTGCAGGTTTCGGAGATAACAAGGGGTCTGGATGAGCGGGTGGAGGAGTTCAGGAACCTGGAGCTTAAGGCGGAGCATCCGTTTCTCTGGATAGATGCGGTGTATGAGAAGGTTCGGAGTTCAGGGCGGGTGGGATCGGTGGCGGTGATGATAGCTTATGGAGTGGCTCTGGAGGGGCAGAGGGAGGTATTGGCGGTAGAGCCTCTTCTCTTCGACCAATGTGCTGGAGAGGGTCAACCGGGAGATAAGGCGGCGGAGCTGGGTGGTAGGGGTATTTCCGTCGGTTAATTCTTATTTGAGGCTTATCGTTTCATACCATATGGAGTACACGGAAGATTGGTCGAAGGAGTATGCCTATATCAAGCCGGAGAGGTTCAGTCATGTGTTAGAAAGCTCGCTGGCTCAGGCTGTTAGCTGAGGCTTAAAATGGAGAGACTACGATGGCTAAATCTCGAACAAAACATGACACATCTCATATCTTCCAGTTTGGACTTGACTATAGAAGGTGAAACATTTTAATTTATTATAACAATGCAAAAAGCAACATAAAAAAGGTATGATTTGTTGAATTAAGGGGAGGATTGAGTGGGACAGAAGGGCTGAGCAGGTTTTTTTCTCCATAAATATTTAATTTACTATCATTGGATTTTGCGATGCCTGCCTGGCAGAAGGATAAAGCCTGGAAACAACAAAAACTTTTTATAATCAAAAGCATTTTCATAGGCGTGCTTCTGATTCCAGGAATAAATTTAATTTTCAAAACACTAAGGTTTTTATTTGGCCCTGTATTTTTTTATTTATCGGTACCGGCGCTCATAATTGGTTTTCTTTTTATCAAGTCAATAGTTCAAGAACGTGGATTTTTCGAAATTTTATTTGATTATATTACAGTGGTCTCTTTTGATTATGTTGAGCAAGAAAGTTATTTTGAGAAGAGGTTTAACGCAACTTACGCTCTAATTATTATCAATATCGTTATCTATTATATGGTTTTTCTGGCGCCCCCGAACCTTATAATAAAGATATTCGAATATTTTTCCTTTTTTCCCAAAAAGGTTGAATTATGGAATATTTTGCTAAGTCCGGTCACCGCGAACTTTCTCCACGCAGACGGTGAGCATCTCTGGGGAAATATGTTGTTCCTGTTTATATTTGGACTTATTCTGGAAAAAAGGGTCGGATGGAAAAAATTTCTTTTAATTTTTTTGGTTGCGGGGATTATATCTTCCATTTTTCCCGTTTACCTGAGTATAGTCACCCGTCAGCAGATAATATCTTCCATCGGAGCTTCCGGGGCAATCATGGGGGTAATGGGAGCTTTTGCCGTAAGGCTATTTTACAAACGAATTGTGTTTCCATTGCCATTACTGGGCATCTTATCTGCTCTATTAGGTTTGTATTTTAAGCTGAGAATGAATTCGCTAGTTCTGATTACCTGCTATTTCTTCTGGGATTTGCGTTTCGGTCTAATGGAACTGTCATCTGAGTTTGTTGAGTCGGGAATTGATTATTGGGGACATATAAGCGGTTTTTTGGCCGGGCTTATTCTGGCCTCGAAAATGAGGCTGAATGAAGAGGCCATCGAAGAAATCATGCTCGAACGCGCCCTTACAGCCGTAGACAGGGCGGGATCGAATCAGGAAGCTGAAAAGTATTTTAATTATGTCCTTGAGATTAACCCGGAGAGAATTGAAGCCTTAGTAAATCTCGCACGACTTAAAGGAGAACAGAATGAGGTTGAAAAAAGCCGGGAACTTTATCTCAAGGCAATTGATATTCTGATGGGGAAAGAGCCCGAGAAGGCGGCGGAACTTTTTGCGGAATATTTCGGCAATTTCAGGCGTCCGCTTGAACCCGAAAAGCAACTCTGTCTCACTGATTTTCTTGTTAAAACCGGAAGAACAGATCTTGCGGCCCGGGCGCTGGAGTTGCTGGTTGATGATGTGAAGACGCCCGAAAGCTTGAGGCCGCATTTGCTTTACCGGTCAGCCCGTCTCCTCGAAAAGCTCGATGCCTGCGAGGCCGCCTGCTATCGGTATGAACAGCTTATTTCAAAATATCCGGATTTTTCGGATGTGGATAAGGCGAAATTCAGGCTTGAAAGGCTGAAATCTGTCAAGCAGGATTATAGCTGGACCGCATTTATCTATTGCCGCCGACAGTCTGGTGAAGGCGGTCGGGGAGAATGAGCCCCGATGAAAGTAACATTCAGGTTCTATGAGGAGCTGAATGATTATTTGGCGGAGGAGTGCAGGAAAAGAGATTTTGTGGTCAGATTTGAAGAGCCGGTAACGGTGGGGAAGGCAATCGAGTTGCTGGGTGTTCCCAGGGCGGATGTCGACCTGATTCTGGTAAACGGGCGGTCGGTCAGCTTCAGGTACAGACTGAAGGATGGGGACCGGGTCAGCGTCTATCCGATCTTTGAGCAGCTTGACATCTCCGGGGTGACTAAGGTCAGGAAATACCCACTTTTGAAGCTAAAATATAACAGAAGGCGGAGCAAATCGAGTTAAATAAATAAATTTCCTGCCCAAATCAGCCCGGCTGCCACCGCGTCACAACTCCACTTCGAAATATTATCCTTACCCTGGATACCATGTCTGTGCCCGAACGAAAACAAATGCTTGACAATATCGTTATTTTAACATATTATGTCGACAGATAGTCGACATACTATGTAGATTTATGGATATTATTGATATCAGGAACCAGATTCAGACAGAGATATTTGATTACCAGACTCTGATTTCCGTCCTGTCTGGGCTGGCGTCCCCCAGAGATAAAGTCACCGACCTTCTGAAAGAGGGCGCAATAATAAGGGTGAAAAAGGGACTTTATGTTTTTGGCGAAAAATACCGCCGTTATGCTTATTCAAAGGAGCTCCTGGCCAATCTGATATATGGGCCGTCTTATCTATCGCTTGACTATGCTCTTTCTTATTACGGTCTTATACCGGAAAAGGTCGAGGCTCTCACTTCAGTTACTCCGGGGCGGTCACGCCGCTTTTTCACTCCGGTGGGACTTTTCACCTACAGACAGATTCCGCTGAATGCCTTTCAAACAGGATTTGTGAGAAAAAATGCTGACCACGAGCAGTCTTTTCTTATTGCCGTTCCGGAAAAGGCTCTGGCGGATAAGATTGTTTCAATCAGGGGCCTTAGAATCTATTCGATTAAGGACCTTATGGGGTTTCTGGAAGAAGACTTGAGAATTGACATGGCTTCCTTGAGGTCATTTTCGCCCGAAAAAATTGATGTATACGCAATGGCCTATCGATCACTGAAATTAAAATTACTCGCCCGTCTAATGAGAAAATTAAAGAGCGGCCAAGAGGACCAGAATGAATGAAGCAGTAAAACAAATGCTAGAAGAGTATGAAATACGCTCACTGAATGACTGTCTTTGGGTGCTGCGTGAAATAATTCAGCAAATTGCGCTCTTAGGGCTGTGGAGAAGCAAATTTTTTGAAAGGGCTGCTTTTTATGGAGGCACTGCCCTGAGGATTCTTTATAAAATCGATAGGTTTTCGGAGGACCTTGATTTTTCGCTCCTTAATCTCAGCTCTTATTTTTCGCTTGTCGACTATAAAAGAGCTCTCGAAAAGGAACTCTCAGCCTTTGGCTTTTCTGTAGATGTTGAGAACAGGCTGAAAAAGGGAACAACCACTATTGAGACAGCTTTATTAAAAGCCAACCTCCGGCAGTTAATGCTTTCCTTCGAGTTTAATCAGAATTTTATACGCCAGGTTCCACAGTCTCAAGTGATCAAAATAAAACTGGAGGTTGATGTAAACCCACCTCCGGGTTTTCTCACTGAAATGAGATATCTTCTTAAACCCATTCCTTTTGCCGTGAGGACGTTCACTCTTCCAGACCTGTTTGCCGGTAAGATGCATGCGGTACTCTGTCGCCAGTGGAAAAGCCGCGTTAAGGGAAGGGATTGGTATGACTTTGTCTGGTTTGCCGCTCATCATCCGGAGCTGAGATTATCACATTTAGAACAGCGGATGCGCCAGACAGGTCACTGGACCGGCCGCGCGGAACTGAGTGAGAAATTATTTCGCGAGCTGCTGCAAAAGAAAATAGAATTAGCGAATATTGAGCAAATCAGGCGGGAAGTGGAGCCTTTTGTTATGAACCCTGCTTCGCTTGAGGTCTGGTCTAAGGAATTTTTCCTTGATGTTGCAGGGCGCATAAAAATTGTGTGATGGATTATTTCCTATCGCGAAATATGGAGCGATGTAAAGTGCCTGTTATCGCTAAAAGAAATAATAGGCGGCGAACAGAAGGCGCAGGTTGGTCACGGTTCTGCTCGGGTTGACACGACCGCGGATGTCGCGCGGACCGTAAGCGGCTGAGGTCAGCTCAACTTCCTGAGCTAAGCGAACTTTCCCGGCGTTAAAAACAATTCGAGGGGCGATTCTCAGAAGATGGTCGATCGTGTCGCCGCGGCTGTATATCGCTCCGACTATGTTCTTCCTCGTTCCGTAGTTTTTGCTGTAACCGCCAAAAATCCCGGCCTGCCAGCGGCTTCCGTTTGTCTGGATTTCCAGCCAGGCCGAGCCGGTGTTGACCGGGACGTAAGTCCAGCGCAGCTCGGGCAGGCTGCCAATTTCTGAGACGGCATAGCCGCCGAGCATCGTCAGGTGGTGGAGGTTTCCGCCGTAAACCACCTGGGCTTTTACGGTCAGAGGCGCCGTCTTCAGCCGGGCGAAAGCGTAAGCCGCCGCTGAATTTACCGATTCGTCAGTCCGATAGCCCGTCGCTGTGCTGAGGCGCGGCACGACCCTCAATAAATTTCCGCCGCCCCCTAGAAGGAGATTTTTAGTCGCGTATGCCGCCTTTATGTTCAGCTCGGGAAAAGCCGCGTTTCTTAAATAAACCGTGCTGACGCCGTCCGGTCCGGTGGAAGCGAAATCCCGCTGCGACAGCGCTGCCGCCTGGAGCGAAAACTTTCCTTCCGTCCAGGTAAAGCGAATCTGCGGCGCCCGCGAAAACGGCTCAAACGGAGCGCCCGTGTTGAACGAAACCACTTCCGGAAAGCTTTCTGTATTAAACATAGGATGCCAGAACTGTCCGATCATCAGCTCGCTTTTTTCCCAGTTGAGCTTCAGGTAAGCGTGCCTCAGCCTGAAACCGTTTATGTCAGGGTCGGAATGGCCAAAAAACTCTCCCTCTATGTAACCCGTGGGTTTAGCTCCGAGCGCCTTCGGTCCGGTGATTTGGAGCGCCAGCCTGGTCTGAATTGACAGGATGTGGAAGGTGTCCTTAGCGTTGAGGTCGCGGCCATCGGGGTCAAGAAGCTGATCTTTCGGATAAAGCAGGAAATGCCCCTCCCTGATGCTCACCGTCTGGCGCGTGTCGTAAAGCACATCCGTCTTGATGAACCCGCTGAAATTCAGAGTGATTTTATAGTCCTGACTCTGCGCCCTGAGAGCAACCGTACCGGGCAGTAGCCAGCCCGCAATTGCCAGATTCAATAAAAGTGCCTCTATTTTTTTCCTTTTCATAATGGAGTATTTATATCAGAATCAACCCATTATTTCCATTCAATCGGCTGAGTTTCTTTAACTGTTCATGCCTTTATAATCAATAGCTTTCAGGCTCGTCCGGCCGCCTATTTCAGAGCTCCTTCTGAATTTCCACCAGGGTTGACTGCGGGTCCTGACGGATTTCAAAGGCGTGCTTCTTGAAGACGGCGATCATCCGCGGGTTGTCGGTCGTCGTGTAGGCGACAATCTTTTTCACGCCCCAGGCCCGGGCGATTTCCGTGCAGTAATCGGTGAGCAGGCCGCCAAGCCCTTTATTCTGCCAGTCATCCTGGACGAGCACGGCATACTCAGCCACCGTCCGCGTCGGGTCGGCCGTCAGACGCCCGATTCCGATGATGCGCCGTTTCTGGCCGTCGTTGTATTCAGCCACTATGGCCATCTCGCGGTCGTAGTCTATGTAGCAGTAGCGCGAAGCCACCTCATGCGACTGCCAGAAAAAGAAGTAGCGGAAGCGCGAGTAGATGGTCTCCTTCGAACAGCTTCCGAGCAGCTCGAGCCACAGCGGCTCGTCCTCCGGACGGATCGGCCGCAGGGTGATTTCCGTTCCGTCGCGCATGGTGGCTTTCCGGATGAATTCTTCCGGATACGGACGGAGCACCAGATGTTCGTAGCGGGTAGCTTTTCTTGCGATGGCTTCCCGGTCGGGCACTATCCTGGCATCGAGCGCGATGACTTCCTGCGGGCTTACCAGCAGCGGGTTGATGTCGATTTCTTTTATTTCAGGATAATCGGCCACTAAATAGGAAAACCTGATGATGATTTCAATCAGCCTGTCGATGTTAACCGGCGGGCGTCCGCGGTAACCGTTAAGAAGCGGCCAGCTCCGGAGCTGTTCGAGCGCCCGGCGGGCCAGCCTTTCGTTAAGCGGCGGGAAACAGATCGAGCGGTCCCGCAGCACTTCGGCCGCTGTTCCGCCGATTCCCACCATGATGACTGCGCCGAAGGTCGGGTCTTTTTTGCTCCCCAGGATCATCTCCACCGCCTCGCGGGCGATGACCATTTTCTGGACGGTGACTCCTTCGATCCGCGCTTCCGGCGCTCGCTCCCTGACCGTGTGCATCATCCGGTCGAAAGCGGCTTCAACCATGTGGTCGTCTTCAAGGTCGAGAATAACACCGCCGACGTCAGTTTTGTGAGTGATGTCGGGCGAATGAATTTTAAGCACGACCGGATAGCCGATCTCGCGGCTCAGCTGCACGGCTTCCTCTTTTTTCCGGGCGAGGCGGGGGAGAGTGGTCGGGATTCCGTAGGCTTCAAGTATTCTCTTCGAGGTTTCCTCGCTCAGCACTTCGGTTCCGGAACTCAGCCAGGGCAGCACCTGCTCGCGGATCTTTTCGCGTTCTACCGGAAACTCAACCGAAATTTCCCGCGGAGTTTCGTAGAGGTTTTCGAGGTTGCGGGCGTAATTCACTAAAATCATAAAGGCCCTGACCGCCTGCTCCGGCGTGCTGTATGTCGGGATGCCGGCTTCGTTGAGAAGACGGTTGGCCTCGCGCATCGAGGGACCGCCCAGGAATGCCGCTAAGATGGGCTTTTTCGATTCCGCCGCGATCGGGATGAGTTCCTTGGCGATTCCCGGTGGGTTGGTCATCGCCTGGGGCGTTACAATCAGCAGCACCGCGTCGACGCCTTCGTCCTGGAGGACCGCATTTACAGCTTTGGCCACGGTTTTCGATTTGGCGTCTCCGAGCACATCGACCGGATTTCCGTGCGACCAGGCTGGCGGCAGCGACTGGTTGAGGGTTTCTATCGTCGCCGGGCTGAGTTTCGCTAACTGCCCGCCCGCTTCAATCAGGGCGTCTGAAGCCATAACGCCTGGGCCACCGGCGTTGGTGACGATAGCCAGGCGCGGGCCCTTCGGTATTTTGTGGCGTCCGATGAGCTCGGCCACATCGAACATCTCGCCGATTTCAAAAACCCTGGCCATGCCCGCGCGCTGGAAGGCGGCATCGTAGATGGCGTCCTCAGCCGCCATCGCTCCGGTGTGGGATGAAGCGGCTTCAGCCGACTCCGGGAAGCGTCCCGCTTTGTAAGCGATGATCGGCTTCGTGCGGGCGTAGGCTCTGGCGGCCGACATGAACCGCCGCGGGTTGGAAATTGACTCTATGTACATCAGAATCGAGCGGGTGTTTTCGTCCTCGCCGAAGTAATCGATGAGGTCGCCGAAGTCGATGTCGAGGGCGTTGCCGATAGAGACAAAATAGGAAAAACCTATTTTTTCTTCGAGCGACCAGTCGAGAATCGAGGTGCAGAGGGCTCCCGACTGGGAAATGAAAGCAATGTGCCCGGGAAGAGGCATGGCAGCGGCGAAGCTGGCGTTCAGGTTGAGCCCGGGTGAGATGACCCCGAGGCAGTTCGGTCCGAGGATGCGCATCGCCTTGTATTTTTTCTTCTCAGCCAGAATCTGCTCCTCGAGGGCGCGGCCTTCAGGACCGGTTTCTCTGAAGCCGGCCGAGATGATGATGATTCCCATGATGCCGGCCTGACCGCACTCGGCCACGATCCGCGGCACCTGGTGAGCTGGCGTGCAGATGACCGCCAGGTCCGGCGTGCGCGGAAGCGAGGTCACGCTGGTAAAGCAGGGAATGCCCATGACCGCTTCGACCGCCGGGTTCACCGGGTAGACCACCCCGCGGAAGCCGCCGTTGATCAGGTTGGAGAGGATTTTGCCGCCAACGCTTTTCGGGTTCGGCGAGACTCCAACCAGGGCGATTCGCTGCGGTTTGAATATCTTATCCAGGGTTTCCAGTTCTTCCATGTGCCAGCTCCAGAAGTTGTCTCCAGTTTTTTTAATTCTCCCGGCATCGGACCGGCCGAGGAAATATATTCAATTTTAATTTAAAATCCCCGTGAATTGTAGTGCCTGCGTTGTCATCAATAAAATGACAGCGGTTGAGGTAGAAGCCACTCTAATTGAATGCGGCCGATGGCGTTTAAGCGGATCCTGGCAAAAGATTTTTGGCTGCTTAGCAGGCGGATAAAGCTGAGCTATAATATAAACTTGAAATTCAGTTTAGCCTTTTGATCCATCTGAAATATGCCGGAGCGAAGATAGGAGCTATGAACCAAAATTCGTCGCCTGAAAGCATGAAGGAAACGCAGCGCCGGAATCTTTCCTGGCAGCTGATCTTTATTCTGGGGCTGGTGAGCGCTCTGGGAGATGTGACCTATGAAACAGCCCGCGGGGTGTCGGGACCGTATCTTCTGTTCCTGGGCGCCAGCGCGGCCGCCGTCGGGCTGGTTTCAGGACTCGGCGAGTTCATCGGATATGCCCTGCGCCTTCTGAGCGGCTATCTGGTTGACCGCACAAGGGCTTACTGGGCGGCGACTTTTATCGGTTACGGTCTCATCCTGTGCATCCCGCTGCTGGCTTTTGTCAACCGCTGGGAGCTGGCGGCGCTCCTGCTGATACTTGAGCGTGTCGGCAAGGCGGTTCGCTCCCCGGCCCGCGATACCATTCTTTCCCATGCTACCGCTCAGACCGGACGGGGGCGGGGTTTTGCCCTGCACGAGTTTCTGGATCAGATTGGCGCGGTGGCAGGTCCGGTTCTCTTCGGCCTGATTTTCGCGGTGCGCCAGTCTTACCGCGACGGGTTCAACCTGCTCTGGATCCCGGGCCTTTTGATGATGGGCGCGCTGGTGATGGCCCGGGTCCGTGTTCCGACGCCGGAAATTCTGGAGAAGGAGAGCCCGAAGGCTGACGCCGGGAAGAGGCTGCCGCGGGCTTTTGTCTGGTATGCCGTGTTTACGCTGTTCAGTGTGGCCGGTTTTGCCACCTTCGCTCTGCTTTCGTTCCACTGGACGGCCCGAGGCATTTTCCCGGGGGGCAGGATTGCGTTTCTTTATGCGCTGGCCATGGGTGTCGATGCGGTGGCGGCTCTGGCTGTAGGCCGCATTTACGATAAAATCGGACTTAAAGGCATGCTTTTAATCCCGCTTCTAACCCTGCCGGTTCCATTTCTGGGTTTTTCCGGGAGCGCCACCTTGGCGCTGGCCTGTGTGGTCCTCTGGGGCGTGGTTATGGCTGCCCATGAAACGGTCATGCGGGCGGCTGTGGCTGACATGGTGGGCAAAGCGCGTCGGGCTTCTGCCTACGGCATATTCAACACGCTTTACGGCGCGGCCTGGTTCGTCAGCGGGGCGGTGATGGGTTTCCTGTACGAACGAACCTTAGCCGGAATTTTTATCTTTGTGGTCGCGGCGGAAATTCTGGCGCTGACCGCCTTCGCCGTCTTGCACCGCCATCTATCCGCCGCCAGCGCGCAGACTGAAAGCTGACGACACATCTACTTGTCTTGCTTTCTATTTTCGAAGAGGGTCAAAATAAAATCTATTGAATAATTACTATTATTCCTATAAAATAAATAGGAATATAAATGACAGCAGAGCGTTCGGACGCCGGCAGGGGTTCTCTGAGGATTGAAACCTTGCTTCCTTTCTTCCTTTCAAAGCTGGCGGTTAAAATGAAATACAATTTCGGGCGGGCCGCGTTTATTTTTCTGCTGATTACAGGTCCGGCCTTAATCGGTTTCATTCTGGCTGAGGAACCCGGTCAAAAGAGCGATGACCCGGTGCGAGTC
>FWWL01004086.1_pt1 | contig 25293 bp, 24 predicted proteins | sample 2228331 | NCBI WGS metagenome assembly FWWL01 (sample SAMEA103939775, study PRJEB20133) | metagenome | reverse complement strand
CGGCTACGTGCGCATGGAAGCGGGCGGGCGCGACCCGTGGGAAGCGCGGGAGCGAGGGACATGAGCGGCGCGCCCCTCGAACCGGCGGGACGCGAGCGTCCGCGCGCGGGCGGCGGCCGCGCACCGGACGTGTTCCGGCGCGGCGGCTGGGTGCCGATGCGCGAATACCCGGAGCACGAACCGGTCGATTTCCTGATCGTCGGCGCCGGCGCGGGCGGGTCCACCCTGGCCGCCAAGCTGTCCGAGGCCGGCTTCTCGGTCGTGGTGCTCGAGGCCGGCCCCTTCTGGCGTCCGCTGGAAGACTTCGCCTCGGACGAGCAGACCCAGCAGAAGCTGTACTGGACCGACGACCGCATCACCGGCGGCGACGATCCGCTCGCCCTGGGCGGCAACAATTCCGGGCGCGGCGTGGGCGGCACCACGGTCCACTTCAGCATGATCTCGCTGCGCTTTCGCCCCGAGTGGTTCCAGGCGCGCAGCCGGCTCGGCTACGGCCTGGACTGGCCGCTGCGCTACCAGGAACTGGCGCCCTACTACGAGGAAGCCGAACGGGCCCTGGCCATCGCCGGACCGGTGAACTACCCCTGGGGACCGCCGCGGCGCCGCTACCCCTACCGCGAGCACCCGCTGAACGCCTCGGGCCAGGTGCTCGCGCGCGGCGCCGAGCGGCTCGGCATCGGCTGGTCGGCCCTGCCGCTGGCCACCGTCTCGGCCCCGCGCGGCGACTCGCCGCCCTGCGTCTACCGCGGGTTCTGCAACTTCGGCTGCAGCACGAACGCCAAGCAAAGCGCCCTGGTGGCATGGATCCCGCGTGCGCTGCGCGCCGGCGCCGAGGTGCGCGACATGGCGATGGCCGGACGCATCGAACTGGACGGGCGGGGACGTGCCGACGGCGTGCACTACCAGCGCGGCGGCGTCTGGCGCTTCCAGCGCGCGCGCAACGTGGTGGTGGCCGGCTACGCCATCGAGACCCCGCGCCTGCTGCTCAACTCGGCCTGCGCGCGCTTCCCGCACGGGCTGGCCAACAGTTCGGGCCTGGTCGGCACCCACCTGACCACGCACGCCGGCCCCGGGGTCTGGGCCCGTTTCGACGAGGAGATCCGCTGGTACAAGGGGCCGCCCAACATGGCCGTGACCGAACACTGGAACTACACCGACACCGGCAAGGACTTCCACGGCGGCTACGCCTTCATGAACCAGGGGCCGCTGCCGCGCGCCTGGGCCCAGGTGATGGCCACCGCGCGCCAGTTGTGGGGGCCGGCGCTGCGCCAGGCCATGCTCGACTACAACCACATGTGCGGCCTGGTGGCGGTGGCCGAAACCGAGCCGCGCGCCTGCAACCGGGTCGAGCTGGCCGACGACCGCGACCAGTACGGCCTGCCCATCCCGCGCGTCGTATTCTCGTACTCGGACAACGACCGCCGAATGCAGGAGCACGCGCGCCGCTTCATGGGCCAGGTGCTGGAAGCGGCCGGCGGGCGCGACCTGTGGGGCAACGAGGATACCAGCCACATCCTCGGCACCTGCCGCATGGGCGCGGACCGCGAGCACAGCGTCGTCGACGCCGACGGCCGCAGCTGGGACGTGCCCAACCTGTGGATCTGCGACGGCTCGCTGTTTCCGACCAGCGGCGGGGTGAATCCCTCGCTGACCATCCAGGCGCTCGCCTGCCGCATCGGCGCGCGCATCCCGGCCCTGGCCGCACGCGGAGAACTGGAGACACCATGAGCAAGATCGTCAGCATCTTCGACCTCGAATCCCTGGCGCGCAAGCGCCTTCCCGGCGTCGTGTTCGACTACGTCCACGGCGGCAGCTGGCAGCAGCTGACCCTGCAGCGCAACCTGGACGACATGCGCGCGCTGGCCCTGCGCCAGCACGACCTGCGCGACGTCTCCGATCGCAACGTCGCGGTCGAGATCGCCGGCGACCGCGCCCGCATCCCGGTCGCGATCGCGCCGATGGGACTGGCCGGCCTGACCTGGCCGAACGGCGAATGCGAGGCCGCGCGCGCCGCCGCGGAGTTCGGCGTACCCTTCTGCCTGTCCACCAGTTCGATCAACTCGATCGAGGACGTGGCCGAGGCCACCAGCCAGCCATTCTGGTTCCAGCTCTACCTGATGAAGGACCAGAAGGTGAACGAGAGCCTGATCCGTCGCGCCGACGATGCCGGCTGCTCGGTGCTGGTGCTCACCATCGACCTGCACGTGCAGGGCAAGCGCTGGGCCGACGAGAAGCACGGCCTGTCGGTGCCACCCAAGCTCACCGTGCGCAACACCCTGGACATGCTGAGCCATCCGCGCTGGCTGCTCAGCATGGTCAAGAGCCGCCGCCGCAATTTCGGCAACCTCGAGAACGAGATCGAGCAGGGCAAGAGCGTGGGCACGCTGTCGAAATGGATCGCCTCCACCTTCGACCCGTCCTTCAACGCCGACACGGTACGCTGGGTGCGCGGCAAATGGCCGCGCAAGCTCGTCCTCAAGGGCATCATGCACCCGGACGACGCGCGCCTGGCGCTCGACCTCGGGGCGGACGCCATCGTCGTCTCCAATCACGGCGGCCGCCAACTCGACGGCGCGCCTTCCTCGATCTCGGTGCTGCCGCAGATCGCCGAAGCGGTCGACGGCCGGATCGAGGTGCTGTTCGACGGCGGCATCCGCACCGGGGCCGACATCGTCAAGGCGATGGGGCGCGGCGCCAACGCCTGCCTTGTCGGCCGCGCGGCCCTGTACGGGCTGGCCGCGCGCGGGCGCGAGGGGGTCGTCTGCGCGCTCGACCTGCTCGAGGAGGAGCTGCACGAATGCATGTCCCTGACCGGCCTGGACGATGTCCGCCGCATCGAACCGGGCGTGGTCACCGCCCAACCAGCATTGTGAGTATTGCCATGGAACCATCCTTCATGTTCGCCACCGGCATCGAGAACAGTTCACCCACCATCGGGCACGGCCGCGTGCGGCGCGACCAGATGGCCGAGTGCGGCCACTACAAGCACTGGAAGACCGACCTCGCGCTGGTGCGCCAGCTCGGCCTGCGCTACCTGCGCTACGGCCTGCCGCTGCACACCACCTACCTGGGGCCCGGGCGCTTCGACTGGAGCTTCGCCGACGAGGTATTCGGCGAGATGCGCAGGATCGGGATCGACCCCATCGTCGACCTGTGCCACTTCGGCGTGCCGGACTGGATCGGCGACTTCCAGAACCCGGATTTCCCCGAGCTGTTCGCCGAATACGCGCGCGCCCACGCGGCGCGCTATCCGTGGCACCGGCTCTACACGCCGATCAACGAGATGTACGTGTGCGCCCGCCTGTCGGCGCTGTGGGGCTGGTGGAACGAGCAGTTGCAGAGCGACCGCGCCTTCGTCACCTGCCTCAAGCACCTGGTGCGCGCCAACGCCCTGGCCATGCGCATCATCGCGCAGGCGCGGCCGGACGCGGTCTTCATCCAGAGCGAATCGACCGAGTACTTCCACGCCGACGCGCCCGAGGCCGAGCACCTGGTCAAGCTGAGCAACGAGCGGCGCTTCCTGTCGCTCGACCTGAACTATGGTCGCCACCTCGTTCCCGAGATGTACACCTACGTGTTCGACAACGGCATGACCGAGGACGAATACCGGTTCTTCCTCGACCAGGCCCAGCACCCGCACTGCGTGCTCGGGACCGACTATTACCACAGCAACGAGCACGAGATCGGGGCGGAGGGCGAGATCGGCCCCTCGGACGATTTGTTCGGCTACACCGTCATCGCGCGCCAGTACCAGGAACGCTACGGCCTGCCGCTGATGCACACCGAGACCAACCTGGACCAGGGCCCCCGCGGCTGCGAGGCGGTGGACTGGCTGCACCGGGCCTGGAACATGGTGGACGGACTGAAGCACACGGGGATGCCGATCATCGGTTTCACCTGGTATTCCCTGACCGACCAGATCGACTGGGACATCGCCTTGCGCGAGAAACGCGACGTGGTCAACCCGCGCGGCCTGTTCGACCTGGACCGCAACATCCGGCCCGTGGGCGAGGCCTACGCCCAGCTGGTGCGCACCTGGCAGCCGAACGGCCCGACCGAGGAGCCCGACGGGGAGCCGGGCGGGACCAGGAACTAGCCCATCTGCACACCGAGATTGGCCGCCACCCAGGCGTGCGCCTCGGCGGCGTCGTCGAAATGCAGGCTCGCGATCACGGTCTTGTCGGCGGCCAGGAAGTTGGCGTTGACGCGCCGCTCGTCGGAGTTGGAGCTGAGCAGGTCCGAATGCGGCGCCAGCTCGACCGTGGCGACCAGGTCGAGATTGAGCAGGACCGCCTTCTGTTTGTCCTTGTCAATGCGAACGAATCTTCCCATCGTGCTTCCTCTTGCGTAGAAAGCACCACTCTACATCAACGGGAATATCGCCGCTTTCAGCCGGAACAGCCGCTCAGATCCAGCTCGGCAGATCGATCACCAGGCCGTTGGCGATCAGCTCGGCGCTGCCCTCGATGTTCTCCTGGCTCTCGCTGATCGCGGTCAACACCTGCGCGTTGGTGGCCAGCTTGTCGTTGAGCACCGAAGTCCAGAAATCCAGGCCGGAGGGGTCCGGGGCGCGGTCCAGGATGTGCTCGTAATACTTGCCCACCAGTTCGCGGTTGTCCTGCACCGCACCGTAGCGGGTGCGGTATTCGCCCGACTGGATGAACGCCTCGGCGATGCTGGTCATGCTGGTGCCGGTTTCGGCACGCGTCATCCAGAAACGCAGGCCGGCGTCGTCCGGGATGCGGTCAAAGACCGCGTTGTACAGGCGGAATACCTGGCCGCCGACGTTGTCGATCTTGACGTCGGCCGCGATCTGGCGGTCGCTGAACGTCAGCCGCTCGACGTTCGACACCGTGTCCACGACCCCGTCCACCAGGCTGGTCAAGGTGAAACCGGTGTCCGTGCGCACGACCTTGTAGTTGGCCAGCACACCCTCGAAGCTGGCCTCGTCGAAGCCCGCGCCCCCGTCGATGCGGTCGGCGCCGGCGCCGCCCTGGAGCCTGTCGTCACCCTCGCCGGCGTCGATGCGGTCGTCACCGGCTGCGGCCCGGATGATGTCATTGCCGGCATGGCCCATCAGAACGTCGTCGCCGCTGCTGCCGTCGAAGGTGTCGTTACCGTCGAACGCCAGTTGCGCGAGTTGGGTCTCGTAGGTGCCATTGCGGACCGGGCCGAGGAAGACATCGACGTCCTTCGTCAGGTGCAGGTCGATGCGATAGACCTCGGCATCCTCATGCCGCAGGCTGATGCCACTGGTCCAACCGGCCACCCTGCCATCCGGATAGACGGTGAAGCTGCCGGAGAAATGCAGCCGGTAGGCGCCGCTCTCGAACACGATGACGCTGGTCGCGAACGCGGAATCGACCTTGGTGACGATCGTCCAGTTGCGCGGCGCGGCCGAAAAATCGAAGGCCTGGGATAGTTTGACTGTTGCCATGTTTTGCTCGCTTTCCTATCTGATGGGGAAGGCGTGGTGCCAGATCCGGCCATGTCGCCAGGCACCGCCCACGCCGAGAAGGGCGAGCCTAACATTCAAGAATTACAACGTCAAACGGTACTTATCCTGCATATACCGAAGGTTATCATCGACCACGTTCCGGTTATTCGGGAGGCGCGTTTACGAGCCGGCGACAACCATCTTCTCGATGAGGATCGAACCGGTCGATTTGTTGCCCCGCGTGAGAGAGTCGTTGCCGATGGCCACGATCTGCTGGAACATCTCGCGCATGTTGCCGGCAATGGTGATCTCCTCGACCGGATACTGGATCACGCCGTTCTCGACCCAGTAGCCGGAGGCGCCGCGCGAGTAGTCGCCGGTCACGTAGTTCACGCCCTGCCCCATCAGTTCGGTGACCAGCAGGCCGCGGTCCATCTTGCGCAGCATGCCTTCGAGGGTGTCGGCGCGCTTGGTCTTGCTCGACAACAGCTCGAGATTGTGCGAACCGCCGGCGTTGCCGGTCGTTTGCATGCCCAGCTTGCGGGCCGTATAGGTGGACAGGAAATACCCCTGCAGCACGCCATCGCTGACGACCTTGCGCCGCACCGTGCGCACGCCTTCCTCGTCGAACGGGGCCGAGCCGACCGCGCCGATCAGGTGCGGGTCCTCGACGATCTGGATGTGGTCCGGGAACACCGGCTTGCCCAGGCTGTCGAGCAGGAAGCTCGACTTGCGGTACAACGCGCCGCCCGAGGTGGCCTGGACGAAGGAGCCGAGCAGGCCGGCCGCCAGTGGCGCCTCGAACAGCACCGGGCAGGTGCGGGTGTCGAGCTTGCGCGCGTTCAGGCGCGCCAGGGCGCGCTCGGCGGCGTAGCGGCCCACCGCCTCCGGCTTGGCCAGCTTGCCCGGGTCGCGCGCCGACGTGTACCAGTCGTCGCGCTGCATCTTCGCGCCCTTGCCCGCGATCGGCGCCACCGAGATCGTGTGGCGCGAGAATGGGTATCCGGCCAGGAAGCCGCGCGTGTTGCCCGCGACGAAATGCGACTGCTGGACGTAGACGCTCGCGCCCTCGCTGTTGGTCACGCGCGGGTCCACCTCGAAGGCCGCGTTCTCGCAGCGCCGGGCGATCTCCACCGCTTCCTCGGTCGAGATGGTCCAGGGATGGCACAGGCGCAGGTCGCGCGGATTGGTTTCGAGCAGCTCCGCGTCCGGCAGACCGGCGCAGTCGTCCTCCGCCGTGAAGCGCGCGATGTTCCAGGCCGCCTCCACCGTCGCCTTGAGCGAGGCGGTGGAAAAGTCCGAGGTGCTCGCATTGCCGCGGCGCTGGCCGCAGTACACGGTCACGCCGATGCCCTTGTCGCGGTTCTGCTCGATGGTTTCGATATTGCCCTTGCGCACGGACACCGACAACCCACTTCCCTCGCTGATCTCGACCGCCGCGTCGGTCGCGCCCTGGTCGCGCGCGAACGACAGGACGTCGCGTGCGATCTGCTTGAGCTGGTCCTGGGTGTGGGTAAAGACGGTGTCGTTCATGTCGTGTTTTTCGTATCGGTGCCTAAAACAGTTATGATAGCAGCCGTTTACCGTTTCCACTGATCGGGCCCTGCGCCTATCGAATCCTCGCCATGCCTAACCCAAACCGCGGCTCCGTCGGCTTCCAGTCCAACGAGTTCGAACAAGAATACGAACGCCCTTCCAAGTCGGAACTCAAGCGCCAGATGAACGAGCTGCAAAAGCTCGGCGAACAGCTGGTTGACGAGCCGCGCGACCGCGTCAAGCGCGTGCCGATGCCCGAGCACGTGCGCGACGCCATCCTGATGTGCCAGACCATCACCAACCACGAGGGCCGGCGCCGCCAGCTGCAGTACGTGGGCAAGATGATGCGCACGCTCGAGGAAGAGGAAGTGGCGGTCATCAAGCGCACCATCGACAGCTGGAAGGGTTCCTCGCGCGCCGAGACCGCCGCCCTGCACGCGCTGGAGCGCCGCCGCGAGAAGCTGCTGGCCGACGACAAGGCCCTGACCCAGCTGCTGGGCGAACACCCCGAGCTCGACGCCCAGCACCTGCGCACCCTGATCCGCAACGCCCGCAAGGAACAGGCCGAGAACAAGCCGCCCAAGGCCTACCGCGAGATCTTCCAGATCCTCAAGGACCTGGGACGGAAAACGGCCAAGCCGGGCGAGGACGAGGCTGGCGAGGACGGCGAGGACCACGATGGCGACGCCGACGAATAAGGACGAGGTGCTGGTCGTCGGCCTGGTCTCGGTCTCGGACCGGGCCAGCGGCGGCGTGTACGAGGACAAGGGCATCCCGGCCCTGACCGAATGGCTGGCGGCGGCCCTGGCCACTCCCTACCGGCTTGAAACCCGCCTGATCCCGGATGAGCGCGCCCACATCGAGCGGACCCTGGTCGAACTGGTGGACGTCCAGCGCTGCCACCTGGTGCTCACCACCGGCGGCACCGGCCCCGCCCGGCGCGACGTCACGCCCGAGGCCACGCTCGCCGTCGGCACCAAGGAGATGCCCGGCTTCGGCGAACAGATGCGCCAGATCAGCCTGCAGTTCGTCCCGACCGCGATCCTGTCGCGCCAGGTCGCCGTGATCCGCGAGACGCCCGACCACGCGGCCCTGGTCATGAACCTGCCGGGCCAGCCCAAGTCGATCAAGGAAACCCTGGAAGGGCTCAAGGACGCGGACGGCAAGGTGGTCGTCGGCGGCATCTTCGCCGCGGTCCCCTACTGCATCGACCTGATCGGCGGCCCCTACATCGAAACCAACCCCGACGTGACCCGTGCCTGGCGCCCCAAGGCGACGCAGCGCCCGGTCGCGTCCTGAACCGAGGAAGCCGCATGCAACCGCTGCTCGAAAACATCGAAATCGAAACCGCGCCGAACCCGCAGGCGGCCATCATCTGGATGCACGGCCTGGGCGCGGACGGCAACGACTTCGTGCCCCTGGTGCGCGAACTGGACCTGTCGGGCCTGCCCGGCATCCGCTTCGTGTTCCCGCACGCGAAGACCATCCCGGTCACCATCAACGGCGGCTACATCATGCGCGCCTGGTACGACATCACCGGCGCCGAGCTGACCCGGCGCGAGGACGAGACCGGCCTGCGCGATTCGCAGCACGACGTCGAGGCCCTGATCGCGCGCGAGAAGGCACGCGGCATCCCCGCTTCGCGCATCGTCCTGGCCGGCTTCTCGCAAGGCTGCGCGATGACGCTGCAGACCGGCCTGCGCCACCCCGAGCGGCTGGCCGGCATGCTGTGCCTGTCCGGCTACCTGCCACTGGCCGACAAGGTCGCCCACGAGCGCACCGAGGAAAGCCTGGCCACGCCGATCTTCATGGTGCACGGACGCCAGGACCCGGTGGTGCCCTTCGTGCGCGCCCAGCAGTCGCGCGACATCCTGCAGGCCATGGGCTACGCGATCGAGTGGCACGACTACCCGATGCAGCATTCGCTGTGCCTGGAAGAAGTGCAGGACATCTCGGCCTGGCTGCGCAAGGTACTCGGATAAGCCATGGCCAGGAAAGAACAGCTCGACGAGGAAACCCTGGCCCTGATCCACTGGTGCATCGAGGTCGAGAAGCACCTGGTGGCCGGAGGCGCCACCGAGGAGCAGGCGCAGGAACACATCGAGGAACAGATCGAGTGGTTCACCGATCTGTTCTACGACGGCCTCACGCCCGAGGAAGCCGCGAAGGAAGCGCTGGCCTGAACCTTTCATACGGGGCGCGATCAGTCAGCCGCGCACATGTCGGCCAGGACGTCCTCGTCGCGCCTCGCCCGCATCCGTCTGCGCTCGAACTGTGGCAGCGCGAGCGCATTGGCCTGCTCCACGAGCGCCAGCGCGGTCTTGAGCGTGTTGGACATCGCCTGGGCCGCATGGTTCATCGCGTCGACCGGCGAGAGCGGCTCGCGCCCGCCCTGCTCCACCGCGCGCCGCAGCTGGCTCGCGCGCTTCCAGTGTCCATCGGCCGGGCGCCGCACCCACAGGTCGCGCCAGGCGTTGCGCCCATTGCCCGCGACCGCCAGCGTGAACTGGCGCGGCGACACCGATCGGCCGGCATGGATGATGGCGTCGTCCACCACCTGCGCGTGGTGGCAGAGCCCGGCCGCCTCCATCCGCAATCGCGTTCCGTGCGGCAGGAACAAACACTTCCACCGGTATCCGCGTCCACCATGGTCCGCCTCCTGTGGCATGCCGCCCGCCTCCTGCGTTTCGACCCACTGGCGGATCGCGGCGTCGAGGGCATCGGTAACACTCAGGCGGCTGCCGCATTCCTGAAGGCAAAGCTCCAGGGCCCGCGCGCTGCGGGCGTTCACCGCCAGAAGTCGTGTGGCATTCATACTCGTTTCTCCGTCCGTTTTGTCTAATCCTGTCTCGTTCTGTCTGTTTGATCCGGCCTTGGCCGATGAGTTCAAATTCGACGAAAAGAGACAGGATGCGCACCCCAAACGAGACAGGATGCCGCACGGACGCGGACATGAATCCCCCGATCCCAAGAATCCGCAGTCGGTCGCAGGCGGGCACAACAGTATGCCCCCGCAGACCGGTCGCATGTTGGCAAGGACTGGAAGGGCGTCAGTACGGGTTAGTACGGTGTTTAGTACAGTGTTGATGCGCTGTTTTAGTACCGTGTTGATGCGGTGTTAGTGCGGTGTTGGTGCGGTGTTGGTGCGGTGTTGGTGCGGTTAGTGCGGTGTTGGTGCGGTTAGTGCGGTGTTGGTGCGGTGTTGGTGCCGCGTTAGTCGTCTTGACCACGGCGTCGGTAGGGTACGGCACCGGTCTGACTTCGTAGCCTCGGTATCGGTTCCCGCTTTCGCGGGAACGACAGCCGGCTGTACAGTGCCGGCCACCTCAAACATTCCCCGGCACCGCCGTGCGCGCCACATTCATCACCATCGCCAGCAGGCTGTAATACCCGTTCAGGCCGACCAGGTCGATCACCCCCTGCTCGCCGAACAGCGCCAGCGCCTCCCGGTAGGTGCGGTCCGACACCTGCCGCTCCTGGTGCAGTTCGGTGCAGAAATCGTACACCACCGCCTCGTCCACCAGCATGTCCTGCGGCCTGCGCCCCTGCGCGACCGCCTCGATCACCTCCTGCGGTATGCCCACCTTGGCCGCGAGCGGCGCATGGATCGCCCATTCCACCGGCTGGTCCCACTGGCGCGCCGTGACCAGGATCGCCAGCTCGGACAGGCGCACCCCGATCGCGCTCCGGTAGCGCAGGTATTCGCCCATGCGCTGGGCGTACTCCATCAGCTCCGGGCTCCTGAGCAGGGGAATGAAAGGCCCGTACAGCGCCCCGCGCGGCCCGTCGATCACCGCCTGCGCCGCCGCGCGCTGGGCGGGGCTCAACTGGTCCTGCGGAATGGCGCCCAGGCGTTCGGTCATGGCAAGCGGGGGAAGTGTCGAGGCGGAAAAATATTCGCACAGCTACCGGGCGAAATCAAAAGAATCGCGCGCATTCCAGCTTATTGTCAAACGTCATTTCCAACGGGAGGAGACGGAGCATGAGCCATATCATCCATCGCAGCCTGCGCGAGGTGCCACCGGTGGCCGTGAGCGCGCAGGGCATCGTCGTGCGCGACAGCGCCGGCAAGACCTATCTGGACGCCAGCGGCGGCGCGGCCGTCTCGTCGCTGGGGCACGGCCATCCCGAGGTGATCGCCGCCGTGCGGCGCCAGTTGGAACGCTGCGCCTACGCCCACACCGCCTTCTTCACCACCGAGGTGGCCGAGGCGCTGGCCGACAGGCTGGTCGCGGGAGCGCCCCCCGGCATCGGCGGGGTGTACCTGGTGTCGGGCGGATCGGAGGCGATGGAGACCGCGCTCAAGCTGGCGCGCCAGTACTTCGTCGAAGCCGGCGAGCCGGAACGCACGCTGTTCATCGCGCGCCGCCAGAGCTACCACGGCAATACCCTGGGCGCGCTGGCCGTGGGCGGCAACGAATGGCGCAGGAAACCGTTCGCGCCGCTGCTGATCGACGTGACGCGCGTCGCGCCTTGCCACCCCTACCGCGACCGCGCGCCGCACCAGTCGCTGGACGAGTACACGGCGGCGCTGCTGGACGAACTGGAGTCGGCGATCCTGGAGGCCGGCCCCGGGCGTGTGATCGGATTCGTCGCCGAGCCGGTGGTCGGCGCGACGGGCGGCGCGATCCCGCCCACGCCCGGCTACTTCGCCGGCGTGCGGTCGATCTGCGACCGCCACGGCGTGCTGTTCATCGCGGACGAGGTGATGTGCGGCATGGGACGTACCGGGACCATGTACGCGATCGAGCAGGAAGGGGTGGCACCGGACATCGTCACGGTGGCGAAGGGCCTGGGCGCGGGCTACCAGCCGATCGGCGCGGTGCTGGCGCGGGAGGCGATCGTCGGCAGGATCAGGGACGGCAGCGGCAGCTTCCTGCACGGGCACACCTATATCGGCCATCCGGTGGCGGCGGCGGCGGCGCTGGCGGTGCAGGAGGTGATCGAACGCGAGCGCCTGCTGGCGCAGGTGCGGGCGCGCGGCGCCACGCTGCGGCGCCTGCTCGAGGATGCGTTCGGCGACCACGAGCACGTGGGGGACATCCGGGGACGCGGGCTGTTCATGGCGATCGAACTGGTGCGCGACCGCGCCACCAGGGAGCCATTCGCTCCCGAGCGCCGACTGCACGCGGCGATCAAGTCCGCCGCGATGGCGCGCGGCCTGATGGTCTACCCGATGGGCGGCACGATCGACGGGCGCCACGGCGACCACGTGCTGCTGGCGCCGCCCTTCATCGCGACCGAATCGGACCTGGCCGAGATCGTGACGCGACTGGCCGACGCGGTGGCGTCGGCGCTCGCCCCGGCCAGATAGCAGTCGTTCCCCCAAAAGGCTCGGCGGCCCCGCGGGCACCTATGCAGAAGATTCGGCGTCCCGCGACCAACAAAGCCACACTGCTCTCAACAGTACGGGCTTCGGCCCTTCTCTATAGGTTCCCGCCTTCGCGGGAACGACCCATCCCGGCGGCGGCCTTACCGGCTCACCCCTTCGGGAAGGCCTCCACTTCCGCCTGCTGCTCGCCCAGCCCGGCGATCCCCAGGCGCAGCTTGTCGCCCTTGCGCAGGAAGCGCTGCGGGCTGCGGCCCATGCCCACGCCCGGCGGCGTGCCGGTGGTGATGATGTCGCCCGGCTCCAGCGTCACGAAGCGCGAGACATAGCTGACGATGCGCGCCACCGGGAAGATCATGCTCGAGGTGTTCCCGGTCTGCATGCGCTTGCCGTTCAGCTCCAGGTACAGGTCCAGGTCCTGCACGTCGAAGATCTCGTCGCGCGTGACCAGGAACGGTCCGACCGGTCCGAAGGTGTCGCAGCCCTTGCCCTTGTCCCACTGCGAACCCATCTCGAACTGGAAGGCGCGCTCGGACACGTCGTTCACCACGCAATAGCCGGCCACGTACTTGAGCGCCTCGTCCTCGTCCACGTACTGCGCGCGGGTGCCGATCACCACGCCGAGCTCCACCTCGAAGTCGGTCTTCTTCGAACCCTTGGGCAGCCGGATCGGATCGTCCGGACCGTTCAGGCAGCTGATCGCCTTGGTGAAGAACACCGGCTCGGCCGGCACGGCGGAGCCGGTCTCGGCCGCATGGTCGGCATAGTTCATGCCAATGCCGATGAACTTGCCGATGCCCTTGACCGGCACGCCAAGGCGCGGATTGCCGCGCACCAGCGGCAAGGTCTTGTAGTCGATTTTCGCCAGCTTGCGCAGTGCCTTGTCCGACAGGACCGTCCCATCGATATCGTCGATCACCCCGGACAGGTCGCGCAAGCGCCCCTCTTCGTCGAACAGGCCCGGCTTTTCCTTGCCGGGACGGCCATAGCGCACCAATCTCATGTCTTGTTTTCCTTGCTGTTGGATGGATTCGCGGCCGTGCCCGCAGCGGCACGGCCGAGCGCCGATCATACCAAAGGCGCGAAGCGGGCCGTGCCGCCGCTATTCGAGTGTCAGGAGATAGGCGCTGATGTCGATCGCGTCACGTTCGGTCACGCCCATGTCGGGCATGGCCGATGCGGGATCGAAGACCTGCGGAGCAAGGATCCAGCGCACCAGGTTTTCCTGGTTGCTGGGCAGCTCGCCGGCGATGAAGGCGCGCCCGGCCAGGTTGCCGAGCGGGCGCCCCACGTACACCTCGCCGCCGGTGATGCCGGGGATCTGGTGGCAACCATGGCAGGCGTACTGCGTGATCGCGATGCGCCCGCGTTCGGGGTCGCCCTGCACGCCGGCGCGGCGTGCGGCATCGTCGCAGCCGCTGGCGGCCAGCGCCAGCACCAGGACAAGCGGGCCAGTCTTCATCGCGGCACCTCCTTCGTCATCATCTCGCGAAACACCGGCGGCGGCAGCGTCGGCAGGACGGTCAGGAAGGACACCACGTTCCACATGTCCGCCTCGCTCATATGGTATTCCCAGGCCGGCATGCCGCTCATCTTGATGCCATGCTTCGTGATCCAGTACAGCTCGCGCGGCTTCCAGCGCGTGCTGGCGTCGATCAGCGGGCCGGGGATGGGCTGCATGGCCATGCCGATCGGATCGGGCGCGACGCCAGGTCCGCCGTGGCATTGCAGGCAATTGTCGCGGTACACGGCGGCGCCGCGCAGCACCTGGGCCGGCGTGCCGATGGTGGGCACCACCACATCCTCGGCGTGGTTGCGTACGGAATAGTGCAGGCCACGATTGAGCACCATGTAGACAGGCTGCAGGTGCTGGGAGGTCGCGCCGATGTTGTACCAGCCGGACCACCAGGCGATCACGCCGCCGATCCCGCCAAGCACGAACGCCGCAACGAGGGTTGCGACGATGGTCATCAACATGCGCTGCGTACGGTTGCTTGGCATCGGTCTGGGGGCGCGTTCCGTTAAAAAAATTATATTGTTTTTCTTGTATTATAGGACCCATCTGATTTCTGCGGATTGAACAGTGCGCACCTCTCGTGACCCCGGCACCGCAAGATCGCGGCCCCTTTCCGTCGCCGCCACACTGGCAGGCATCCTGCTGCTGAGCGCCTGTGGCGAGCGCGGCCATCCCGTACGCGTCAGCGACGGCAGCGTCGAGCGCGGCAAGTCGCTGACCGAGCAGTACCAGTGCAGCGCCTGCCACGTGATCCCCGGCGTGGCCGGACCCGTCGGCGGGGCCGGTCCCTCGCTCGCGCACTTCGGCCGCAGCAGCTACATCGCCGGCAGCATCCCCAACCTGCCTCCCAACCTCCAGGCCTGGATCGTCGACCCGCCTGCGCTCAAGCCGGATACGCCGATGCCCGACATGGGCGTCTCGCCGGACGACGCGCGCGACATCGCGGCCTACCTGTACACGCTGAGATGAGCGCCCAGATCCAGTCGATCCTGCACCCGGCGGGCCCGGACGCGCACATCATCACCCACTTCGCCTGGGTGATGTTCGGGGCCGGCACGCTGATCCTGATCGGCGTCATGGCGCTGGCCGTGGTCGCCTTCCGCCGCCCGGGGCGGCCGGTACGCACCCGGCTGTGGATCTTCGGCGGCGGCATCGTGTTTCCGGTCGTGCTACTGACAGCCCTGCTCGCCTGGAGCACCTGGCGCAGCGTCGACCTGACGGTCCAGACCTCGAACAAGGCGCTCGCCATTTCCGTCACCGGCAACATGTGGTGGTGGAAAGTGCGCTACTACGATCCGATCTCGGGGCGCGAGATCGTCACCGCCAACGAGATCCACATCCCGACCGGACGCAATGTGTACATCGGCCTCAATTCCGCGGACGTGATCCACAGCTTCTGGGTACCCGCCCTGGCCGGCAAGCGCGACTTGATTCCCGGCCGGGTCACGGGCCTGACGCTGCGCGCCGACAAGCCCGGCGTGTACCGCGGCCAGTGCGCCGAGTACTGCGGCGAGCAGCACGCGCTGATGGCGATGCATGTGGTCGCCTCGCCCCCGGCCGAATTCGAGGCCTGGCTCGCCCACCAGGCCCAGCCGGCGGCCCCGGCCACCACCCCCATGCTCGTGCGCGGGCGCGCCGTCTTCCTGGCGCAACGCTGCCAGGCCTGCCACACGATTCGCGGGGTGGCCGAGGGCGGCGAGCTCGGCCCCGACCTGACCCACGTCGGCGGACGCATGTGGATCGCCGCCGGCACCCTGCCCACCCACATCGGCACCCTGGGCGGCTGGATCGCCGACCCGCAGTCGATCAAGCCGGGCGCGCGCATGCCGGCCGCCGGCAACATCGACGGCGAGTCCCTGCGCGCGCTGGCGGCCTATCTCGAGCACCTCAAATGACGAGTCCAGATACCCTGCCCAATACCCTGCCGCGCCCGGAAGGCGAAATGGAGCGGCTCCAGGAACCGTGGCAGACGCCGCGCGGCTGGCGCTTCATGCGCACCGTCAACAACACCAACGTCGGCCTGCTGTACGTCGGCACGGCCCTGCTGTTCTTCGTCCTGGCCGGCATCCTGGCCCTGCTGATGCGCACCCAGCTGGCGCTGCCGGACAGCGACATCATGGACGCGGACACCTACAACCAGGTCTTCACCATGCACGGCACGGTGATGATGTTCCTGTTCGCGATCCCCGTGGTCGAGGCGATCGCGGTCTACCTGCTGCCCAACATGCTGGGGGCGCGCGACCTGCCGTTTCCGCGCCTGTCGGCCTACGCCTACTGGGCCTACGCATTCGGCGGCCTGGCCTTCTTCTGCACGCTGTTCTTCGGACTGGCACCGAACGGCGGCTGGTTCATGTACCCGCCGCTCACCAGCAAGGCCTATTCGCCAGGCCTGAACGCCGACTTCTGGCTGCTCGGGATCGGCTTCATCGAGATCTCCGCGATCGCCGGGGCGGTCGAACTGATCGTCGGCATCCTGTTCACGCGCGCGCCCGGCATGACGCTCGCGCGCATGCCGGTCTACGCCTGGGCCATGCTGGTGGTGGCGCTGATGATCGTGTTCGCCTTCCCGGCCGTGATCGCCGGCACCGCCCTGCTCGAACTGGAGCGCGCCTTCGACTGGCCGTTCTTCATCCCCGAGCGCGGGGGCGACCCGATCCTGTGGCAGCACCTGTTCTGGTTCTTCGGTCACCCCGAGGTCTACATCATCTTCCTGCCGGCCGCGGGCATGGTCTCGACCATGATCCCGACCCTGGCGGGCTCGCCCCTGGTCGGGCGCCGCGTGATCGTCGTCGCGCTGGTGGGGGTGGGCGTGTTCAGCTTCGGCCTGTGGGCGCACCACATGTTCGCCGCCGGCCTGGGCGTGCTGGAGATGAGCTTCGTGTCGGCCGCCAGCATGGCGGTGTCGATCCCCACCGCGATCCAGGTGTTCTCCTGGATCGCCACGCTGTGGCGCGGCAACGCGCGCCTGAACGCGCCGACCCTGTTCCTGCTCGGCTTCCTGTTCATCTTCGTGCTGGGCGGGCTGACCGGCGTGATGGTGGCCGTGATCCCCTTCGACTGGCAGGTGCACGACACCTATTTCGTCGTCGCCCACTTCCATTATGTGCTGATCGGCGGCATGGTGTTCCCGATGTTCGCGGGGCTGTACTACTGGCTGCCCGTGGTGCGCGGCAACCTGCTGTCCGAGCGCCTGGGACGCTGGGTGTTCGGCCTGATGTTCGTCGGCTTCAACGTGGCCTTCTTTCCCATGCACATCAGCGGCCTGCTCGGCATGCCGCGCAGGGTGTACACCTATGGGCCGGACATGGGCATCACCGCGCTCAACTTCATCTCCACCGTCGGCGCCTTCATGTTCGCCGCCGGGGTGTTGCTGTTCATCATCGACCTGGTGCGCTGGATGCGGCGGCCTTCGCGCGACCCGGACAATCCATGGAACGCGCCGACCCTGGAGTGGCTGCCGTCGGGCGACTACGGCACCCGCAGCATCCCGACCGTCACCTCGGACGACCCGCTGTGGGAACAGCCGACCCTGGCGAAGGAGGTCGAAGCCGGACAGCACTACCTGCCCAACACCGCCACCGGCCTGCGCGAGACCATCGTCACCAGCCCGATCAAGGCCGAGCCGCGCTACGTGCTGATCCTGCCCGCGGACGGCTGGCTGCCCGTTCTCTCGGCGGCGGGCACCGCCGGCTTCTTCCTGCTGCTCACGGTCAAGCTGGTGGCGGCGGCCTGGGTTTGCGGCTTCGTGGCCATCGCCGCCCTCCTCGGCTGGTTGTGGGGGGCCGACCGCCCCAAACCCAAGGAGAGCGTCCAGGTGGCGCGCGACCTGGAGTTGCCGGTGGGCGCGGCCGGCACCTCGTCCCACTCCTGGTGGGGCACCTTCGTGATGCTGATGGTCGATGCCACCATCTTCGCCTCCTTCGCCTTCGCCTACATCCACGCCTCGATGCGGCTGCAGGTATGCCCGCCGCCGGGGGCCGCCCTGCCCGAGCTTGCCTGGCCGCTGGCCTCGTCCGGCCTGCTCGCGGCCGCCTCGGCGCTGATGCTGCTGGCCACGCGCTCGCTGGGCAAGGCGCGCCTGCCCTGGCTGGCGCTGGCCGCGCTGGCCTGCACCATCGCCGCCTTCCTCGTCCAGCTGCAAGGCCACGACGCCGCCGGGCTCGACCCGACCCGGGATGCCTGGAGCGCCGCCGTCGGCGTGCTGCTGGGCTTCCAGGGCCTGCACGTGGTGGCGTTGGCGATCGCCGGGCCCTACCTGTGCGCGCGCCACTGGAGTGGCCATCTGACGCGCAGCAGCCGCGGCACGCTCGACAATATCGCGCTGATCTGGCAGTACACGGTGCTCCAGGGGATCGCGGCCTCGCTGGTGATCCACGTGGTCCCGCTGCTGATGGAGTGAACATGGGCGACCATTTTTTCCGCACACTGCTGAAGGGCTCGCTGCCGCTGCTGATCTGGACCGTGCATTTCGCCATCTGCTACCTGCTGACGGCGGCGCGCTGCACCCCTGCCGGCTATGTGCCGGGCGGGGTGAGCAGGGTCTTCCTCGGGATCGTCACGCTGATCGCGCTGGCCGCGTGCGCCGTGCTCGTCTGGCGGGTCCGCGGCGTGCTTCGGCACGGCACCGAAAAGACCGCCCTGCTGGACTGGATGGTGGCCGTCACCGGCGTGCTGTCGCTCGTCGGCATCGCCTGGACCGGCTTGCCGCTGCTGATCGCATCGGGCTGCGACTAGCCTCCATCCTGCATCCGGACCGCCACCGGCACGGGCGGCGACGCCGCGGGCAGGGTACCGGCCGGCCGCAGCCGCCAGACCACATTGCCGACATCGTCCGCGATCAGCACCGCGCCGGCCTTGTCCACCACCACGCCGACCGGCCGCCCCATCGCCTCGTCGTCGTCGTTGATGAAACCGCCCAGCACTTCGATCGGCTTGCCCACCGGCCTGCCATCGACGAAGGGGACGAACACCACGTTGTAGCCGGCCTTGGGCTTGCGGTTCCAGGAGCCATGCTGGCCGATGAACGCGCCGTTCACGTACTGTGGCGGGAACAGCGAGCCCTGGTAGAACGCCAGGCCCAGCGCGGCCACGTGCGAGCCGAGCGCATAGTCGGGCACGATGGCGCGGGCGACGAGTTCCGGCCGTTGCGGCTCCACCCGCTCGTCCACGTGCTGCCCGTAATAACTGTACGGCCAGCCGTAGAAGCCTCCTTCTCTCACCGTGCTCAGGTAGTCCGGCACCAGGTCGCTGCCGATCTCGTCGCGCTCGTTGACCACGGTCCACAACTGTCCGGTCTGCGGGTGGAATCCCATGCCGTTCGGATTGCGCAGGCCGGCGGCGTACAGGCGCGTCTGCCCGGTGCCGATATCGACCTCGAGGATGGCGGCGCGGTTGTTCTCCTGCTCCAGGCCGTATTCGGCAACGTTGCTGTTCGAACCCACCGTGGCGAACAGCTTGCCGCCGTCACGGCTTGGGAGGATGTTCCTGGTCCAGTGGTAGTTGATGGGACCGGCTGGCAGTGGCGCGACCAGTTCCGGCCTGGCGGCGATGCGGGTATCGCCGGTCCGATACGGAAAGCGCACGATGCCGTCCGTGTTGGCCACGTAGAGCATCTCGCCCACCAGCGCCATGCCGAACGGCGAATTCAGGTTCTCCAGGAAGACGGTACGCAGTTCGGCCACGCCGTCCCCGTCCGCGTCGCGCAACAGGCTGATGCGGTTCGCGCTGGGCACGGCCGCGCCCATCTTCTTCTTCACGATGGACATGAGGAAGCCCTTGATGCCCTCGGGCCCCGAGCGCGGCGGCGCGTTCGACTCGGCCACCAGCACGTCGCCGTTGGGCAGCACATACAGCCAGCGCGGGTGGTCCAGGCCGGTGGCGAATGCATTCACGGCGAGACCGGCCGCCGGTGTGGGCGTGGCGCCCGGCGGCCAACCTGTGGCGGGTGCGATCTCCACCGTCGGAATCAGGGTGTTGACCGGCTTTTCGAGCACGGGCGTCAGGCCCATGTCGGCCTTGTAGGGGATGCTGGAGCGGTCGCCGCAGGCGGCCAAAGCCAGGAGCAGTGCGCCGGGGACGAGTCGTAACAGGCGGTGAGGACGCATGGTGTTCTCCTGATAGCTGCCGACCCGCCGATTGTAGGCAAAACCGGTTGGCAGGCGCACGCGATATGAGCAGGAAACAACTCATGCGTTCAGGCTTGTCCGCGCACCTCCTCGAGCGCCAGCGCGGGCCCCTGCGATGCTTCCGGCGGCGCGTGGCGGCGGCGCCAGACGTACGCGAGCAAACCGGGCAGCTGCAACGCAACCAGCGCCCCGAAGGCGGCCTGGTAGGCCAGCGCCGGGTAGCGGCCGGCGGCGTCGGGCCGCCACAGTTCCAGCACTAGGCCGACGCCCGCCTGCACCGCGAAGGCGCCAAGGAAGATCAACAGGTTCAGGCAGGTGGCGGCGCGCCCAGTCAGCTCCCTTGGCATGTTCTGGGCGACGATCGCATACTCGATGCCGGTGATCGTGCCAACCAGGGTGAACAGCACCGAGAGCAGCTGGTAGCCGGGACGGTAGTTGCAGACCATCAGCACCTGCACGAGGACGAACAGCGCCACGCCCCAGGCCGCGACGTCGAGCGGGGCGACGCCGCGCCGTCCCGCCCACTCGGTGATCATGCCCGCCGCGATGGCGCCGAAGATCACCGCCGCCATGCCCAGGTACAGCAGGTAGGCCACGGCGGACTCGGGAAAGCGCGCCACGTCGGACAGCCAGCGTCCGATCCACAGCCCCTGCACGCCGAAGAAGACCATGTGCGGCACCAGCACCAGCGCGGTCGTGCGTCCGAACACCGGGTGGCGGTACACGTCGAGGATCGAGCGCACCGTCGGCGCGCGCGTGGCGCCGGAGGCGGCGCGCGGCGTGAGCAGCCAGATCAGCAGCGCGCAGCAGGCGATCAGCGCGCCGAGCACGACGAACAGTCCGCGCCAGTCGGTGTACGCCAGCAACTGGCGCACCGGCATCGTGGCCGAGGCCGCGCCCAGTCCACCGACCGCGATCAGGTAGCCGTGGACCGAGGGCAGGCGGCTGGGCGCCACCCATCCCGCCAGCGCCTTGACCGCCGACATGAAGCATCCACCCAGCCCCAGGCCCATCACCGCGCGTGCGACCATCAGCTCGCCGAAGCCGCCCCCGCGCGCGAACAGCAAGGCGCCCAGCGCCGCGCACAGCATCAGCACCAGCTGCACCTTGCGCGGGCCGAAGCGGTCGAGCGCGATGCCTACCGGCAGCTGGACCAGCGCGAACGAGAAGAAGAAAGCGCTGGTGAGCAGGCCCAGCTCGCCGGGTGTGAGCGCCAGCTCCCCCACCAGATGCGAAGCCAGCACGGCATTGACGTTGCGCAGCAGCGAGGACAGGTAGTGCCCCAGCGCGAACGGCAGGAACACGTGGAAGAACACCGCCACCCCGGACAGGCGTGGCGTCGCGGTTTCCCCTCCCATGGCGCGTTTCCCGCCTCAGGCGGCGTCGGGCTGGCTGTCGCTGGCGCGCCGGTCGTGCTCGCGCGCGGCCGGGACGATAGGAATCACGCGCCCGGCCGGCAGGGCCGGATCGGCCCCGCCCTCGCTCTCCTCGAAGAAGAAGCTGCCACGCCCGAAGGCGGGCTTCAGATGGTCGAGCCAGGTCGCCTGGGGGTCGTAGCGGGCGAAGAAGGGCCGGCGCACCCACGCCGGGTTCCTGGCCTGCAGGAACTGCAGGGCGAACAGCTTCTCGCCGTTGATCGAGACCACGCCGTCGATCACGACCTTGCCCGGGAACGCGCTCATCGACGGGCCGCGCACCGTGCGCGACAGGCCCGAGACCATCGAGTAGGCGGCCTGGAAGATCTCGTGCGCGCGCGCCAGCGGCAGTGCGAAGTAGTCGCGCGGGCCGGTGTCGCGCTCGACGAACATGTAGTACGGGATCGCGCCCAGCCGCACGCCGGTCGTCCACAGCTCGGCCCAGCTCTTCGGGTCCTCGTTGATGTGCCGGATCAGCGGCCCTTGCATGCGCAGGGTGGCGCCGGTGCCGACGATGCGCTTGACCGCCTGCTGCGCGACCGGACTCCTGAGTTCGACCGCGTGGTTGTAGTGGCCCATGATCGCCAGGTTCTTGCCGGCCTTGACCACCCGCTCGAACAGGCGCATCAGCTCGTCGCTGTCGCGGTCGGACACGAAGCGCTGCGGCCAGTAGGCCACCGACTTGGTGCCGATCCGGATGTTCTGGATGTGCGCCAGCTCCGGTTGCAGCAGCGGCTCGAGGAAACCGGCCAGCGAGCGCGTGTTCATGATCATCGGGTCGCCGCCGGTGATCAGGACGTCGGTCACGTCGGGATGGGTTTCGAGGTAGGACACCAGCTCGCCGCACTCGCGCGCGTCGAACTTCATGTCGTCCATCCCGACGAACTGCGGCCAGCGGAAGCAGAAGGTGCAATAGGCGTGGCAGGTCTGGCCGGAGCTGGGAAAGAACAGCACCGTCTCCTTGTACTTGTGCTGCAGGCCGCGCAAGGGCGCGTCGTTCACGCGCGGCACGTTGTGCGTCATCTGGCCGGCCGGGTGCGGGTTCATCCGCATCCTGATCGCGTGCACCAGCCTGGCGGTGGCGGCCTCGTCCTTCTTGTACAGCACCAGGTCGCGCAGTTGCTCGTACTCGCGCGCGGGCAGCATGTCGCGGTGCGGGAAGGTCAGGCGGTAGATCGGATCGTCCGGGATGCGGCCCCAGTCGATCAGGTGGTCCATTACGTATTCGTTGGTGCGAAACGGCAGCACATGCGACACCACCTGCACGGCTTCCTGCAGGTCGGGGCTCAGGTATCGCCACTGGGGCGCCAGGGCGATCGTCTGGCGGGTGTAGGGCTTGAACTTGACTGGCATCGTTTCGGCGGTGGTCACGGGCGTTCTCCTGAAGAGGATAAGTGGGCGCCGCTGCCGTGCGCGGCGCATCGGGATTTCCGGCAGGAACAAATCTTAGGAGGGGTTCATGCATTCTGAATTGCCGACCATCAAGAATGCTCGGAAATGCCCAGCGGGTAAGACAATTCCTTGCGCCGCCTCGAACGCACTGTCGTCCCCGCGAAAGCGGGGACCCATGCCGAGCCGGCGGCCACGCCGCCCCGATCCGGCGTCGCCGCTTGCGTTATCGCAAGTTGCCCCGAATCAGTCCGGGTACATTGCTCTATGCATCTAAGCAACTTTTCCATCCCTCTAACGAAAGGACGCATATGAAGCTGCTCGCCACCGCCACCGCCCTGTGCCTGGGCCTTTCCCTCGCCTGTCCCGCCGCCCTCGCCGCCCCCACCGAGAAGGACGCCATCGCGATGGCGGAAAGGGGCGCGGCGCTGATCAAGGCCAAGGGCAAGGACGAAATGATGAAGCGCATCAACGAGAAGGACCCGGACTTCGTCCAGGGCGAGTTGTACGTGGACCTGCGCGACGTCAAGACCGGCATCGTGCTGGCCCATCCGTACAACAAGTCGATCGTCGGCAAGAACCTGACCGACGTGCCCGACGCGAACGGCAAAAAATACCGGCGCGAGATCATCGAACTGGCCGCCGCCAAGGGCAAGGGCTGGGTCGACTACATGTACAAGAATCCCACCAACGGCAAGATCGAGCCGAAGACCACCTACATCCTGCGGGTCGACGACGTCGTGCTGGAAGCGGGCATCTACAAGAAGTGAAGCCTTCACAGCGCGGGCGCCGCCGGGCGTGCGCGCCATGTCCTCGTCTGGGAGTGCAAGCATGCTGAAGAAACTGCGGATCGGGCCCAAGCTGCTGCTGGCCCCGGGGCTGGTGCTGGTCTTGCTGACCATGCTGTCGGCGGCCTCGTATTACGGGATGGTGCGGCAGAACGCCTCGCTTGAAAACATGGTGCAGGTGCGGGCGGCGCGCCTGCAGGAGGTGGCCGACCTGGCGGGCGACGCCAAGTTCGCGCACGCCAACATCTACCAGCTGCTGGCCTGGATCAATGGGAGCTTCGCCCAGAACCGCCTGGACGCCCTGGTTCGCGCCATCCAGGCCAAGCACGCGGCGATCGGCGCGCGCCTGGAGGCGCTGGGCCGTGCCTCCGGGCCGGCCGAACGCAAGCTGGTCGAGGCGTCGACGCGCGCGCTGGCGGCCTACCGCAAGGCGGTGGCGGACACGATCGAGATGGCCCAGGTCGACCAGTCGATCGCGACCAACTCGATGCAGACGGCGGAACAGGAATTCACCACCCTGAACGCCCAACTGGCCCAGTTGGCGGCGGTGGAAAAGCGCTTGAGCGAAAGCGCCTACGCCGCCGCGCGCGCCGAATTCCGCACGCTGGGCGTGACGATGGCGGCGCTGGTGGTGCTGTCGATCGCGCTGTCGCTGGTGGTGACGATGCTGGTGCGGCGGGCGATGCTGGCGGATATCCGCGCCATCTCCGACGCGGTGGCCGAACTGGCCGCGGGCCGGCTGCGCACCGGCGCCCGGAGCGGCGGCGCCGGACGCGACGGCGCCCGCGACAACGGCGGGCGCGACGAGATCGCCGACACCTCGCGCGCCCTCGACCAGGCCATCGCCAGGCTGAACGGAACGCTGCACAGCATCCTCACCTCGGTACGTTCGATCGACACCGCGTCGCGCGAGATCGCGACCGGCAACCAGGACCTGTCGAACCGCACCGAGATGCAGGCCGGCTCGCTGGAGCAGACGGCCAGCGCGATGGAGACGTTGACCACGGCGGTCAAGGACAACGCCAACAACGCGCGCCTGGCCACCGAACTGGCGGGCGAGGCCGCCCGCCTGGCCGCCTCCGGGGGCCAGGCGGTGGACCGCGCGGTGACGACGATGGAGTCGATCCGCGCCAGCTCGCGCAAGATCGTCGAGATCATCGGCGTGATCGACGGCATCTCGTTCCAGACCAATATCCTGGCCCTGAACGCGGCGGTGGAAGCGGCGCGCGCGGGCGAGCAGGGCCGGGGCTTCGCCGTGGTCGCGGCCGAGGTCCGCACCCTGGCCCAGCGCTCGGCCTCCGCGGCCCGGGAGATCAAGGCGCTGATCGCCGACTCGGTGGCCATCATCGACGGTGGCAGCGCCTCGGTCAACGAGGCCGGCGCCAGCATGGGCCATATCGTCGCCTCGGTGCAGCAGGTGAACGACATCATCGGACGCATCAGCGCGGCCAGCACCGAGCAGGCCGAAGGCATCGCCGAAGTCAACCATGCGGTGGGCCAGATGGACGACATGACGCAGCAGAACGCGGCGCTGGTGGAACAGGCGGCGGCGGCGGCCGAGAGCCTGCACGAACAGACGGTCAACCTCGCGCGTGCGGTGTCGGTGTTCCAGGTCGAGGGGGCGGGCCTGCCCGGCGACGGGGCGCCAACGCAGGAAGCGCGGGCGCAGGAGGAAGCGGAGTTCGAACCGCCGCGCGAACGGCGCGCTCCCGACAGCCCGCTGCGCGCACGGCCGCGCGCGCTGCTGGCCACCCCGCC
>FWWL01004085.1_pt1 | contig 25293 bp, 16 predicted proteins | sample 2228331 | NCBI WGS metagenome assembly FWWL01 (sample SAMEA103939775, study PRJEB20133) | metagenome | reverse complement strand
GAAGCATGTTGCTTTACAATAAAATAATCGGATGGACTTTCCTGTTTTTTGTATCTAATCCTAGCTTAAAACTAAACCCTGGATATTAGACACAACTTCTGTCTAGCTTCAGACAATAAAAAGCAATCATTAGGCTTTGTCAACACCATTGACTTAAAAGTACCGAAATTATTTTTTGCTTGCTTAAAATTTTTGTGAGAGTTTAATTGGTAAACTATGTCAGGTAAAAAATTATGTTTAGTACTTGCTGATCAATTGTATCAACAGCATTCAGCTTTAAAGCTAGAGTGTGATTTTGTGATGATAGAATCAATGAAAGCTTGTAAAAAACTACCATACCACAAATTTAGACTAGCCTATCTTTTAACGGCAATGCGACATTACTGCGATTTTTTAAGAGATAAGGGTAAAAGGGTTCATTATTTTAATTTGGAGCAAAATCAAGATTTTACAGATGTTCTAGCAGAGTTATCCGAAAAGTATAGCACAATTCTTTACTGTGATGTAGACGATAAACCAGTTAGCTATAAGCTAAGATCCATATCACTGAAATATTTCAAAAATTACCAAATTCTAGAATCACCCAAGTTTTTGACGACTAAAGATCAATTTAGAGAATACTTAGGTAGCAAAACCACTAAAAGGCTGTTGATGCAAGATTTTTACATTTGGCAAAGACAAAGGTTAAATTTATTGTTAGATAAAGATAATCAACCTCTGGGTGGTAAGTGGAGTTTGGATGTATTAAATAGGCAAAAATTACCCAAAACTAAAAAAATTCCCACTAGAAACTGGTCTTATCCATCAACTCATTTTGAGACAGTAAAAGGCATAATCAACAAATACTTTCCTAGTAATCCGGGTGAACTAAACAATCTTTGGTTGCCAATTACTTTTGCACAAAGTCATACAGCCTTGCAAAACTTTTTTGAGCTTTGTTTAGCAGACTTTGGAGATTTTGAAGATGCTTTAACTGATAGAGATAATTTTGTCTTCCATTCAGTTATATCGCCAATGTTAAATTTAGGTTTACTAACCCCTCAACAGGTTATTTTAGAACTTCAAAGTTTTCTACAAAAAAATCCTGATATACTAGCTCAAAAACTGAATTCAGTAGAAGGTTTTGTCAGACAAATAATCGGCTGGAGAGAGTGGGTTAAAGGCGTGTATGATAATTTTTATGACGACAACTGGCGGAGTTTGAACTTTTTTGGCTCAACAGAACCTTTGCCTCGATATTTTTATAATCTACAAAAGGCTTATACTGATAAAGACTTGGAACAGAACACACCTTTAAGATTAGTATTGCAAAAAGTGCATAAGCTTTCTTGGTGCCACCATATCGAGAGGCTTATGATTTTGGGTAACTGGATGACTATTAATAGATATAGTCCTAGCGAATGCTATGATTGGTTTAGGAGTCAATTTGTAGATGCTTTTGAGTGGGTTATGGTGCCAAATGTCTATGGCATGGGTTTGTTTGCCGATGGGGGGATTTTTGCTACCAAGCCTTATATAGCTGGAGGCAATTATATCAAAAAAATGAGTGATTACAGTGATTATAAAAACTGGGAAAAAATCTGGACTGACAAGTTTTGGGAGTTTTTGTGGTTGCACCAAAAATATTTCAGTCAAAATCCTAGGTTGAATATGTTGTTAAAGTCAAAATTACAAAAATGATTAGAGCCTAGTAGGCTTGACCTAAACTAGTAAATATACTTTTGAAGATATTGTTTTTCTAAAAATATGACTAAGAAAAACCTCTTTCAATTTTTATTTTGTTTTTCAAGCTGTTTAGCTGGGGCTCATTTTAATTATTTCAGTTATCAATCTTTTTGGGTTGTTTTTGGCTTAATAATTTTACTTGTCAGTCTGCTTGCCGCAATCTTTGTTAAAGATAAAATTTTTCTTGGTTGGGTCTTAACAGGAGCTTTAGCTGGAGTCACAGTTGCAGAAAATTTTTCTAGCTTAAATCTGGGTTATTTAGATTTTATAGTTTGGGTAAGTTTGCTTAGTATTTTAGTTGCTTTACTATTTTGGATTTTTTCTTTCGTAGCACAAAAGTATGATGCACCGTATTTACATGGCAATGGTTCAATTTTAGGAGTTATTGCTTTTTTGGGTAGTTTAGTGTTTTGGGTTTTAGTTACTATTTTCAAAGGTGTTGACTGGTCTTTGATTAATCCAGACGGTATGTTTGCTCAAACTGAGCAGTGGCATTTTTTGTTTGTTCCTTTAGCTATAATTTCTACTTACATTACTTCCCACATCAATAAACAAGTAGATTCTGTTTACAATCAGTACAGTATAATGATGATTTCTGCTTTAATTTTGGTAGGTGCGATAATTATAACAGAATGGTTGCCTTATAGCTCTGAGATGGTCACAGCTTGGGTTGCTGGAATTCTTGTAGGAATGACTAGACTGCCAGACTTTAATTCGCTAAAACCTTATATTACAGCGGCTACGGTTTTTGGTATTTTGTACATTTTATTTAGAAATGTTTTACCTGATTTTCGTTTATTTTTCACTGTACTAGTCTTTGTGTCTATTTTTACTATTCAGTTTGTTATAGCTAAAAATACCAAGTAAAAAGGATACCGCGGGGGTGTGGTATCTTCAGCGACTTAAAATCGCTCAGTTACGGAAGAATATTGCAATTTAGGTTTGTATAAAATAATTTGAATAGACTTGTGTTTTTGTAAAGTGCCATTTATACCCGTTTAATTAATTATCAACACCTATCCAAGTGAGATGCAAAAGCAAAAAAGTTAGATCAATTATCCTTAGTAGCAAGATGGTTAGTTAGGCTAGTGTGAGGTTTTTTAGATCATTTAAGATTAGAAAATTTATTTCTTTTATTGTGTAAATTAATGTAGGTTTTTGCTAAAAATTGTAAATTTTGGACACAAGTCTAGCCTAGACTTCTTCTTAAAATACCAGCCTTCACAATTAGATCACTTACATCAATTTGTTTTTGGATACCAGTAAATATCAACGAAGAGATAGCAACATGTTCTTGCTGTTCTGGTGTACTTGGTTGAAATTTGATGCCTAAATAATTTTCTAGTTCTGTTATATCTTGCTGCACTGCTTGCCAGCCACTATCCTCTTGAATTAGCTTTTCTAAATTAGTTTTATCAACAAAGCCACCAACTTTTTCGTAGTCTTTAGCAAATCCGTGGTAATGTTTGGCTAAGGTTGGTAACAAACCTTTTTCTTTTAATTCTTTAAGGGCTCTGCCTGCACCTATAATTTCTGGAGGTATGCCAATAGAATACATAGAAGCATTAAACTTGATTGCTCTTGGTAGACTTATTCCACCAACACCTCTAGAATAGCCAAATAAACCAACATGCAATACTCTTTCTCGCCTTTTTGGCACACTATTAGCAATTATATTAACCTGTTTTGCCACGATTCCAATAGTATTTTGATAATGTTTTTTAAAAATCTGAATCATTTTTGCTAGTTCTTTTTCAGTTTTGGAATCCAGTACTCGTGCTTGGCTATTTGGTAAAATCTGTTGTAGTTTTTTTATACCAGTTTTGGCATCCTCTAGAGGAAAATCATATCTAAAAGCACTTTGAATCATCACTGTTTTAATTCCACTATACTCGTTAACAAAATCTTCTACATTATAAGGTGTTAAACCGCCTCTAAAGGGTAGGGATCCACAACCAATGATTGGGTAGATATCAATTTCTTTTTGCTCACTAAATTTTTGGAATTTAGATAAAGCGATTTTGATCGCTAAGATATTAGCAATATTGCCAGCATTCAAAGAAGGGTCAGAGCGAGCCACCATTAATCTTATGTATTTAGGCACAAAACCAAATTTATCTTCATGCATTTTTAGGTATTCTGCTAGAATTTGGTCAGCATTACTAATTACTTCTACCTGTTCAAACAGCGGAATTGGTTGCAGGTGGTATAGATTACCTCTTTGAGTGTTAAATAGCCAATGTTTCAGTCCAGACAACTCTCTAAAAGCCTCTTGAATGTCTATAAGAGATTTAGCATTTTCGCACATTGGCAAAATAGCTTCGAAAAGCGGTGGAGTATGCAAACCCACTTTTTGAGCTAGCGAATCGGCAGAGATCATACCAAAAAAAGCCCTGCCAAGTCTAAACTCGGTTTCCACAAAAGGATTCGGTAGCCTATAAGTCAGAAACTTGTCTTTACCTAACTGGTTGGTTTTGAAATAGTCAAACTTGTCAGCAAATAGTCTTTCAGTAACAGACTCGTCCACTAGTTTTCCTTCCCAGTCCCACATATATTCGTCAATATCTAGATCCTCAAAAGCAATAATAGTTTCTAAAGTTTCTTGAGAAGTGTCTATAAAGGCTTGGTTATGCCAAAATGGGGTGCTGGCATGGTCGGGGTGCTGAGAGGCCATGGTTGCCGGAATTTTGCGATGCATACAGCAGTCGCTGGTGGGAAAATTTTTGGCAAATGTCAATTTCAAACCTACTCGAATCTGCAGTAACTTACACAATAAGCAAAAACTGTAATTTTTTGGTATTTCTTTAGTGTTAAGTAAAGTTTACAAGCTACTACTTATTGACTGTCTCATAAAGCCTTTTTCTCCTGCCTTATTTCCTTTACAGCCCATATAATCATATACACAAACGGAGTGGTCAAAAGCAAATAGAAAATATTCAGCCACGAGTTGTTTGAAATAATTGTCATCAAGCTACTTGTAGAGTCTGAACTCGTAATTTGTATTATACTAGCAGTTATAAAAGGTAATATCAAGCCTAGAATTGGCATTATAAGAAAGTTAATTCTATTAAATAGGGATGTATGATGATATTTGTCGGATAACCACTTAAAGAAGATAAATAAAATTGGAGTTGTAAAAAGCGAGGTAACGGCAGAGCTACTTAAACCAAAAATAATTACGGTAGCAATTGATTTGTAAAACTCACTTGTAAAAAATAGAGGTGCTAGTGAGGCCACAGCGGTTATATTAGTCAAAAAGATTGGTCTTAAACGGACACCTGAGGCAAAGGCAATAGCTTTTTTAGGATCCCACCCTTGTTCAATTTTTTGGTTAGCCAGATCTATTAGATAAATAGCCACATTCACCACCAAACCAACTAAAATAATTAGTCCGATTATTTCTAGGAAACCAAATTCATTACCTACAAAAGTTGCCACAGCTGGAAAAACTCCAACAAAAGTCAGAGGGATAGTAAACATTATGGTTAGTGGCATGGTGAAAGATTTGAAGAAAACGACTAACAGGAAATAAATTAAGAAAACAGACAAAATCAAAGCAATTCCCAGCTCTGTAAAAGTTCTAGTAAATTCTGCTGTACCCCCAGAGCTAAATATCTCTACACTATTTTCTTTCAAACCAAGTTCCTTAGCTTTTTGAGAATTATCTTTAGAATAATATTCTACTAATTTAGCTCCGACTTGAGCGGCTAATCCCTGATTATTTGCATTTTCTTCATTTAACCTTAGTCTTAGTTCGTTAATAGTTTCACCTTCGATTCTAGTGATGTTTTGTTTTTGAGGTACTTCCTGTATGGAGGCTATTTCTTTTAGCAAAAAGGTTTCTCCTCTTAAAGAGTTAATTTCAATATTTTCGATTTGTTCAATAGTTGACGGGTTGGTAACCCCGTTTTTTATGATAATGTCCGATCCAACTCCCTCTAAATTAATGTTGCCAACTTTTTCTCTGCCACTGGCAGTATATTTTTGAGATACCTGTTGGTTAACAAAAGCTAGCAGTGGTGTGTTTGGCAAATACAAATTATTTTCTACGATTTTATTTCTATCAAAAACTATACTTATTTCTACATTTTCTCTATTAGTAAAACCATCATCCACCTTAATCACTATTCTTTTATCTTCGGGGCAGTCTTCTTTTATCTGAATTTCACTAGGTCCAGTCTTACAAACTTGAGTTAAAGCTAAATTACCGATAGCTACTGAAGCAGTCTCTAAAATATTTAAGTCTTCACTTTTAATAGCCAAGCTTACTTGATAATCAGCAGTTGGTGGACCGTTTCTAATTATATCCACACGTACATCAAAAAACTTATCACCATAATTATTCTGAATTTGTTGTGTTAATTGATTAGCAATATCTACGGAAGTTTGATTGGCAAACCGACCCCTATCTGGACGGTCTTTAAGCAGAATTATGTAAGAAAATTCCTCTCTTCTAATTGTTCCATAAACTGCTTCGTTTTGGTTAATCAGACTTAAGACCTCTTTTTCTATCTGATTTCTCTCTGCTTTAGGTATCTTATTTAAGAATTCTCCAGTAATACTTAGATAACGAGTGTTTTGCCCAGAAGCAAACTGTACCCCCTGTAATTTACCCGAGCTAAACAAGAAAGCTGTAACCGCCAACGGTATAATCAGTGCTGCCACAATGAAAACTGTTCTAAAAACAATTGAAACAACTCTGTTAGTCTTTTGGTTTATATTTAAAATTTTCTCGTTTATTTTGATTAGCCATTTAGAGATTTGCCATAAGTTTTCTTCCTCACTTCCTTTAGAATTTTTACTCTTTTTAAGTATGTTACCACCTAGCCAAGCTAAAAAAATGATAGCTACGATATATGAGCCTACCAAAGCGGGCATAATGGTCATCGGGATGTAGCCAAAAATTTGCCCTAAAACACCAGAAACTACAGCAAACGGTAAGAATACAATTAAATTAGTTAAAGTAGAGATTAACAACCCTTCACCCACATCTTTCATAGATTCTAAAACAGCCTCTTTAGAGCTTAAACCCAAATCTTTTTTGCGTTGTATCGACTCCAAAATAACTAAGGCAGGATCAACCACTAGACCGATAACCAAAACCAAAGAAAAGAGTACCAGAGTGTTGAGATTCTCTCCAATCAAAACTAAGTAAATCGTCGTAAAAGTTAAACTTAACGGAATGCCAATAGAGGCCAAAATAGCCGCTCTCCAAGAGACGAATATCAGCATTAATGTGAATACCAAGATTACACCAACCACTAATCCAGAAATAACCTCGTCTACTTGTTGTTGATTTTGTTCGTTGATAGAATAACCTTTGATAATTGCAACATCAGAAAAGTCCTTTTTTCCAATTTCTTTGTAACTAGCATAAACTACATTGTCATAACTTTTAGCCAAATTCTCGAGTTCTTGTTCAAACTTAGCTAAATTAGTTCCTTCAACTGCTTTAACATTTAGTAGTACTGATGGTAAAACTACTCCTTGATTTTGTTTATTAAAACCATACAAAGTTTCTATATCGTCCAAAATCTCGCCTCTACTGTTAGTATAAAAATACTGAACTTCTACGGTTGCTAGCTCCCCTAACTTAATATTTTTACTTTGCAAACTGTCTCCAAAAGGTGGTTGGTTTGGTATAATTTGAGGAGTTACAAAAATTTCAAAATTTTTAATTGCTTCCAAAGAGCTAACATCGTCTAAAGTTGTAGAAATACTTTTGTTTTGATCGTTGATGGTAACATTAGAAGCTACTGGTAAAATCTGACCAATGGAGGCTAGTTGAGTTTTTATTTGAGCCTCATCAATATTTTCTTTTCTTAACCTGTCTTTATCTAAAACAACTACTACTTTTTGACTGAGGCTAACCTGAGCCGAAGCTGAGGCGGTCGAACTAAGAGAGAGTATATCATTTTTGAAATTGTTATAAATTTCAAATAATCTAGCTCGATCGTTGCCAGCAATAGCAAAAATAACATCCGGACCACTAATTCTTGGAGAAAAGATATTTGGCTGGCTCACACCATCTACAAAATTGAGAGCATTAACTTCTCTTTGTATATCACTAATAACTTTGTCTACATCAATTCCTACATTTAGAGATATTACAATTCGCGAAAAGGAATTTGAACTTTCAGATCTAAAAGTGTCTATTCCTTCAATTTGAGCAATAGCTCCCTCAATCGGTTTGGTAACATCTTTAACTACAGTTTCAGAGGTGGCTCCGGGATAAAAAGTGTTGATTATTACAGCATTTACTGTCGGACTAGGAAATCCAGTTGGTTGTAGAGCAATTAAAGAACTTATACCAGCAATTATAACTAAAGCTAGGACAAGGATGGTGATTCTAGTATTATCCAAAAAAAACTTAGCTACAGAATAAGCTATGTTAAACTTTGGTTTTGGGTTATTTTGAGCGGACATATACTTAATTTTTTGATGATTTTGAATTGGCAATTTGTGTAAACATTTTATCTAAACTTTTCTCAATTATTGTTTTTTCTTCATCATTCATAACTGATTCAATTTGGTCTGTAATAGCTTGTATTTCTTTAACAGCGAGCTCAAATTTTTGTCTACCTATATTGGTCATTTCCCAAAGGTGTTGCCTACGGTCTATTTGCAGTTGGCTTCTTTTTATAATTTTATTTAACTCAAGCCACTCAATTTGTTTGCTCACTGCAGCTGCACTCATATCTAAAGAGGTGGCAATTGCTTTTTGGTTATTTGGGTGTTTAGGACAACTGATAGCAGACAAAATTAAAAATTGAGAAAGACTTAAATTAACTTGTGATTGTAAGCGAGCATCAACAAATTTGCTGACTAAAACTATCAGCTGGTGCATTTTGAAAATCAGCGAATCTATAAAACTTTGATGATTTAGATCAACCATGTTGGTTAACAGTTAATATAAAAATATTTAACTAGTTAACAGTTAAAAGATTAAATATTTTTTGTCAAGTTATTTTAAATCTAACTTTTAAACTAGCTGATTCAAACTTTTTCAGTTGGCCTAAACTACAAGTAGGTAACAAATACTATCTATAACAAAAAACAGAATCACAATTTATTAGTTCTTAAGTAGGGAAAATAAGTGAGGGAAAATTAAAATTAACTATTAAAATATATCCTAGAAAAATAAAATTTGACATTTTTTAGTAAAAATAATCTTTTACAGACCATATAAAACCTAATAAATTTTAGTGTATGATCGATATCAAACATCTGGTGCAAAATCCAGAAAGGTACGAGTACGAAATACAAATTCGTGGCAAAGATCCTTCGTTAGTCGTAGCAGCCAAGCAGACTTACACCAAATTAAACGAGCTATCTAACCAGCTGGATCTTTTAAGGCAGCAAAAAAATGATTTTAATACCGAAATCCTGTCTCTTAAAGACGATGAAAAACAATCAGCCATAGATTCAATGAAAATAGTCGCCGACCGAATTAAATCACTGGAGGGAGAAGTTCGAGAAGTGCGAGAATATCTAGACAGTCTAATTGCCAAAATCCCCAACTTAACTTGGAGTGGTGTTCCGATTGGGAAATCGGATGCAGACAACCCAGTAATTCAAACTTGGAATCAAAAACCAGAGTTTGACTTTGAACCTAAACCATATTTTGAATTGCCTGTGTACAAAAAATATGTCGATCAAGAAGCGGGAGCCAAAGTTATGGGTTCTAGAGGTTATTATATAAGAGGTGAGATGGCTAGGTTTCGTAAAGTTTTGTTTGACTGGGCAGAAGAGAAAATTCTTAGTTATGGTTTTGAATATTTTTATGTACCTTTAATGTTGAACGAAAGGTCAATGACTGAAATTGGTAATTTGCCAGATTTTGATGGTCAGCTCTATGAAGTGCCAATAAATCAAGATACAAGTTACTACCTAATTCCTTCTTCCGAACAACCTTTAATGGCTTATTTTGCTGGTAAACATCTAGGTAGTTTAGACGAACCCATACTGGTTATGGCCAATACTACTTGTTTTCGTAAAGAATCGGGTAGTTATGGTAAGGATCAACAAGGAATTTTAAGAGTTCATCAGTTTGAAAAGATCGAGATTGATGCCATTTGCAAACCAGAAGATAACGACAAAGTTTTTGCTCTTTTTGGGAAAATAAATGAAGAAATTTACAATGAATTGGGTCTACATTTTCGAGCTGTAGAAGTGTGTAGTGGGGACATGCCTGCCAAACACTATCGTCAAGTAGACTATGAAGCTTGGTTCCCGGGTGAAGGTAAATTCAGGGAAGTTTGTTCTAACGGATCAGCTGGGGACTACCAAAACCGAGGCTTAAAAATCACCTATACCGATGCTAACAACCAAAAGGCCCATCCTTGGGGACTAAACTGTACTGGTTTGACTTTTAGAGCTGGACTAGCCATTCTGGAGCAATTTCAGCAAGCGGATGGATCAGTCAAACTACCACCTGTAATAGCAGAGAGGTTTGGTAAAGAAATCCTAAATTAAACGCTTTGAAAGAAAAGTTTAAAAATAATAGCTCTTTTATTTGTTAAACAGATTGTCTTGGCTAAAAATAGCAGCTGGCCTATCATACTGAAAATTTATTTTTTAAAATTAGATTTATTGTTTTTTAAGGATAAGATTTACGAGAAAAAGGGATTAAAATCCAAAATACTCGACTGTTTAGTAGTTTTGTTGAGCTATAAATGCTCATTACCCAACCCTAGACCTTATAGCACATTAAGATTGGTAGAAATAAATATTCCTACAAGGACGGTATAGACAAAACTCTTGAAGTTGTATTACTAAACTCTGAGAGTAAAATATCTAGAAGAATTTACAACTATAGTTTATGAGCATTGCAAGATGATATAGATATCTATTTAACAGAAAATTAAAGAGCTATCTAAATTTTTTTACAACCACCAAAGACTTAACCTTGGTTGAAGAAAGACTATGACAATTTATTTCCTCTGAGCAATACCTAAAATAATGCTATTCAATGTGCTATATGTGGTGGACGGGTATATAACTTGTCAAAAATTGATTTTATGGATATAATAGCTCAAACTATTTTGAATAAATAATAAACTAGAAATTTTTTCCAAAAATCAATTCCTTTCGAGCAAATTCTATTAAAACACGAAAATGACAATTAAACTCAAGATTAAGTTATAACATAAACAAAAATAAAAAACATTTTTATGAAAAATAAGATTAGAGATTTTGATTTCTTAAGAACTGTAAAACCTACCAAAAAGACGAAACAAAACTGGAATGACCCAGTAAAAACTACACTTGATTTAAAATCAATGGACGGTTCCAGAGAAGGAAATTACACTACCAGTTTGTCAAAACCGTCTGTATTTGATATATCAGTACACAAAGACCAAGAACAATCATACAAACAATTATATCTACAATTATTAGACAGGCAGTTAACTATTTTAAGAAATTTAAAAAAGAATACAACTCAACAAACATCTTCTATACCCTCTCCAAAAAACTCCGTTGTTTCAAGCACCTTTAAATCCAGACAAGCAAGATTTAATTTTTTAAGTTTTGTATCGTTTTGGATTGCAGCTTTTTTCGTTCCTATTTTTGTATTTTGGGGTTTTTTGGAAACTTCAGTAGTTTATGGTCAAAATTTACAACAAAATTATGAGCAAGTGGCTGGTGTTAGGGAGAATTTAGAAGTATTTTCTTTTGATCAGACAGAATATAATACTTGGATTAAGCAAAAAACAGGATTAATTTTACCTGTGGAGGCTGATTTAGATGGTGATGGTTTGACAAATTTAGAAGAGTTTTTATTAGGAATTGATCCTACAAATACTCACACTTGCAATTCCGAAAAGAATGATTTAGAAAATATCTTACAACTAATCGATCCGTTAACTTGTGAAGAGATTGAGATTAAAAACCCCGAAGGATTATCAAGGTTTAACTATGTTGCCAATATTCCTACATTGGCTCACAAACTATTTGGTTTTGTTACAGAGCAGGAGACCCCCAGTGTTCAAACTAGCAACTCTTTATCTTTATATGAAATTTTTGGGGTAGAAAACTTATCAGAAATTAATCCCAAGGAACAAAATGATTTACAACAAGAAATTGAACTACTTAAAAAAAGAGACGAATATCTAAAAATTATAAGAAAAATTGACGAATACATTACTAAATATAGGTCATATGAAAAATATGATGTAAACTATCCAACTCCTGTCAGTGCGGCAGTATTTTTGGAAACTTCAATTCGTTATGATGTACCTCTGAAATATGTGCTTACGGTTGCTAGATTAGAAAGTCGTTTTGGGACAGATAGATATACCAACAACGGTAATCTCACAAGACCGGGGGCTCATCAAAATATGTTTTCTATAGGTTTGGATGACTCAGGGAATAATTTAACTTATAGTAGCTGGGAAGAAGGGGTATATGCTTTTGGTCGCTGGTATCGCTATTTTGATGATAGAGGTGTGAGTGACTGTCAAAAGTGGAGAATTTACAATCCTAATGGTGATTATTGTGCCAAAGTTGAACAAGTTGCCTCGGAAGTACAGGCTTTCATATTTGGTGACTAGTGCTCTTTTACACTAGAATTATCTGAAATTTTTCCAAAAACTATTTTTTGTTCTTAGATAAGACAAAAAGTAATTGTAAATTTATGGCTAACTTTTTTATAAAGATAAAGTAAAAACGATCGCGTTATAAGTTTGGGGTAGGTACTGTTTAGTCTATACTTCTGAAGTTAAGCTCTTAGTATCACAAAAAGTTTTGGTCACTTACAGATTTTAATGGTGGAATAAACTATACTTCAAATTTTTTGATGGTTTTGATTTAAAAAAATATGTGCTATTATGCAAAATAATTGACAAAATCAAAGACTTTCGGCTAAAGTATAATTTATGCTCAAGCCTGTAGTTTTGAAGAACGGGTTAACGGTTTTAAGGTTTCCAAAAACCAGCAGCAATGCTTTTTTGTGTGGTTTTGTAGTTCGAACAGGATCAGCAGTTGAACCAGCAAACTTTCCAAGAGGTATTTCTCATTTAATTGAGAAGTTATTTTGGTGTGGTACCGATAGATATCCTTCCAAAAGAGCTTTGAACACCTTAATTGAGGGTATGGGGAGTATTTTTGAGAGTTTTACCGAGCTACATTCGACTAGTTTTTATTTAACTTCACCCTATTATCACCAAAAACAAGCAGTGTCTGTGTTAGCAGAAATTATTCAGCATTCTTATTTTGATTTTAAAGATATAGAAAAACAAAAAAAACAGATTATCGAACAAATTAAGAACTTAGAAGATTCTTTTGATAAGGAGTCTTATCAATTATCTCTAAATAATTTATATGGAGAAACAGGTCTTGGTTTACCTGTTCATGGTTCTATTGAGTCTATTATTCCGATATCCCAAAGAGATATTCGAGAATATTTAGCCAAACAATATCAACCTTCCCGATCTTATTTAGTTTTAGCTGGCAATTTTGATAGTAAAGGGATTTTGCAAACTGCTGATCAGTATTGGTCAATGTGGCAACCAAAATCTCAGCCATCAGTAGATCTTGTAGAGCCAAGTTTTGACGAACTCGGGTCTTTTCCTAGAGTTTTGTATAAACAAAGAGGAATACCTACAACTCATTTAGTGGTTAGTTTTGTATTAGATAGAGGACTTTGTCCACCAGAAATAACTCAAAACTCTCCGTTAGAGTCTAAAACTGAAGTTGAAGTAGGTAAAATTTTAGACAAGCATCTCACTCAAACCGCCATTCTATTACTTTTAAATACTGTTTTGGGAACTGGAATGTCTTCTAGGTTGTGGACTAAAGGTGTAGAGGAAGAAATGTTTTTTGAAAAAATTCAAAGTGAAGTCATTCAATTTAATCAAACTGGTTTTCTTAGAATTTATGGAGAAACCGAAAACAGTCAATTTACCTTTGCATTAGAAAGTGTTTTGGCCGCGCTAGAAGCTCTCAAAAAAACGACAATGTCAATTAACGAACTAAACAAAGCTAAAGAACAACTAAAAGGAAATTTGTTACTACAACAAGAATCCTTATTCAATTGGGTAAATTGGCAGGTTAAAAACATTTTAACTTCTGGTTTGAATTTTGAATTAGAAAATTTATTGTACAAAATAGACGAAATTGACACAACTGATATTAGAGATTTTGCTAATAGTCTATTTACCTTAGATAGGTTGTTTATCACCACTTTGGGTACCGCTAAGCAAACCAAGCTTGTAGAAAAGTTAATCAATAAGTTTTTGAATTAGTTTTCTAATCGTAAACTACCAAATGACAAAAGCCGAATACGAACGACTAGTAGCTGAAGTAAACAGACTAAGGGGGGAAATTCATCTCTTCAATAATGAAGAAGTTAGTGAGGCTGTTTTAGACGATCTTAAACACAAAATTACTCAATTTGAACTTGAACATCCGGATCAAATTTCGGTTAATAGCCCTAATTACACTATTGCAGGCGGAGTTGCTGAAAAATTCGAAAAATTTAGACATTTAAGAAGAATGCTTTCCTTAAACGATATTTTTAGTTTACAAGAATTTTTGGAGTGGGAAGAACGGTGGCAAGATTTTTATAGAAAAGAATATGGTCAAGAACCTTCTAGTGATGTTTCCCCAAAATATATCTGTGAACCAAAGATAGATGGGTTAGCAATTAGTTTACATTATCAAGATGGTTTTTTGCAATCTGCTGTCACGCGTGGAGATGGTTGGGTGGGTGAATTGGTGACCCAAAATATTTTGCAAATTAAAAACATACCTAAACAAATTCCGGATAAAAGAAAAATTGAAGTTAGAGGTGAGATTTTTATAACTAAAAAAGATTTTGAAGAGCTCAACAAAAATATTGCCGAAGGTCGTCAAATTGGCAGAATGGGCAAAACTGGACCAGATGCAGTGTTTGCTAATCCTAGAAATGCGGCCAGCGGAACTGTCAGACAATTAGATTCTTCCATAGTTGCTGCTCGAAATCTTAGTTTTATAGCCTATAATGTGTGGGTGGAGGAGGACAATTAATTTGTAGTCTAGTTTAATAGTCTAGTCTATTTAGGTATGGTTAGACAAGAATTATAACATTCAACACTCTCATTTTTCCCAAAATTTTGATCATAAATTAAGTCTATTTTGCTTACAAGTAACAGCATTAGTCTACCCAAATTTAAAAAAGATAACACAATACTAACTATAAAACTATTAGTTCTATATTTTCATTAAAAAATGGGGTCAATGCCCCACCTAGTCCAGCCAAGCCTTCCAACCGGCGGCTTAACCAACTCCGGCGGCTTGCGAACCAAAAACAACCATCATAAAAACTTACGGGCAAGAAGGTTTTATAAGTTCAAACCCAAGCCTTGTGTTGGTTGCTAGTTTAAACCAAAATGTAAAACCTTATTCGCCCCTATATTAGATTCTTTAAGATTTAAGTTAGTCTTAACTATCGCTGTAACCCCACCCTTACAGGGTACAAAGAAAAAAATTAATTTAACTGTCAAATATTTGCAAAAGGTCATTAAATCGAGACTAAACAACATTTTTAGTTAAATTGGATGTTTAAAATGCTTTTCTTAGCAAGAAGTGAATCTAATTTAGTCAAAACAGTCTTTTGAACACTAAAGTTTGACAAAATATTCTTTGTAGCTACTTTCTTACTAGAAATCAATTAAAATTATGTTCACTGCTGATCAATTTGTTTGTCAAAATGGATTTTATGGTCCGAATCAAGAATTCGGTGGTCAATATGTTCCTGAAGTATTACTTCCCGGACTGGAAGAACTTGAAGAAGCCTTTGAAAAGTATAAAAATGATCCAGATTTTTTGGCAGAGTTAGCTTATTATAGACAAAATTTGATTGGCAGACCGTCTCCCTTAATTTTTGCGAAGAATTTAACCAAAAAACTAGGAGGAGCCAAAATTTATCTGAAAAACGAAGGCAACAATTTTACCGGCAGTCACAAAATCAATCACTGTGTGTATCATGTAATGCTGGCCAAAAGACTAGGCAAAACTAAAATAATAGCTGAAACTGGGGCTGGTCAGCACGGACTAGCTGTGGCTACTGTGTGTGCTATTTTTGGACTGCAAGCTAAAATTTTTATGGGACAAAAGAACTTAGAGAAACAATATCCAAATGTTTTTTGGATGAAACAGTTAGGTGCAGAAGTGATACCTGTAACTAGTGGTAATCAAAAACTGACAGATGCTGCTGATGCAGCTTTAGGTGAATGGATTAATGATCCTGAGGCATATTTTATGTTGGGGTCTGTAGTTGGTCCTCACCCTTTTCCTGAAATAGTTCGAGAAGCTCAAAAAATTGTCGGTCAAGAAATCAAAATACAATTAAGAGAGTTGGAACAAAAACCAGATGTTTTACCAAACAAAATTATAGCTTGCATTGGTGGTGGTAGCAATGCTATTGGGGCTTTTAACGAATTTTTAACTGATGCAACTGTAGAATTGATTGGGGTAGAGGCTGGTGGAGTAGGGGAAAACCCCGGACAACATGCTAGTCGAATTGCCTCTAAACAAGCCAAGCCAGCAATTTTTGAAGGTTTTAAAAGCTTGTTTTTACTGAAAGACAATGGTCAGTTAGAAGATGTGGATGGTGTTGCGGCCGGTTTGGACTACAACGGAATAGGCCCTATTCATGCTTATTTATACTCAATTGGGAGGTTGCAAGTTACCAAAGTGTTTGATTCAGAAGTTATTGAAGCTTTTAAAATATTAGCCCAAACCGAAGGTATTTTGGCGGCTTTAGAGTCGGCTCATGCGGTGGCTGAGGCTATCAAACAAGCTCCACAAATGAATCCAGAGCAAATTATAGTAGTCAATTTGTCGGGTAGGGCAGATAATTATATTTTTAATGTTGCTAGGGGTATGGCTGACGAAGACTTTGAAAAGTTTTGTAACAGGTGGAAAATAAATACCTAAAATTAAGTTTAGAAAGTATCACTTATGTGAATATTACACACCAAAGAGACTAGTTTCTTTAAAAAACTAAAAAATTTTCTTGTTTGCGTAAGATGAAAAAGAGATTTTAGAATCCTAATTACTAATCGGGTCTTATTCTGTTAATTCAGATAATTTTTTGTTCAATTTCAATCGTTGAATTTCTGGGAAAAGAAGATGAGATACTTAACTTAGTAGACTTTAGTTTAACACTCATTTGGCAAAGAGAAATTTATAGATTGTTTTGATAAAATCAAAAACGCAATTTCTTTTTGAGAGTATTATAAAAACATTTTGAGTCTTTCTCTGCCAAGAGATTACAAAAACTAATCTCTGCATTGAAATTTGTTTGCCAGACTTTTTTAAACTGTTTTTTTATGTAACAAATATTAAATTTTTGACAGTATTGGAGAAATTCATAATTTTGACTATAACTTTACTATATTTTAACTATAACTTTGTTTATGAATAAAAATGAAAATAAACAAAATAGAAAGAATTTATACATCGTAGCCTTTATTTCGTTTCTAAATGCACTAACTTTTGCCGCCATCATACCCATCTTGTACTCATATGCTTCAAGCTTTGGGCTAAATGATACCCAAATTGGGCTTTTGTTTGGATCATTTGCTTTGGCGCAATTTTTTGCCACACCAATTATAGGTAGGTTATCTGATAAATACGGTAGAAAACCTCTGCTTTTAATTTCTTTGTTTGGTACTTTCATAGCAAATATTATGCAAGGACTTGCAGGAAGTGCTTGGGTTTTGTTTCTTGCAAGAATCTTAGATGGTATCACTGGCGGTAATAACTCAGTAGCTCAAGCAGTAATCTCTGATACTACAGAAGAAAAAGATCGACCTTTGGGCTTTGCTTTATTTGGGGCAAGTTTTGGGATTGGGTTTTTGATTGGGCCTGTAATTGCTCTTTTGATCATGCCTTTTGGCAATAACTTTGTATTTTTCTTTTCGGCATTTGTGGCATTTGTGGCAACCGTTTTAACGGCAGTATTTTTGCCGGAAACTAATTTTAATCGAGAGACTAAAAAATTAGATTTTGTAGATACTGTATTCTTACAAATCTATCGTGGTTTTCAAATGCCAGTTGTAAGAGATATTTTGATTATAAATCTGATAACCTCACTTTCTATAGCTATATTTCAAATTGCCTTTCAGCCATATATTAAAGTTAACTTTGGGATGGGAGAAAAAGAGATTTCATATGTTTTGATACTAAGTGGGGTAATAAATATTGTTTTCTTACCATTAGTAAAAATATTTACGAGTAGGTTTGGACTAACCAATTTACTCAATTGGACGTTCTTAATTAGAGCTTTGAATTTTTTGATTTTGGCTTTATTTGTTGATACGATAGTTTTTTGGGCTATGATGGTGGTATTTGGTTTTGTAAACCTTTTTAGTAGACCAGTTATCACAAGTTTGCTCACAAAATATGTTAGAAAAGAAGATCAAGGTGTAGCAATTGGAGTTTTGGAAAGTATGTTTTCACTTGGTCTTGCGGTAGGACCTACAATATTTGCTTTTGTAAATTTACCAATGCAAGAAGGATTTACTTTTCTACGACTACCTTGGATCACAGATGTTCTGATAGGATCAGCCCAGAATTACACTTTGTCATTCTTTGCGGTAGGATTGATCTCGCTTTGTGCTTGGCTCTATGCGCTTTGGTTTATTAGAAAACTCAACTCCATTGACACAACGGGAAAAAATGACTTCTAAATTTTCTAATGTCTAGTACATATCAAGTATTAGTCAAACCAAATAAAAAACAAAACCGTGTGTATTGGATACCAAGTGATATGTTTGGTGAATCAGAAACAATTGTAGTAGAAATTACGGTCCCACCTATTGACGGCAAAGCTAACAAAGAAGTAATCAAGTTATTAGCAGATTTTTTTGAAGTTTCTAAGTCCTGCATAAAAATCCAGCATGGATTAAAATCCAAATTAAAAATTGTTAGAATTAAAAGCTAAGTTATGTCATCCATCAACGAAACTAAATTTTACCAAGCACTTGAAAATATATTCACTGGTGCAAATATCGAAGGTGATTCTGGTTATGTCAATCTTCTTAAAATCAAATCTCAATACTACAAGCTCATCTTAGAACAATTCAAAAAAGGTGTAGATAACGAGCCGATTATCACTGATTCATTCAAAGAAGAGTTTTTTGATAAACTCTATTCTTTTTTTGAAAAATACTTTTCTGAAAGTGGAAGTGTGTATTTTGTGAAAACTGCAAATTGGCAAAGAGTCTATGAGCAAGTTTATACAGACAATAAAGATGTGGTGCTTTTCTGGAAAACACACATGCTTTACTATGTCAAAAGTGATATTCTTTTTCAAAGTATTGATGTAGCTATAACTGATGAAGAAAGCAAACAAGAATACAATTTCTATTTTGATGTAGGAAATTTACAAGCAAAGCAGAATAATGAGAAAAAACAAATCATCTTTACTTTTAGAGAAGTAAGAGAAGAGAAAACCAGCGAAGAAGTTTTGAATAACAAACAAGGAAAAAAGATTTTTGTATTTGATGTGAGTTATAGTGAAAAAGGGATAAAGACCAAAACATATGATATTATAAAAGCGACAAAAATTCCAGAACATATCATAGAAAAAGCCTTCAATACTTTCAAAAAGCAATCAGAGGTAGATTTCTTTATCAATAAAAACGCTAAGAAATTTCTTACTGAGCAATTAGATCTTTATCTTCATCAGATTTTACTAGCAGAAGAAAACAAGTTTGATCAAAAAAGACTGGATCAAATCAAAACTATCAAAGCCTTTGCATTAAAAATTATTGATTTTATTTCACAATTTGAGGATGAGCTGGTGAGGGTGTGGAACAAGCCAAAGTTTGTTTTGAATAGTAATTATGTAATCACTCTTGATAAGTTATCAGATGAGATACTAGAAAAGATTGTAAAGCATCCTAACCTACCAGAGCAAATCAAAGAATGGCAAGAACTGGGGATGATAGATAGTGAAGAGTTAATAGTTAATAGTTTTGAGTTATTAAAAAAAGAACTAAAAACTCCCAACTCAAAACTAAAAACTCTTCCAATTGATACGAAGTTTTTCAAAGACCTTGAAATAGAGATATTGAGTTTATTTGATAATCTTGATGAAGCATTGGATGGAAGACTCATACACTCTGAAAACTATCAAGCACTTAATACTTTGCTACCAAAGTATAAAGAAAAGGTACAGTGTATTTATATTGATCCGCCGTTTAATACAGGGAGTGATTTTGCTTATGTAGATAAATTTCAAGATAGCACTTGGCTTAGTCTGATGCACGACAGGATAGAACTTGCCAGAAAATTTTTGAGAGATGATGGAAGTTTTTATTTGCATTTGGATGATAATGCGGATTTTTGGGGTAGAATGTTAATGAATAATATTTTTGGATTTGATAATTATAGAAACGAAATAGTCTGGAAATCAATGGCTGGTGTAAAAGGTAATTCTAAAAATTCCTTCCCAACTCAATCAGATATCATTTTTTTGTATAGTAAAAATATATTTTATCAATATTTTGAAAAACAATATAAACCTTTAACAGAAGAATATATAAAAAATTTTTATAAATTTAAAGATGAGAATGGAAGAATATACAGAAAAGCTGGTGGTGGTCGCCCTGATCATTATAGATATTATCTTGATGAATCTAAAGGAACTACGATTGATAATTTATGGTTAGATCTGACAAATATACAATCTTCTTCTTTAGAAAACTTTTCATTTCAAACTCAAAAACCTGAAAAGCTACTTGAAAGAATCCTCCTTGCTTCAAGCAAGGAAAATACTTTAATTTTAGACTTCTTTGCTGGAAGTGCAACAACTCAAGCAGTCGCTCATAAACTTGGCAGAAAATGGATTGGTATAGAGATGGGAGAGCATTTTTATACTGTAGATATTCCTCGTATGAAAACTGTTTTGTGGGGAAAAATCTCTGGTATTAGCAAAGAACTAGAAAAACAAGGCAAACTCAAAAAAGGAGGCTTCTTCAAATACTACTCTCTCGAACAATACGAAGACACGCTTCGCAATATGAAATACAAAGACGGCTCACCAAATAGTATTTTTGATACTCGCAATCCATTTGCTCAATATATCTTTTATGCAGATCAAAAATTTGCTCATGTCTTAGATGTACAAAAGAAAAGTTTAGAAATAAACTTTGATAAACTCTACCCAAATATTGATTTTGCAGAAACTCTTTCAAACTTGCTTGGTTTGCCAATAAAGAAAATCACAAAAAACAGTGTAATCTTGCAAGATGGAGAAAGTGAAAAAGAGATCAAGACTGATTATAAAAATATGAATGAATCAGAAAAACTGGCTTTTGTGAGACTTCTCAAACCTGCTTTGTGGTGGGGAGAATAATTTTAACTATTTCAGGATAAGCTATGAAAAATATACTAGAAAAAATAATCGAAGAAAAAAGCTATGAAGACCTTGGGAATTGGTGTTTGCCATCATTGAGTAAGTTTTCGGATACTAAGACTTTGTTTGAATACCAAAATCAAGCACTTAGAAATATCACAAAAGTTTTGCACGAATACTTTGGAGAAGAAAAAGGAAAACAACATCTTTTTGAGTTGTACAAATCTCATGGCCTAGATGATAGAAGCTATGCGATAGAAAAATATGCAAACAAGTCAGATAAACAAAACGGCAGGGTAAATAGCAGATTTTTACTTTTTCAAAATCATTTCAAAATCGTAGGAAGTGAGGGAGATGAGTATATTTCTGGTAGTAATTTTATGAATCGTGCTTGTTTTTGGATGGCTACAGGAAGCGGTAAAAGTCTAGTTTTAATAAAAACCATTGAGCTACTCGATTATTTACAATCACAAGGACTCATACCAAAAAAGGAAATTATGCTTTTACTTCCTCGTGAAGACTTGGTAAAACAATTTGAAAGAGAAATTACAGAATTTAACAAAGGTAGAGGAAGACATATTGAGCTTGTAAATCTCAAAAGATACGAAGACGACAAGCAAGGATTTGCTTTTGATAATAGTATAAAAGTGTATTATTACAGAAGCGATCTTATAAGAGATGAAAGAAAAGAAAATATATTGGATTATAGAAGTTATGAAAACAATGGAAACTGGTATGTATTCTTAGATGAAGCTCACAGAGGAAGCAAGGAAGATTCACTTTTACAGGATTATGTAAGTATCCTTTCAAAAAACGGATTTTCATTTAACTTTTCAGCAACTTTTACTGACAATATAGATTATTTGACGACTTGTTATAACTTCAATCTTGAAAAGTTTATCCTCGCAGGATATGGAAAAAATCTGTATTTGAGTCAGTCATATTTTAGCTTTACCAAAGACAAAGACGATTTTAGCGAAAGAGAAAAACAAAAACAGGTTTTAAAATCTCTTATTACTTTTACACTTGTTAAAAAATCACACCAACTCAAAACTCAAAACTATACACTCAAAACTTACCACCATCCTTTGCTTATCACTCTTGTAAATTCAATCAATACCGATGATGCAGATTTGCTTTTATTCTTCAAAAAGCTAGAAGAAATCGCAGGTGGACATATTGAAGAACAATTATTCACAGAAACAAAAAATGAACTCGTGCAGGATTTGAGAAATAATACTTCTTTTGTGTTTGGAGATGAACAGCTTAATTTTGATGTAACAATAGTAGAAAACATAAAATTAAAAGATATTTTTGAGCAGGTTTTTAATGCTACAAATTATGGAAAAATAGAAATACTGGAAGGAGAAAAAGGCAAAGAAATTGTATTGAAATTACAAACCAGTGAAAAACCTTTTGCACTTATAAAAATCGGAGATACAGGAAAATTCAAAAGAGAACAGCTTGGAGTAAATTATACAGTTATTACGAGTTTTGACAGCAAAAAATACTTTGAAAAAATTAATCAAAGTGAAGATATAAATCTCTTACTTGGAAGTCGTAGTTTTTATGAAGGATGGGACTCTAATCGTCCAAATGTCATCAATATGATCAATATCGGCAAAGCCGATGCTAAAAAGTTTGTCTTGCAAGGAATTGGTCGTGGTATTCGTATTGAGCCACACAAAGGAGAGAGAAAAAGACTTGCTCAAAATCATATAGATAAAAATGTTTTACTTGAGACTTTGTTTGTCTTTGCAACAGATAAAAATGCAGTCAAAGCAATTATTGAAACCGTAGAAAACGAAAAAAACACCGAAGAACAAGAAATTTCACTTTTTGAAAACACATCGAAACCTTTTGATTTACTGATACCTATTTACAAAGACGAAGAAACAAGAGGAAAAATTGCAAAGTTTAATATCGCAAAAGAGAGTTTAAAAACTTTCAAAAAATTTATTGCTTCTTTTGATACAAATACTTTGCTTATAAAAACAGGAATAGCAAAAACTGATCTTGAATTTTTGCTTAATGGAATTACAAATGACTCGCTTTTTCAGATAAAAAATGAAAATGTGTTTAGTGATATGGATTTGCTTTTGCAAAGGCTTATAAATCATATCTCGATCAAAAGCAAAGTTGTATCAGGAATCAAAGAGGTATCAGACGAGATTATTCATTTCAAACACATAAAAGTTGTGAATTTTAGTGATGAAGAAATTTCATCATTCAAGGAAAAAGTACAGAAAGTAAAAGATTTTGAACTAATAGATAAAAAAGACATTGAAGCGAAAATTAAGGCTGGAGAATTGTCTTTTGATGAAGCGTTAAAGCTTGGAAATGCTACCAGTGAAGAATCATTTAAAGATCTCAAAATAAAGAAGATCGCAGAACATTATTATCTACCTTTGATTTATTCAGAAAAAGAAAAAGTAGAATATATCAAACACATTGTTAATATTAAAAGCGAAGTTGAATTTCTTAAAAACTTAGAAAAGTACATTAATGAAAACAAACCTAACTGTGAATGGATGTTTAGTAAGCTTGATGAAAATCTAGATAAATTTTATATTCCGTATTTTTCTAAAAAAGAAAATATTTATCGTAAATTTTATCCTGACTTTATCTTTTGGATAAAAAAAGACAATAACTACAAAATTGTTTTCGTTGATCCAAAAGGCACCAGCAATGCTGACTATCAAAACAAAGTTGATGAATTTGAAAAACTGTTTTTAGAAAACGGACAAGCAAAAATATTTACTTATAAAAACTTCAAAATCACTTTTGATTTGAAACTTGTAGCAAGTGATGTAAATAGTGTTGGTGATAAATATGAAAAATACTGGTTAGATGTAGGTTCATCAAATTTAATTTTTCAATAAGTTCTATTCTAAATATAGATTTCGTATTAATAATTAATGATGATTACAGTCGTAATGGCATTGAGTTAGGCTTGTTTTTTCTCATTCAAATTCAAAAACATCCATAAATGTTTCAGAGGGTTTAAATTCAATGCTTTGATCTTTGAATTTAACATCTAGAACTTCATATTGCCCATCATGGTACCAATAAACATTTGGACTTACTGGCTTAGCTTCTGTGTGAAACATTTGATCAGCTAATTGGAACAGTTCATACACAGCAAAATATGTATTAACATCGTTAAATGCATGTGATATGCAAAATGAACCACTAGGTATACAGAATAAAACTCCATATTTTCCCATCAAATCTCTGAATTGAGAATCAAACAGCAGTGGAACTGATGAGGCTAATATATCAGGACTAAAGACAAAATTTAAACTTATGTTATTTTCCTCATTTACTTTTCTAGTTGTAGTTTCAAACTTGTAATTTTTGGCAACATTTTTAATTGCACAGTCAAAAATTGTCTTCTCATCTACATTCCATTTGTTTACCTTATCTTTAGTAACAGACATAAAAGCAGTGCCAGAGTCAGCCATTAGCAAGGTCAATGTCTGAGGAATATCTTGTCTAAACACTTGTCTAAACAAGAATTTCGTATTTTCTCTCTCAATATTGAGATAATCATCTGGAACTATTCTTGCAACGATATGATCTTTAGCAGTGTTAAAATCAGCAAGTAGTTCGTCTAGTTTTGAAGAAGAGTAAATTGAACTGATTTGAGCAAAAAATTGTCCTAGGTAAGACTCCCAATCTTCTAATTTAGACTGTTTGCAATATTTAGCAACATTGTCTAGATATACAACATTATCAGTGTCAAAAATTATCGAACTCCCTTCTCTCTTATACTTATAATTCTGATCCTTTAAAATTTTTTCTACAATACTTATAAACATGTTGAACTCCTCTTCGGTAAAGAAATTAGCCCATGGCTCAACTTTACTCTCTCTTTTTCTAAAAATTTTTTTTAAAAAATTTAGCATACATCAAAAATATGTGGTTATAAATGTAGTATAACAAGAATTTTTGTATTGTCAACTAAACTTAATTCCTATGTCTAAGTAAGGGTGATGAAGTGAGGTTGTATAAAGATTAAAACTATGGATTTTGAAACAAGTTTAGAATGAACCTGTTCGAGTTTTTAGGATAAAAATTATATTTTGATTAATCTCAGACTTGACACAAAGCTTAAAAGCGAAGTTGAATCTTTGAAGAACTTAGAAAAGTACATTAATGAAAACAAACCTAACTGTGAATGGATGTTTAGTAAGCTTGATGAAAATCTAGATAAATTT
>FWWL01004083.1_pt1 | contig 25299 bp, 25 predicted proteins | sample 2228331 | NCBI WGS metagenome assembly FWWL01 (sample SAMEA103939775, study PRJEB20133) | metagenome | reverse complement strand
AAATGCTATTATTTAAAAAGGAGGATAAACAGGGCCGAAAAGTTCAAGGCGCGTTGAATTTGCTACTTGGGCCCCCGCAAAAGTAATCGGACTAAGCTTCAAAGCTCATCGTCACTTTTGTGGGTGATAGAATCGAGCAGCGGAACGTATGAACTAATACGTGAGCAGTGGAGGGACAACGCAACACAGAAATTTGACGGCAATGTTTACCGGACTTTTTAAATTACCTTTCTATTAATGAAAGAAACGGGAAAGCTGCCCTTGTATCAAAGAAGTTTGACCCAATTTGCTAGATAGAGCTAGTTGCATATGTAGCAACTCATAAAGTTCTTTATCGGACATTTCCTTGCGCTTCTCTTCACTTTCTTTAGTTGCAACAATGATGGGTGATATCTCTTCTTCCATAATCGGTGCCATTACTACTTTAATTCCTGCAATATTAATCCCTTTTTCGATTAATGCGCGAATCTCTAGAAGTCGATCGACGTCTACGAATGAAAACAAGCGCTGATTTCCAGACGTCCTAGCAGGAGCAATAAGCAGTTGTTGTTCGTAGTAACGAATTTGTCTAGCCGAGAGACCAGTAAGCTTGATTACAATACCAATTGGAAACAAAGCCATGTTACGACGGACATCATCACTCATCACTATTCCTCCTCGTTTATCTGTTACTCTTATCATATGCGATGTTAGAAAATATGTCAACACATGTTAGGAAACCTAACATAAATTAAAATGAAAAAATTCGCTATCAAAAAATAGCGATTAAAAACCATACTAAAATGAAAACGAGAAGTATAATTTTAACGACACTTCCACTTAAAAAACCAATAACTGTTGCTACTCCAATTTTCATCGCTTGTTGCCAATCCGTTCCGCGCATTCGCTCGATTAACAATACCATAACAAATGGACCGATAATAATTCCGAATGGCCCTAAAAAAATCGGAAAAATAAGTATGCCAATGATAACTCCTATGAGAGAATATTTCGATGCCCCATATTTCTTTGCCGCATACCCGCTTGCAACATAGTCCATGACGAACACGAGCACACTAATTCCTACGGCAAAAAACCAAAAGAATGCACCAAGTGCTCCATCATTAATAAAGAAATGATAGATAAGCAATGCTCCTAAAAACAAGGGAGCATCGGGTATAACGGGTACAACGGTACCCATAAAGGCAAGAACGAACAGGACAACGACTAAAATACTTAATGCAATTGTCATAGAAAATCTCTCCTTAGCTATGCGGATCCATCAACCCTAACGAAAGTAGGTTATCAATCACTGTCCATATCCCTAGTCTCGCGTGAGAATATGTTAGCCCTCCTTGAAGATAAGCCGCATACGGCTCACGTAAGGGGCCATCCGCAGACAATTCGATACTTGCTCCTTGAATAAACGTACCGGCTGCCATAATAACTCGATCATTGTAGCCAGGCATACCACTCGGTTGAGGGACGACATGACTGTCTACTGGAGCCGCTTTTTGGATACCTTGACAAAACGCAATTAAGCTTTCGGCCGTACCTAACCGTACCGCTTGGATAATATCAGTCCGTTTATCATCCCAACTTGGATGAGTAACAAATCCGAGTTGTTCCAGCATTGCTGCTGCAAAAACCGCTCCTTTCAACGCTTGTCCAACGACATGCGGTGCAAGAAAGAAGCCTTGAAACAATTCACGTAGACCACCAAACATCGCTCCACCTTCACTTCCGATGCCAGGAGCGGTCAGACGATATCCAGCCTTTTCTATTAAATCTTTACGACCAACAACATAGCCCCCGGAAACAACCAGTCCTCCGCCCGGGTTTTTAATGAGCGAACCCGCCATCATATCCACTCCGACTTCGGTCGGCTCCTTCATCTCCGTAAATTCACCGTAACAATTATCTACAAAAATAATAGCGTTTGGATTAATCGATTTCACAAATTGGACCATTTCTCCAATATCGTCTGTAGTAAACGACGGGCGCCAATCGTATCCTCGTGAACGTTGAATCGCGACCACTTTCGTACGGTTAGAGATCATTTGCTTTGCGTATGAATAATCGACTTTTCCGTCAGTTGTTAAAGGAACAACGTCGTAACGGACACCATAATCAATTAGAGATCCCATACCTTCTCCACGGACACCGATGACTTGTTCAAGTGTGTCATACGGGTTCCCTGTTAAATAAACGAGTTGATCACCAGGACGTAATGCCCCGTAAAGACCAATCGAAATGGCATGCGTACCGGAAACGATATGGGGTCTTACGATCGCTGCCTCTGTTTTAAACACATCAGAGTAGACCTTCTCAAGTGTATCTCTACCAGCATCATCATAGCCATAGCCAGTTGATGCAGCAAAATGATAGTCACTTACACCATTCTTTTGAAAGGAGTGCCATACTTTCGCTTGATTGATATCGATGAGCTGGTCAATTTTCTTAATCTCATCTTTAATCATTATATCCGCTTTCTCTGTCTGTTCTGAAATATACTTGCCATGTTTAAAATATGAAGACCACATAGTAACTCCTTTAAATAGAAAGATAGGGTTTAAGACTGTGTTCAATCTTAGTAAATACATCTTGAGTAAATCGACTTCTTATGACGAGTGTCTCTTCACTAGCGTCCGTACTTTCAACCACGCCATTACGATGAACAAGTGATATGACATCCCCTCGATCGGCTGGAATATAAAGTGTTACAGAGACATCCTGCATATAAAGAAACCGATCTATTTCTAACAATAGCTTTTCTAAATCATCTTCCTTATTAGCCGATATTTTTATTGAAGGCGATATAAAAGGTAGCACGTTCGAATCGCTCGTTATATCCATTTTGTTAAATACGACCAATGTTGGTGTTCCTGCTGCTCCTAAATCTGTCAGAATCTCCTCCACTGTATGGATCTTACCCTCGACACCTTCCTGGTGACTATCTACAACATGCAGGATGAGATTTGCTTCCTTTACCTCCTCAAGCGTGGCCCGAAAAGCAGCAACTAAATCATGCGGTAGCTTTTGAATAAATCCAACGGTATCGGTTAATATCACTTCCTTGCCACTAGGTAGAGTTAATTGCCTTGATGTAGGATCTAATGTAGCAAATAATTTGTTTTCTTCCAATACGTTGGCTTGAGTAAGTCTATTTAATAACGTCGACTTTCCAGCATTCGTATATCCGACGAGAGCAATTTGGTAAATGTCGTTTTTCTTTCGACGCGCTCGTGAAAGTGTTCGTTGTTTCATGACTTCAGACAGTTTTGTTTTCACTTCACTAATTCTTCTTTTGATGTGACGACGGTCCGTTTCAAGCTTTGTTTCTCCTGGACCTCTCGTTCCGATACCTCCACCTAATCGCGATAAATGTAGCCCTTGTCCGGCTAGACGAGGAAGAAGATACATCATTTGGGCGAGTTCGACTTGCAGGATTCCTTCCTTCGTATGTGCTCGACTTGCAAAGATGTCGAGTATAAGTTGCGTACGGTCGATGATTTTCCCATCGATTAACTTCTCTAGATTTCTTACGTGTGCTGACGTCAGTTCATGGTCAAATATAACGAGATTTGCTCCCGTTTCTTCCATTAAATCGATCAGCTCTTGAACTTTTCCTTTCCCTATAAACCAGGTTGAATCTATTTTATCTCGTATTTGCATTAAGCGACCCACTACTTCCGCATTAGCGGTTTCAGCGAGATCAGCTAGTTCGTCTAATGATGACTCAGCTTGCCCCTTTGTTTCTTTTGAAAAATATACTCCGACCAACAACGCTCTTTCCATTCAATCATCCTCTCTACTTTTCCACTCCATTCTATCATGAATGATTGCTTCCTAAAAACAGACGCAATCGATTCTTCCAAATCGTTGCGTCCATTATGGTTAGTGTATCGTATTCTTCTCAACCAAATCTTCCGCTTCGATCGTCATCAGTTCTTGACGTGATAACCCCGCTTGAGAGAATAGCCTCACAGCGTGGTAGCGAATCGCTTTTTCGATTATGTTTCGAACAAATCTTGCATTACTGAACTGGCGTCCGAAATGAGTGATTTCATAAATAAGCTGATGCTTTAATTTATTTTTTGCTTGTATGCTCATTTCGTACTGTCGTTCGTCTAACATGAGATCGGAGATTTGGAGTAATTCATCAAGTTCGTAATCATGAAAAGTAAGTTGGATTGGGAAACGGGATGGTAATCCTGGGTTTGATTGAAGAAAAGTTGCCATTTCAACTGTATAACCGGCAAGAATGAGTACAAAATCGTTCCGATGATCCTCCATCGACTTCACGAGTGTATCCACCGCTTCTTTTCCAAAATCCTTTTCACCACCTCGAGCAAGTGAGTACGCTTCATCAATAAAAAGAATGCCACCTAACGATTTCTTTACGAGATCTCTCGTTTTTTGTGCCGTATGACCGATATACTCACCTACTAAATCCGCTCTCTCGGCTTCTATTAGATGTCCTTTCGTTAGGACTCCCATATCTTTAAACATACGTCCCATTAATCTAGCAACTGTCGTCTTCCCTGTTCCAGGATTTCCTTTAAAGACCATGTGAAGCATCTGTTGGTTCGAAACGAGTCCCGCTTCTTGTCGGCATTTCGCCATATGAAGAAGAGCATAAATCTCATAAATAAACTCTTTTACATTTGAAAGCCCAATAAGCTTATTTAATTCCTTCACGATATCACTGAAGCGTTCGTCCTGGAAACTTTGAGTTTTCTCCCTTTTTATTGGATGCTCCAATACTTGGGACTTAAATTGATCCCTTTTATCATGGTTTAGCACCACTTGAATCCGATGAGGCGCTTCGGTTAGTGCACGCCTGCTCACATCTTTCACCTCGCTTATGACGAATATGATTCACTATACGCAAGAGCCCAGGAGGAGGTGATAAAACTAACGTATTATTATAGTGTATGTGACGATACCAAATAATTTCACTCTGCTAATACTTTCCCTCTTGTTTCCTTACCAAGGACAAAGACGGATAAACTACCAATAACGATAATGACAGCGAATAAGCCGAATATAAAGGCAAACGTATAACCATTACTCAACAACATGCCCACCATAATCGGCGCGAAGATCGAACCGACCCTTCCGAAACCTGCAGCAAACCCTGCCCCAGAACCCCGTATTGTCGTTGGATATAGTTCCGGCGTATACGCGTAGAGTGCTCCCCATGCCCCAAGGTTAAAAAACGATAACATGGATCCGAATACAATGAGAGAGGTTAACGTTTCGCTTTGTCCGAATAACCAAGCAGAGACCGCCGTTCCTAATAGTAACGTACCGAGAGTTGCTTTTCTTCCCCATTTTTCAATAAGCCAGGCAGACAGGGCATATCCCGGTAATTGAGCGAGCGTCATGATTAATACATATTGGAACGATCTTATCATGTCAAAGCCTTTCGCCACCATGACGGACGGTAACCATAAAAACATACCATAGTAGGAAAAAGCGACACAAAACCAAACTAACCAGATCATAACTGTCTCGCGTTTATAGGAAGTAAAAAGTCTCTTTAATGGGATTGATTCTTGCTTCCTATATAAAGGTGATTCCGGAATGCCTCGTCTGGCAATACCCGCGTAGATTGCTGGAATCGCACCTATCAAAACTGCCAATTGCCAACCGAAATCTGGGATGATGAAATAGCCAATAACAGCAGCCAAAATCCAGCCGATCGCCCAAAACGATTCAAGAATAACGAGTACGCGACCACGATTATGTGCCGGTGCATGTTCTCCTACCATTGTTGAAGCGACAGGAAGCTCGGCTCCTAATCCTAGACCTACGATAAAACGGAAAATAAGCATGGAAATGAACCCTACTGCAAATACAGACAGACCACTCGCTAATCCGAACATGAACAGGGATAGTACAAAAATAGGCTTTCTACCTTTACGATCGGCTAAATAGCCCCCTAAAAATGCCCCTATTGCCATCCCGACTAAGTTACCTGTGCCGATCCATCCTTTCTGCACTTCCGTTAAACCCCAATCTTGCTGTATGGCAACGAGAATGAACGACAATATGCCGATATCCATCGCATCGAAAAGCCAGCCTACACCTGCGTAGCCTAACACTTTTTTATATGTACGATTTTCTTTACCCAACATCATGAACACTCCCCCGATAAAAATTACCAACAAAAGTTTCTCCTCATTTAAAAAACGCCGACATCATCGACGTTTTTCATTATTTATTCACTTTCAGGCATTAGAGAAACAGAACGTTGCGGTGTAAAAGTTGAAATGGCATGTTTGTACACCATTTGTTGTTTACCTTCAGATTCGATCACAATCGTAAAGTTATCAAACGCTTTAATGAATCCCCGGATTTGAAAACCATTCACGAGGAAGATGGTTACTGGTACCCCGTCTTTGCGAATCTGATTTAAAAACGTATCTTGGATATTAATCGGCTGTTTCAATATTCTCTACCTCCTGCTTCTTCTCTTTATATCATTACCATATTCTTCATGAGACTGCAACTTTCCTGCAATGTAATGAGATATTTCTTGAAACCGTTCGCTCGTTTTTTCTGGATCGGATAAGTCAAACCATGTGAGTTCATTTACTCGTCCAAACCAAGTAATCTGACGCTTGGCAAAACGTCTGGTGTTTTTCTTTAATAATTCGATTGCTTCATCCTTGGACAAAACCCCTTGTAGATAAAGGACGATTTCCTTATAACCAATACCCGTCATCGCTTGAGAGTGCTTAGAATATCCTTTACTTATTATGGATTCGACTTCTTCAATGAGGCCCTCTTCAATCATAAGATCAACCCTCTGGTTAATCCGATCATATAGCAATGGACGTTCCATCGTTAGTCCTACCCATACCGTATCATATTCTGATTGATCTGATGTATGCATACGTCCAGCTGTAAACGGTTTCTCCGTAGTGAGGACAACCTCAAGTGCACGAATGACTCGGCGAATGTTATTCGGATGAATCTGCTTCGCGGAGTCTGGATCCAATCGCAGCAACTCTGCATAAAGGACGTCCTGACCTTCTACTTCTGCTCTTTGCTGTAATTTGTTTCTAAGAGTGTTATCTGATGAAACATCTGAAAATTGATAGTTGTGTGTAACAGATTGGACGTAAAGTCCTGTACCACCAACGATAAAAGGAACGTGCTTACGCTTATCGATATCGATAATCAATTCTTTTGTTTGCCTTTGGAAATCTGCGACAGAGAAAGGTGTATCAGGCTCCAAAATGTCAATGAGATGGTGCGGAACTCCTTCACGTTCATGCATTGTCACTTTTGCTGTTCCGATATCCATTCCCTTATAAACTTGCATGGAATCTCCAGAGATGACTTCCCCATGGAATTGTTTAGCCATAGCGATACTTAGGTTCGTCTTTCCAACTGCAGTAGGACCCACGATCAAAATGAGTGGTATTTTACTCATGAACATGCTCCTCTTCACAAACGATGATCCCATACGTGGTAGAAGAAGAAGGACGCCTCATTGGTACAAATCCGAGCCTGTGAAACTCCCCGCTATCTGTACGTTCTTTAAGCACCACTCTATTTCTCGCTACTCTTCTTGCTTCTGAAATTGCTTCTAATGTTAGTGGTGCAGCATTCGTCATCGTTCGGAATTGATCGATTGCAGCAGCATCTTCTACCTTTTCTCGAAACATCGGATCAAAGTATACGACGTCGAACTGGTTGTCACGACAACTCTTTAAGTACGAATCATGGTGACTGTTAATGACTTCGACTCTCCTCATTGCGTTCGTGACAGCATCAGTTTGAGAGATTCGATGTTTCAATCCGTCTTTAATGATAATCGATAGAAATGATTCGCTTTCTATGCCGACTACCCTACCAGTTTCCCCTACAGCATGTGAAGCAACGATCGCATCGGAACTTAATCCTAGCGTACAATCTAAAATAGAGTCACCTTGCCGAAGATTGCAAGCTTCAACCATTACATCATTATCGCCACGGATTAAGCGTTTTATACGAAATTCTGATGTACTAGGATGAAAGAAAAACTCGTTGTCTCCGATGAAACATTTTGCTTCATTATTTTTAACGACGATCACGGTATCGGTGCCATACTTTTCCTTCATTATGCGGATCGAATCCTTATTTCTCTCGACGAACCGAATATCTAGTTGTTCGGCTAATTGTTTAGCACGATTAATATGATAAGGTTCTGGTTTGTATACTGTCGTAACGAGCATTACATCACCCTTTTGAACATTTTCTCAAGGTCATAGGTGGAGAAGCTTATGATAATTGGGCGCCCATGTGGACAAGTAAAAGCATTCGTTGTTTCATTTAATTGAGCAAAGAGGGCAACCATTTCTTGCTTTGATAAATATTGATTGGCTTTAATCGCTGCTTTGCATGACATCATAATCGCTGCCTTCTCCCGTAAAACCTTTACTCCAATTTCTTTCTTCAGATCTAGCACCATGTCGATAATATCTCTAACCAACTCCTCTTCCGTTCCGGAAGGAAACCATTGTGGATAGGATCGAATGATGATTGAATTCATTCCGAAAGGTTCATAAAAGATCCCTAGTTGATCAAGTAGTGGTACCCTTTCTTCAATGACCTTCAAATCTGCTGCAGGGAGATCAATCGTAATCGGAATGAGCAGGTCCTGTAGCTGCCGCTCTGTTTCAGCCATTTTCCTCATAAAGCGTTCATAATAGATTCGTTCATGGGCGGCATGCTGATCAATCATAAACATTCCCGTCTCATTTTGACCGATAATATAGGTGCCATGAACTTGGCCGACGGGCTCTAGATTTGGCATACGTTTTGCAGTCGTTTCGCTTATTATTGGGGCGATCGCGGTTGTTGTACTTTCCGGAAACGATGGGATTGATAGCTTATCTTTTGTAACTGTTTGAGCAGAATTTGTGTTGTATTTGCTCTTATTTTGCGATAAAGTTGCTTCCAAGTTTACTTGATTTACTCTTCGTGGTACTTCTTCATTCTTTATTTTCATTTCATTATTGTTGTTGTAAGTAGTTGGTATGAATTTCTCTTTCACGAATGACTCTTCTTGAAAAAAGGAAGGCTGAACTCCTTCTTCTTTCTTTTTTTCTTGTGATTTAGGCGTATAAGTTGGTATTAACGTCATCTCTTGCCATTGTTTCTGAATGAGTGTAGCGACGAAATCCGCTAACGCCTGCTCTTTCGAGAATCTAACTTCTAGCTTTGCCGGATGAACGTTAACATCTAGTAAAGAAGGATCCATTTTACTATGAAGAACAACGACCGGATAACGGTTAATTGGAAGCAACGTATGATAACCTTTCATAATCGCCTGATTAAGCGTTACATTTCGTATGGCTCGTCCGTTAACAAGAGTCGACATATAATGACGGTTTGCTCTCGTCATTTCCGGTTTAGCCATATACCCTGTTATTTCAAAATCCAAGCTTTCACCTGTTAACGGAATCATATTTTTCGCCAATTCTGAACCATAGATGGCTCCAATCACATGAAGAACGTGGCCATTGCCGGAAGTTTGAAGCAGTAGTCTTCCTTCGTGGTAAAAGTGAAAGGAGATCGTTGGATGTGCCAAGGCCAGTCGGTTGATGTGATCTCCGATTTGACTTAGCTCAGTATTGACGGATTTTACATATTTCAATCTTGCAGGTGTATTGTAAAACAGATCGGTTACGGTCATTTCGGTTCCCTTACTAACAACAGCTTCCTCAGCTCTCACTTGATTCCCACCGTGGATTTCGACGATCGTACCGAGTTCTGATTCATTCGTGTTACTTTTACAGATGACTTTAGCAACAGCGGCAATACTCGGTAGAGCCTCACCACGGAACCCGAGAGTCATAATCTTAAACAAATCTTTTCCTGTCAGGATTTTACTCGTTGCATGTCTGGAAAAAGACAGCATACAATCGTTACGATCCATTCCGATTCCATTGTCTTTTACACGAATGGAGCGTAATCCCCCTTCTTCGATATACACTTCGATTTTAGAAGCATTCGCATCAATCGCGTTTTCAACTAACTCTTTCACAACGGATGAAGGGCGCTCGACTACCTCACCGGCAGCGATTTGATTGGCAATATGTTCATCGAGAAGATGAATTCTTCCCATTATCTATCATCCTTTCTTATCGCTTACTAATTGTTTTAACTGGAATAAATGCTGCAATGCTTCTAAAGGTGTTGTATTTAGGATATTGATGTCATCAAGAGCTTTCACCAGTAGTTGCGCTGTTCGATCTACCGGTTCAACTGAAGCTGAAACTTGTTCTTTCACATTGCTGGCTAAAAAATCGAAGGCAAGTTGTGTTTCATCTCTTTGTATCGTATCCTTCGCTTCGAGTTCGAGTAATATGGATTGTGCTCTTTCTAAAACAGCTTCTGGCATGTTCGCAAGCTGGGCGACATGTATGCCATAGCTTCGATCAGCTTTTCCCTGCTCGATTTTGTGGAGAAAGAGGACTCGTCCATCTTTTTCCATGCACTTGGCATGAACATTTATAAGTCGATCTAATCGTTCTTCTAAATCTGTAAGTTCATGGTAATGAGTGGAGAAGAGCGTCATGGCTCCAACATTTTCATGGATAAACTCTATAATAGCTTGAGCAAGAGCCATACCATCATATGTCGATGTTCCTCGACCGATTTCATCTAAGAGCAAAAGGCTATCAGGAGTCGCTTGTGTAATCGCCTGTCTCGTTTCTACCATTTCAACCATAAATGTACTTTGGCCACCTGCAACGTCATCAGCTGCTCCGATTCTCGTGAAAATCCGGTCTACGATTGACATCTCTGTTGCTTCTGCCGGTACAAAACAACCCATCTGTGCCATAATAACGTTAATCGCGACTTGCCGCATGTAGGTGCTTTTTCCGGCCATATTAGGACCAGTTATCAATAAAATTTGATTTCTATTTGCCGGTAAGACGGTATCGTTGGGAATAAACGGTTCTGGATGTACCATCGACTCCACAACTGGATGTCTTCCTGCTTTAATATGAATGCCTCTCTTTTGTACAAATCGAGGTTTTGAATACCCAAATTTCATGCTCACTTTCGTAAAGGCATGTATGACATCGAGGTAAGCAAGCTGGTTCGCTAGATTTTGCAATCTAGTAATATGTTTAGCAACGTTTTCTCGCACAACCAACAGAATCTCATATTCAAGACTGACCATCTTTTCTTCTGCTTCTAGAATAAGAGCTTCTTTCTCTTTTAATTCTTGCGTTACATATCGTTCGGCGTTGGAAAGCGTTTGTTTTCTCTCATAAAGACCTTCCGGAAGGTTGACGATGTTTGCCTTAGTCACCTCGATATAGTACCCAAATACTTTGTTATATCCGATTTTGAGGGTTCTAATCTTCGTTCGCTCGCGTTCCTTCTGTTCAAGTTCAGCTAACCACGTTTTTCCGTTCGTACTGGCCATTTTGTATTGATCCAACAGTTGATGATAACCGTCCTTGATCATTCCTCCTTCGCGTACCGAAATGGGAGGATCATCGACGATCGCCTCATCAATCATCGACAGAACGTCACAACAATCGTCCATTACCTTCACATATTCTTGCAATATAGGAATGTCACTAGCGTTGATCGCCTGCTGTAACGGGAGTACATTTTCTAAAGAACGTTTTATCATGACTAAGTCTCTAGCGTTGGCACTACCATATGCGATTCGGGAAACCAATCTTTCTAAATCATAGACGTCCCGTAACCGACTTTTTATTTCATCAAGGAGCAATGGCTGCAATAACAGCTGTTCAATCATATGTAAACGATTTTCAATCATGTTGACGTTCATCAATGGTTTCTCGATCCAACGTCGTAACATTCTTCCGCCCATTGCTGTAACCGTATGGTCGAGATGATGAAGGAGTGTTCCTTTTTTTGATTGGTCCCTAATCGTTGAGACCAATTCTAAATTCCGTCTCGAAAAGACGTCGAGAACCATGAAAGAATCCGCCTCATATACCTGCAATTGATTCACATGAGAAATGGATCGTTTTTGTGTCCGATCCAAGTAATGTAGAAGCATCCCTACAACCTTGTTTGCAAGGGGGCTCTTTAGTAGCTGATACGTTTCAGGGAACTGTTGTTTAATCCGTCTAACGTCGTCATGTTCGCTACCGGATGAATAAGATTGCACGAGACAATTTCCTAGTTTCGTAAAATATTCTAATAAGTTAGAAGTGATAGAACGATCATCAACGATCATTTCTGCTGGATGATAACTATTAACCTCATCAAATAGAGCTTGATCAGAACCGAACAAATCCGTAACGTAACATTCTCCAGTCGAAAGGTCGATCGCCCCTAACGATGTCTGATTGTCATTCCTAACAAGTCCAACGAGAAAATTATTCGTCTTCTCAGGAATAGCGTTTCCTTCCATTCGTGTACCAGGAGTAATGACACGTACTACTTCCCGTCTGACAACCCCTTTTGCCATAGCGGGGTCTTCAACCTGCTCACAGATTGCGACTTTATGCCCCATTTCAACGAGACGATTAATATAATTCGCTGCACTATGATACGGTACTCCACACATCGGAATGCGTTCTTCTGCTCCGCCTTCCCTACCTGTTAATGTAATTTCTAATAAACGTGATGCTTCTATCGCATCATCAAAAAACAACTCGTAAAAGTCCCCAAGTCGAAAAAATAAAAAGGCATCGGTCTGGTCTGCCTTAATCGCTAAATATTGTTGTATCATCGGTGTGTACTGGGTCATAGAACGTTCCTCCAAAGGTAAACAGTCTACTCTATTATATCACACACAATGTTGCTAGAGGATATTGTAAGGTGGAAGGCGCCACTTCTTACGTATATCTAGAGATTCATCCCATGGTTGCATGGATAGCACCATTTCACGAAACGACTCTAAGTATTCTTCATGTTGTTTATATCCCTCTAGCTGTCTTAGTTCTGACCATAGTTGGGTGACGTGAGGAAGCAACTTATCTTTATCCCCACGGTAATACGCATGTTGCACGTCTACGCTCTCCAAAGGGTTCTGGGTAAGCATCTTACTACTTTGTGCAATGAGCTTAGAAAGGGCAAAAACGCCTTTTGTGGTCTTAGGGGAAATGAGCCAACTCGCAGGTGTACGGTATTCGAAACCTCCATGGAATTGGCGTCTGCAATCTCCAAGGAATCCATATTTCGGTCGTCTTCTAGATCCATTTTCGTGTTCGATTAGGGTTAGTGACAACGTCAAGTAATTGTCCAAACATCGAATCAAATGCGAATCTAACTTCACATTACTGAAATGAATATGTCCCCCTAAGCGGTGTCTTTCCAATGGCATTGCACCTGCTAGCCAGTCAATGTTGGCGTTGTTAATTTTTCGAACAGCTCTTAGCATCGTTTTATACAAATTAATGACGAGTTGACGTGGATCCGAATTTGGTTGTGGTCTTAACTCCGCAATCGGCTTCTCATTCCTATCTCTACCAAGAGCCCAAATGGTATCGCATCCCACTTCTCCATTTGTATCGAAAAAATCGGATGCTAACACCATTTCTCCGTATTCATTTCGAAGCATAAACTCAGGATCTGCACCTAAAACAATCTCTTTTTTACCGTAAAATAATAGCGCATCTTGTTCATTGTATGAGTCAATTGCTTTTTTAAATAATATGCCTATTTCCTCATTTAGCTTAGGAGAAGGAATTACATTGAGTACAATAGCATTGCCATTCGGAAGGAATCCTGTTTCGACGACGCCGTAATCTAAACCTAGTGCATAAATAGCTCTTACCGCTAGGTTCTTATGTCTTTTCACCTTTTTTTCCCATTCATTCGACATGTATGAATGATCGATCTGTTCGTATTGTCTACATTGATCCGTCATCGTTCCGGTTAACCATATTTTCGATTGTTTTGATTGAAATATCCCTAAACTGTCCATCTGAAAAACAGGGATCATATAACGACTAATGACCTGTCCGTTCTCTTCATCTGCTAGAACGGTTCGCGGTACCGAGACTCCGTGAAGCTGAAGAATTTTTAACATCTTCTTACGATCTAGACATCTCTTAACAGCAATGGACGAATTAGGGTAGAGAATCGGCAATTTCATGCTCACACTATAGCCCCCTCTTTCCTATGAGGTAACATCGTTATAGAAATAAAAAAGAAAAAGGAGGGTTAAGTCCTCCTATTCCAAGTACGATATCACGTTTTGTTAGTGTAAATTAATCTTCTAAGTCATCAATGTAAAGATCTGCGTCTAAATCTTCGTAATCTCCGTTGTTGTGATCATCGTCAAAATATTTGTCATCGGGGTCATCGCATCCGCCTTTGCAGACTTGAACACAAATCTTTGTTTCTCCTATAACCTCGACAACAAATTCGCGTTCCACCTTTACTATAACAGTATCCTCGCGATGTGAGATGCTTGCTTCAATCGCGTTAGGGGCCTGGGTCGCTGTAGCAAGAACTTCTAATGCATTTGTCGTGTTCTTATCTAAGTAAGATAATGGTACCTGTTCTACATAAGAAACTGTTTCTTTGGCGACATCTGTTTTGGTATTTCGATCATACGAATACCATACGTTGATATCATAAGAACCGACTACTTCAATCACTTCTCCCACTTTATCTGCTTCATAAGTGTGATTATATATCCAGCAACCCAAAACGTTCGTTGGGTTTTTGTTTTTAGTTATTGTATGAGATGCATGAGAAAACTTTCGTCCCTTACCACACACAGCTTTAGCAAAGATTTCACGGCACTCTGTGGTTCCGTTTGACATAGTGTAACCTCCTCCAAACAATCGTTCAGTAACATTCATATGCAGGACATTCGTCTAGGGTGAAAGAAAGAGTGCAACTATTGTTTTATTTATTTTCAACTCCAACGATCTTCTTAGCATTCATATGCAGGACATTCGTCTAGGTTGAAGAAGGGAATGAAAAAAGCCTACGAAAATATTTTTCGTAGGCTTTTCCACATCGATTACGCATCGAAAGACGTTATTCAATTATGTGGGTATTAGCTACAGCCACAACTTCCACCCGTGCTGCATCCACCAACTTCTCCACCCGTTTCAACGACAATTCGATCAGAGAGTGTATCGGCAATAACACTGGTCACTAGTTGTAATAGCTCATTAATTTCCATTTGTGAACGTTTAAATTCTTCTACGATCGGAATTCCATCAAGTTGATCTTGAAGCTCTTCAAGTTCAGCTTCTACTTTCTCTATCATCTTATGGTGATGAAGTGATTTAAAACCGACCAGTTCTTTTTGCTTTCCTTTAATAGTAGTAATCAATTCTTGCACGCGGGTATGGTCTTTAATCTTCGCTTCCGCTTGCTTAAAGTACTCTACTTCTTCCATCGTTGCTATCATATTACCAAGTTCTTTCGCTTTATTAATAATTACGTCTTTGTTTATCAACTGTTGTTGTGACATCTATTATACCTCCACCATTTCTTCAACTAGTTCCCCGCGAAGAGCCCATGTTGATGGTTCCAGAATTTTCACTTGTACACGTTTTCCGATTAAACCTTTCGAACCAACGAAGTGAACCAATTTATTTCCTCGTGATCTCGCTGACAATACGTTTGGATCTTTTCTACTTTCTCCTTCAACGAGAACTTCCACTGTCTTTCCTCTTAATTGCATGTTTTTCTTTAAACTTTGTTCGTTGATGAGATGCATCAATCGCTGTAGGCGCTCTTTCTTTACAACTTCAGGAATATTATCTTCCATTTCAGCTGCTGGTGTTCCTTCACGTGGAGAGTATATAAACGTATAGGCTGCATCATATTCGATTTCACGGACGAGAGACATCGTCTCTTCGAATTGTTCTTCTGTCTCGCCAGGGAATCCAACAATAATGTCAGTCGTAAAAACGACATTCGGAATTGCCTGTTTGATTCGCTTCGCAAGATCGATATAGTGCTCACGCGTATATTTTCTACTCATGCGCTTTAGAATCTCGGAACTTCCCGATTGAACCGGTAAATGAATGTGCTCGACTAGATTGCCGCTTTGAGCTAACACTGTAATTAGTTTATCATCAAAATCACGTGGATGACTAGTCGTGAAACGAACACGTGGAATGTCAATTTTGTAAATGTCATTCATTAGATCAGCGAAATCGTATTGAATGTCGGTGAAGTCTTTTCCATATGCATTTACATTTTGACCCAATAACGTAATTTCTTGGTATCCATCGCGTGCTAGTTCTCTCACTTCAAGGATCACATCTTCTGGTCTTCTACTACGTTCTTTCCCTCGAGTATAAGGAACGATACAGTACGTACAGAATTTGTCACAACCGTACATGATGTTTACCCATGCTCTTAGTCCGTCTTTACGACTCTACGGAAGGTTTTCAACGATCTCTCCTTCTTTAGACCATACTTCTACTACCATTTCTTTACTGAAGAGCGCTTCTTTAAGAAGAGCAGGTAAGCGATGTACGTTATGTGTACCGAAAATGAGATCCACTTGTGGGTAGCTTCTTAAGATTCGGTTAACGACGGATTCTTCCTGTGACATACAGCCGCATACACCTAAGATCATATCAGGCTTTTGTCGCTTTATCCGCTTTATCCGTCCAATTTCACCGAATACTTTATCTTCAGCATTTTCACGAATCGCACACGTATTAAAGAGCATGACATCAGTCTCTTCTTCGATGTCTGTTTCTGTGTAACCCATTGCTTGTAAAAGGCCGGCTATGATCTCTGTGTCATGCTCATTCATTTGACAGCCGTACGTCCGTATTAAATACTTCTTACCGATACCCACTGTTTTCATATCTTCCGGAATCGGGTCTGTTACAACAACGTGTATATCTTCTTTCCCTCTCTTCTTAGCGTCCTTCAATGAAGGGGGGTTGAAATATTTAGAGAAGTCCTTTTCTGACACATTACTCACTTCCTTTACGATCTATACTGAAATATATATAAAAGTCTAATTGGCACAAAACAACGATTATTATACCATAAATCACGTCTGATTGCGAAATAAAACCACTAGAAAAGTACTCTAGTGGTTCCTATGGATAGACATAAGGATCAGCCGGGGCCTCAACTAATTCCCATTCTGTCAATTTAATGATGGGCATTTCGTAATCATTGTAGTTCGTTACGTCAAGCGTGCCTTTAAGTTTAACCCATGAATCGACTTCTAACTTAGGAGCATCTGTCGTTTCAGTTAAAAAACCGATGACGCCGGCATCTGCCACACAATGCGTAATAATAAAGCGGGAGATGACGAATTGATTTGCATCCATTCCCTCTTCTTTATAAACGAAACCCATCACTTCAATTTCCTTGTCTTTAAAATTAGAAGGGAAGTAACCAATTGTATCCGCATAAGAAACAAAGTTCTTTTCCTTCATCGTAATCGTTGATTGATCCTTCAATTCATTTAACGTTTCCTCGTATAAGTCTTCGAAATACGTAATTGCTTGATCGGAACTGTCTTCCTGAACTTGATCTGTTGCATTTTCTTGTGTCCCATCTACTAGCTGATTTTCTTTATTAGGGTTTGGGGTCTGCACTGTACTACTTGAAGTAGATCCTTCATCTTGTTGTTCTATATCTCCCATTACTGAATTCGGACTGGCTTTTGCAAGGAGCACTCCTTTTTTTGCTGCAATTGCCGAATCTAACGTCTTAGCAGGTAATAGTGCACCCGTAAGAATCGGAATGATGATAATGGTGTAGGCGATAAAAACTTTTAAAGAAAAACCCTTTGAAAGCCCGTGATCGTGATCATGATTACAACCGATATGTTCATGATTACAATGATCGTCATGTTCATGATAAGGGTCTTTATCCACAGTCCAAACTCTCTGTAGTTGGATGATAAAGAGGGATAAGAAGATAACAGCTGCGATTTTACTTAATAAAGCATATTCAACATTAATATATTTTCCAATTTCATTCGTTATATGGAGTTTAAATATTAAGCCAAAGAACGCTAACAGGATCATCGCTTTTAAAGCTTGTTGAAAATGAAACCTCACCCGAATCCCTCCCTAATAAGTACAAGTCTATAAATAAAGTTATAGAAACATATGAACGACCATAACACTACCGAAAACGACTATGGTAATGAGAGCCATCAGGACAAGTACGAACTTAAATCGAAAAACACCCATCATCATTAGCATATTCTTCAAATCTAGCATTGGACCGTATACGAGAAAACCTAACAATGACGTTGTTGAAAAGATGTTTCTGAAAGAGGAAGCAATAAAGGCATCTGCCTCAGAACAGAGTGATAATAGAAACGCCAACCCCATCATAACTAGAGTTGAAGAAATTACGCCTGACCCTAATTCTAGTAATACGGAAGAAGAAACATATGTCTGCACGAAGGCTGCAAGAAACGCACCAATGATTAAATATTTTCCCATATCGAAAAATTCATCGACGGAATGCTCTAGCATCTGCTTAAAACGCCTTAATAAAGGAGCTTTCTTTGCTACAGTGTTTTGATGAATCTTTCCATGTTCTCGCTTTAATTGACTATCTTTGTAAAAAAGACTAATGATGAGCGCAACGATAAAGGCGACTACAAAGCCTAGCAACATTCTTAGCATTGCTATTTTAAGATCGTTTCCGAACGCCATATAGGTAGATAGGATAACGATAGGATTAATAATTGGACCTGTTAATAGAAACGCTACTCCGGCGAAAATCGGTACGCCTTTAGATACTAAACGTCTTACGATCGGGACGATTCCACATTCGCAGGCTGGAAATAAGGCACCGATAACACATGTCATAAGGATCATCAAGACTCGGTTTTTCGGCATCCATCTACGGATATGATCTTCCGTTATAAAGATCTGAATGATGCCGGCGATTAATACACCTATTAGGACAAATGGAATCGCTTCAACAATAATACTAATAAAAATCGTATTTAAACTTAACACAGACGAAGGAATGGTTAAAGAGCCATCGGTGAGATTCCCCCAAGTATTTCCTCCCAAAAGGATCATATACAATACAATCCCAAATGCTGCTATTCCTGTCACATCGACTAACCAAGACCGCATGGATTTAAACATAAGGCCCTCCGAATTCATAAATATTGTATCGTTAAATGATAGTCTATACATTATGATCTTGCTTGTCACTACATCTATACGTCAAATTTTCGTAATTATTACGATTTGATTTTACACACATGTTATAATAACATATCTTTATTACTAAAGTAACTAGAACAACCGATAGAAAGGACAAAATAATGAGTACAGCCCTGCACAAACAAGAAGCACCGAAACATGTTCGTTGTAAAGTTATTACGGTTAGTGATACGAGAACGACAGATACGGATAAAAGTGGCCAATTAATCATTCGTTATCTTGAACAAGACGCTCATTTCATTTCCGAATATGTTATCGTCAAAGATGAGAAGGATGCCATTATTCATTCTATCCTGGAAGGCTGTCACTCGGAGGAAGTCGATGCGATCTTGCTTAATGGAGGTACAGGAATTGCGAGCCGAGATGTGACGATTGAAGCGATAAAGCCGATTCTTGAGAAGGAAATTGTTGGATTTGGAGAGTTATTTCGGATGCTTAGTTACACTGAGGATATCGGATCGGCAGCGTTACTGAGTCGAGCGATCGCTGGAGTTATTGAACATACAGCTGTATTCTCGATGCCAGGTTCAAGTGGTGCTGTCAAATTGGCGATGGAGAAATTAATACTTCCAGAGATTGGCCATGTCATTCGGGAAATAAGAAAGGATCTTGTCTGATAGATTAATTGTATACATAAATATAGTGGTACCCCTCGTTAAAGGCGTACCACTTTTCACGGATTCTATAAACTAATCTTTTATACACTCTTTCTTTATCCTTCCAAGCTTTCCATGCTCTTCGTTAAATTCGCCATCTCAATAGCTGTTACTGCCGCTTCCCATCCTTTGTTACCGGCCTTTGTTCCTGCCCGTTCGATCGCTTGTTCGATCGAGTCCACAGTCAAAACACCAAAGATTGTCGGAACCTCAGTCGTTAATGCGACCGATGCAACTCCTTTAGCAACCTCGCTACTCACATAATCGAAATGTGGTGTTGAACCGCGTATGACCGCTCCTAGCGTAATAACAGCATCGTATTTTTGACTACTAGACATTTTTTTCGCAATTAATGGAATTTCAAACGCTCCTGGTACCCATGCAACTTCCACATGATCTTCTTCCACACCGTGACGCTTGAGGGCATCCAGTGCACCAGATAATAATTTACCAGAAATAAATTCGTTAAACCTTCCTACAACGATACCAATTTTCAGCCCTTGACCCGTAAGATATCCTTCATACAATTTAGCCATTGTCATCTCTCTCCTTAATGATTGAGCATATGCCCTAATTTACTTTTTTTTGTTGCTAAATATTTTTCATTATTTACATTGGATTCGATTTGAATCGGTACACGTTCGACCACGTGGAGTCCGTATCCTTCAAGTCCTTTAATTTTCTTCGGATTATTCGTCAACAACCTCATTTTACTTACCCCTAAATCCCGTAAAATTTGTGCCCCTATCCCGTAATCTCTTAGATCGGCAGCAAATCCTAATTTTTCATTCGCTTCGACTGTATCAAAACCCTGTTCCTGAAGTTCATAAGCTTTCAGCTTATTGTGGATCCCAATACCACGACCTTCTTGCCTCATATAGAGGAGAACGCCTTTCCCCTCGGTAGCTATTTGGCGTAGTGCTCCTTCTAACTGCGGTCCACAATCACATCGTTCAGAGCCAAAAACATCACCTGTTAAACATTCCGAATGGACGCGTACGAGTACTGGCTCGTCATGGTTGAATTCACCCATCACAAACGCGATATGATCCTTGTTATCAACTTCATTACTATAAGAAATGGTCTTAAATTGACCGTAAATTGTAGGCATAGACGCTTCTGCTTCTCGTTTGACTAGTTGTTCTGTTCCGTTTCTGTATTTGATCAAATCAGCGATCGTAATCATCGCTAAGCTGTGTAGTTCTGCGATCTTTTGCAAATCGGGCACTCGAGCCATCGTCCCGTCTTCATTTATGATTTCACAGATGACGCCAGCTGGGTACGAGTCGCACAATCGCGCCAAATCGACTGCTGCTTCTGTATGTCCAGCACGTCTAAGCACTCCACCATCTCTCGCTATAAGAGGAAAGATGTGACCAGGGCGTCTGAATTGATGTCCCCCTGAATTCGCGTCAATTAGTGCTTGAATGGTGTGAGATCGTTCATAAGCGGATATTCCCGTTGTTGTATCGAAATGGTCGATCGACACGGTAAACGCAGTCCCATGTGCGTCCGTGTTCCTACTAACCATCGACGGTAAATCAAGCTCTGTTGCTCTCTGTTCGGTTATAGGCACACAGACTAGACCTCGCCCGTGGGTAATCATAAAGTTAATGACCTCAGGTGTCGCATTTGATGCTAAGGCGATGAAGTCACCCTCATTTTCACGGTTTTCATCGTCAACAACGATAATCACTTTGCCTGATTTCAAATCCTCAATCGCTCGTTCAATTGTACTAAAGTTTACTGTCGTCATCGTCTATTTCACACCTTCCACTTTCACATAAATCCGTTGTCAACTAGAAATCGTTCATCCAAACGGGATGAAGTGTGTTTATTCTGTTCGACCTGATGAGAAAAGAATTTTTCAATATATTTACCGATCATGTCGCATTCTATATTGATTTTATCGCCTTTTTGTTTGGACAAAAGCGTCGTTTGCTCCATCGTGTGTGGAATGACGGAAACTTGGAATCCCGTTTGGTCTATTCCCATCACGGTCAAACTTATTCCATCTAAGGCCACTGAGCCTTTTGGAATGATGTACTTGAGCATTTTCACATCATCTAGAGAACACGTGAACACCACTGCGTTCTCTTCTACTGTTCGATGTGTAATTGTTGCCGTTCCATCAATGTGGCCCGAGACGAAATGTCCACCAAATCGCCCATTCGCCTTCATGGCACGTTCAAGATTGACGGTTGATCCCCGATTTAATCTAGATAAATTGGTACGTCGAACAGTTTCCGGAACGGCATCCACAGTAAACGAATGTGAACTAAAGTGTGTAACTGTCAGGCATATTCCGTTTACGGAAATGCTGTCTCCAAGCTTAACATCATCTAAAATTACTCGCGCATCGAACGTTAACTGAAAAGCTTCGCCCTGTCGGTCTAATCGAACTAGCTTTCCAACTTCTTCAACTATCCCTGTAAACATCATTCACCGCCATTTCCGATACTTCCCATTCCGATTTCTTCACTTCGTGTTGGATATCCGATAAAACGCATATCATTACCGACTTGCTCATAGCCAATATTGTCAAAAGTAATTGCGTTACTCATGTTAAGGATACCTTTCATTTTCAATATAGACGGTGCTTTATCTCCACCAACAATTTTGGGAGCAATATAAAGGATGAATTTATCAACTAATTGCCGCTCCATCATTGCACCTGCCAACGTTGCACCACCTTCGACTAAAATAGAACTAATCTCCTTTTTAGCAAGAAAGTGCAATGCTTGCTTTAAATCAACTTGGTTGCCAGCGTTTACCTCAATGACTTCAATTCCTTCATTTAAGAGAGCCAATTTTTTATTAGGATCACAATCTTTGGTTGTAACGATGATTGTTTTAGCTTGACGATCCTGAATAACATTTGCATCCAAAGGAATACGTAGCATAGAGTCAACAACAATTCGTATAGGGTTACTTCCTTCCACTTGCATTCTTGTTGTCAATTGTGGATTATCTGCAATAACGGTTCCTATGCCGACCATAATGGCCTGGTGCTCGTGCCGGTAACGGTGTACCTCCAATCGAGACGGCTCCCCACTAATCCAGCGGCTATCCCCATTAACTGTACCAATTTTACCATCTAGCGTCATGGCTGCTTTAAGAGTAATAAAGGGTAGCTTTTTTGTAATGTATTTATTGAATACTTCATTCATTTGTCTTGCTTCATGCTGCAAAAGTCCAACTTCGACCTCGATCCCAGCATCACGCAATAATTTCACACCGTTGCCTGTAACAACAGGGTTCGGATCCAACGTCGCAATGACGACACGCTTTACTTTGTCCTTAATAAGTCGGTGAGCGCAAGGCGGCGTACGACCAACGTGGCTGCATGGTTCCAACGTTACATAGACCGTGCTATCCTCGGTATGGATTCCCGCCATATTTAATGCGTGTACTTCAGCATGGGCTTCACCCTGACGCAGATGGACACCGGTACCGACAATTCGGCCCTCTTTCACAACGACAGCTCCGACAAGCGGATTGACACCTGTCTGCCCTTTCGCGCTCTTAGCTAATGTAAGTGCTAGCTGCATGTACATCGTTTCATCCATGTTTTGTGGTCCTTCCATCAAATATCCAATCCATATAAAAATGCCTTGGAATCTCTTCCAAGGCATAAGGAATCAAAGGTAGTGTTCGCGTATACGAAATAAAACCCATAAACGGCGTTTATGAATGCTAATGCTCACTTACCTTCCTTCTCCCATCCAGACTATACTGTCGGCTTCGGAATTACACCGAATCCACCAAAACACGAACTAAAACTTTAAAAACTAAGTGTTTTGGGTCACGGACTTAGGTTATAAATAACCATCACCGCCGGTTGGGAATTTCACCCGACCCCGAAGGAAACCATTATTAAATTGTGTGTAATATAGTCATTACTATAAACGTTTTAGTAGCAAATGTCCATTAAGGTCATTATTTTAGTTTATTTGACTAACACATTCATTGCAGTTTCCATAAATTTCAAACTTATGTCCTGTAATTTCAAATCCTTCCGGTTTACCATAGAATGCATTCATCGGGCACATATCGATCATTTTCGTCTTGCCGCAAACCGTGCAGATGAGATGGTGATGATGTCCGGAACCCGAGCAAGAAAAGCGAAATTGCTTCTCTCCGTTTAAATCCGTTGATTCTAAGATACCGAGCTCTTCGAACAGGGAAAGATTGCGATAAATCGTATCAAAACTAAGTTGAGGATATTCTTCCTGCATTAACGCTAACACTTCTTTAGCGGACATATAGCGCTTTTCATTTGCCAAAGAGTAGACCATTTTTTCTCTCTTACCTGTATATTTATAACCTTTATCTTTCAATAGATTCAAGGCGGCTCCTACATCCATTACGACACTCACCCTTCTTCATCAACAGTTCATCTTGATTATATTAAATTAACGACCTTTAGTAAAATAACGATAAGCAAGAACGGCAAGTAGAATGGCGAGAGCCGCCATAATGATGGCGCCACCAGATGCCAAATCGAAATAATACGACATAACCAGTCCAATCACAATGGATAACTCACTGATTATAATTGAATATAGCAAGGCTTGTTTAAACCCGTTGGCCAGCATCATCCCACTCGAAACGGGCAGCACCATTAGTCCAGAAACCAACATTACCCCGACCGCCTGAACGGTAATAGAGATCGTTAAGGCAATTAATACGATAAAGATAATTTGGATTCTAGTAGATTTAATTCCACCTACACGAGCGTATTCTTCGTCAAACGTTACAGCCAAAAGCTCTTTATAAAATACGAGAATGACAGCTAGCACAACAATTGCTACTATAATTGTCATCAATAGATCCATCCCACTCACAGCAAGCAGGTCTCCGAATAAATAATTCGTAAAATCGGCGTTAAAGCCTTTCATCGCACTGAACAACACGACTCCAAGCCCAATCCCGAACGAAAGTAAAATCGGAATTGCGATTTCGGAAAAATTACTGTATATTCTTCGAAGCCATTCAACAAGAAAAGCCCCAATGACAGCAAAAATCAATCCAAAAATCTTTGGACTGAAAATAGCAAATGTCGATCCTAGAAAAGATCCAAGTGCGATTCCAGAAAGACTCATATGGGATAACACTTCGCCAATAACCGAAAGCCTTCTGGCAACAATAAACAAGCCAATAAGAGGACAAATTAGACCTACTATCAATCCTGTGAACAAGGCGTGTCGAGCAAATTGGTAATCAAATAAAAGCTCAAGCATGGTGGGTCCTCCGAATAATAAATCTTTTCGTAATGATGATAATTAACAATATCATTGCAGAAAGAACGACAATCGTACCACCTGTCGCTAAATCTAGATAGTAAGATAAAATGAGTCCACCGATTACTTCAATTTTTGCAAATAAGATGGCATAGAAGAACACTCCCTTAAAGCTTTGGGATAGTTGCAAACTAGTCGCAACCGGTAATGTAATCAGGGAAGATACGAGGAGAATGCCAACAATGTTCATCGACACCGCGATGACAAGAGCGACCAAAATGA
>FWWL01004080.1_pt1 | contig 25309 bp, 25 predicted proteins | sample 2228331 | NCBI WGS metagenome assembly FWWL01 (sample SAMEA103939775, study PRJEB20133) | metagenome | reverse complement strand
GGAGGCTACGGATGGCGGGCGGCAATCTAGGGCCCGGGGCTGGTTTTCCGTCCGGTCCCGGGGATGGTCTCGGGCTAAGCTGCAACAGACGGCGTGAGAGGACTTTGGGGCTGGCAGGCCGCGTTACGGCAGCTTCACTCAGGAGGCCCACCCCGGATCGGAGAGGGCCTTTCTGCGTTCGGCGGACCGACGGTGCTGTGGTGATAGTCCCTTGGGCCTGTAGGCACGGTGTCCGACGGAGTCCTCTGTCACGTGGGGGCCGGAAGCTACGACGAAGGCGGTTCCAGCCCAAGGAGCCTGGCCGGATTGATCTTGGTCATCTTTTCCAGGTATTCGTAGGGGACGCCCTCGTCGAGGAGGGCTGCTATGGTCATGCGGAGACCTTCGGGATGGGGAGGCGCCGAGTACTGACCGAGGTCCGAGCTAAGCACAAGCCCTTCGCCCTTGAAGGTCTTTATCCATTCGGCCAGTTCGCGGGGCTGCTGTTCGAAGAAGATGGGCGAGGCTATGGAGACGGCGGCGTATTCCAGGTAGGCGCCCTGCTGGATCAACTGTCGCTGGGTGTCGAGGTCGATGCGGGTAAGGGCCCAGTTGGCGTGGGTATACAGTATCTTCGTGACGCCTCGGCGCCTGGCCTCGGGCACGAGCTTGAGGGTCTCCTGGATGCTCAGGTGTCCTGTGCCCAGGCACGCATCGTACTCGGCGATGAGGTCGAGGATGGTTAGTACCTCGGGCTTGAGCTGGCCGTCGGGGTCCAGCACTGAGATACCCTCGCCAGGCAGTTGGCGCATGCGCCGGCCCATCTGGGGATAGTCTGGAGTGCTGAAGTAGTCGGCGTGCCACTTGGAATGGTTAGAGGGCATCCATACCACCTTGGCGCCGTATTGGAGGGCGGCCTGCACCACATGGGGGTTCAGGCCTCCGACCGAGCGGTTGAGCACTATGCCGCCGAAGGGTTCTATGCCTTCGACGTTCTTGCGGAGGTGGTAAGCCCTGCCCGTGGTAGAGGAATCGTGGTCCTTCAGGACGAAGCCTCGCATGCCGTACTGGATGGCGTAGCGGGCCAGATCTATGTCGTCGATGTGCCGCTTGAAGATGGCCGGGTGGGTGTGGGCATGCATGTCGATGGCGCCCTGTAGGAGTTCCAGGTCTGGCCTGTCCACTGTGCTCCTCCTGTGGGGGTGGTTATGGGGGCAAGGGAAGTGTAGCGCACGCGCCAGGTGGCGGTCAAGCTGGCCTTGCGTTGCAGGCCGGTGGACCGTAGGATATAATGCAAATTGCGGTATGGGGAGAGGTGGCCGAGCGGTTTAAGGCGGCTGTCTCGAAAACAGTTGGGCGAAAGCCCCGTGGGTTCGAATCCCACCCTCTCCGCCGCAGCTTGACGGGGGAGATGCCAGAGAGGCCGAATGGGGCCGCCTGCTAAGCGGTTGCGGGAGCTTTAAAAACTTCCGCCGAGGGTTCGAATCCCTCTCTCCCCGCCGGCGGGGGCCCTGGGCCCTCTGCAGTGTGCGCCTGTAGCTCAGTGGATAGAGCGTGTGGTTGCGGACCACAAGGTCGGCGGTTCGAGTCCGTCCAGGCGCGCCGTGCGCGGAGAGGTGGCCGAGCGGTTTAAGGCGGCTGTCTTGAAAACAGTTGGGCGAAAGCCCCGTGGGTTCGAATCCCACCCTCTCCGCCGGGGTCCGATGGCAGAAGGAGAGGTCGCCTAGCTGGCTTAGGGCGCTCGCCTGGAGAGCGAGTGGGTCGCGAAAGCGGCCCCGTGGGTTCGAATCCCACCCTCTCCGCCAGAGAGCCTTCGGGCCCCTAACTTGCAGGTTGAGGTCGAAATTGCCCAGATTCCGAACTAGACCGCTCACCATTGCCTCGAGGGCCGCGTCCTTGTACGGGAAGCTCATCCTCCCGCTCCGAGGATCCCCTCGGGCGGGGGTCCTCTTCTGCCACGGCATCGCATCGGACCACAGGCAGATGGTGCCTGCGGCCCTCAGGCTCGTGGAGCGCGGCTTTGGTGCGCTCCTCTTCGACTTCCGAGGTCACGGCAAGAGCCAAGGGGTAGTTGACGGCGACTTGGACAGCGACGTGAGGGCCGCCCTCGAGGGCATGATGTCAGAACCCGAGCTGCAGGGAAAGCCTCTGGCAGTGGTGGGGCATAGCATGGGGGCGCGGGCCGCTATCCTCGGGACCCACGATGTGCCCCTCAGGGCCGCGGTCCTCCTGGCCGCGCCGGACGACGAGCTCTTCGAGCAGGAAGGGGCAGCGCTTCCCGAAGGTTTCCATGGAGTGCACAGGTTTCCTGGGTTCAGGACCTTTCCGGGAAGGCCTCTGTGGCAAGGCCTGCTGGGCAGTGCCAAGATGCTGCTCCAGGGGCGGAGGATGGTCATCCATTGGGGACGGGCCCTGGCAGGATGGGTGAGAAAGCGGGCATCGGCGGCCCTGGAGAGATCGCTTCCCAGATCGTACCTCTTCGTCCACTGCAAGGGCGACAGCGTGGTGCCCTACGGCTCGTCCCAGCGGCTCTATGCCCTAGCCCCCGAGCCCAAGGCGATATACCTGGCCGACGGCGGCTACCACTCCACGCCCCTGTGGCCTGGCAAGGTGCGCCGCACCTGGATATCCTGGCTCGACGAGGTCATGCGCTGAGGGCGGACCTCCGGTCCGGTAGATCCTGGCCGGGACTAGCCCGGCACCCAGCCCGAGGGCCGCATCCCGACGGCCGATTTACCGGTTAGCTGGCACTCTATACGGGCGGAGAGGCCTGCCGCTCCGTTCCAGGCCTGCCTGCGGCCGCCGGGACGGCCGGCAAGCTGGCCACAGGCCTGGCCAGAGTCATCCCAAGGAACCGATCGGACGGCCCTTAAGGAACCTTCGACGTAAGTGAGGATCCAGCCGGCATCCGCTGCGGATCCGGTTCCTGCTCGATCCGGCGCCCGCGCCTCTGCAGGCGTCATCGGTTCCACAGTTGCTTCAGGGGTCACCTGCACTCCCATAGGGGTGGTCGGTACCCTGAGGCAGGCATTGCCAGCTCAGCCCATAAGCTCCGCGGCGGGCGGACCATGTCCAAGGCCGTGATGCCAGCGGACGCCGTGCACCCACTTGGGGCCGGCATGGATCCGCAGGCCCTGCCCGTAGCTCTGGAGCCCAGAAGGCGTGTCGGGACGCCGCGGGCCGAGAGGTGCCCCGCCCGGCGCGCCAAGTGCTCCATGTGACCAGCGTAATGGGCGCTGCTCAGGTACTTTCCCCTGCTCCACTAAGGTACCATTGTGAAGCCCTTGCGAAGGACTGGGCCATTTGTCCTTCCAGCATTCGCCTGTCCTTTGCCGAGGGGAGAGCAGCTCTTCATCTGTCTCGAGGGTCGCTAGTCCATGGGGCTTCCATTGCGCAGGCGACGGAGCGTGCCGGCCTTGCTCCTTCCTACTGGGCAGCAGCTGGTATCTGCAGGACGCAAGGCCTTGAAGTATCTCCGTCCGTGAATATGTGCAGGGGGCGGCCACGGGGCTTGCAGGTGTCTCTGCGGATCGGCCGCGGGTGCCCAGTGTCTCTCGACACGACTGTCTCCTAGAGGGCAGGTCGGAATGCCCTGTGCGCAGCGTCACTCTGGCTGCAGCGCTCCCGTGATGCCTGGTAGGCGAGGTGGCAGATACAGTTGCGATGAGTGATGCGCAGAGACGGGTTGCCTGGGGCCCTCTATGCCCTCCTTAAGGCCTCGCAGGTATGACGGCCATCCTTTGTCAAGGCCAACCCTGCTGTGTTATGCTTGCAGCGGCATGCCCTGAATAAGGTGAGCTACCATGGAGCCCAAGGGGCTGATCCTATCGGGCGGCAAGGGGACCCGCCTGCGCCCGATAACCTACACCAGCGCCAAACAGCTGGTGCCCGTGGCGAACAAGCCGGTGCTGTTCTACGGCATCGAGGCCCTGGTGCGGGCCGGCATTAGGGAGCTAGGGATCGTGGTGGGAGACACCCACGAGGAGATCAGGCAGGCCGTGGGAGACGGCGACAGGTGGGGCGCTAAGGTCACTTATATCAGGCAGGAGGCTCCCCTTGGGCTGGCCCACGCCGTGAAGATCAGCCGCGACTTCCTCAGGGAATCGCGCTTTGTGATGTATCTTGGGGACAACGTGGTGGAGGAGGACATCACGCCGTTGGTCGAGGCGTTCCTCTCCAACGGCTGGAATGCCCAGATCCTTTTGAAGCGGGTGCCCAACCCTCAGCAGTATGGGGTAGCGCTACTGGAGGGCGACAGGGTGGTGCGGCTCGTGGAAAAACCCAAGGCTCCCCCCAGCGACCTGGCTCTGGTGGGCATCTACATGTTCGATCGACACGTCTTCGAGGCAGTGGACGCCATCGAGCCTTCCTGGCGGGGAGAGTTGGAGATCACGGATGCCATCCAGTACCTGGTGGACCACGGCTACTCGGTGCATGCCCACATCCTGCAGGGCTGGTGGATCGACACCGGGAAGATGGAGGACATGCTGGAGGTGAACCGTCTGGTCCTCGACAAGCTGGAGACCCGCATCGATGGACACGTGGACGAGGCCTCGCGGGTCTACGGCAAAGTGGTGGTGGAGAAGGGTGCCGAGGTCATCAACAGCGTGCTGCGCGGACCGGTGATCATCGGTCCTAACAGCAAGATAATCAATTCCTATATTGGCCCCTTCACATCGATCTACTACAATGTGACCATAGCCAACAGCGAGATCGAGCACAGCATTGTGCTCGAGAACAGCCGCATCGTCGACATCGACGTGCGCATCGAGGAAAGCCTCATAGGCCGCAACGTGGAGATCTGCCGATCCCCCATGAAGCCCAAGGCCCACAAGTTCGTGTTGGGAGACCACAGCAAGGTAGGGATCTTCTGACATGGCTGAGCGCGTCCTTGTGACCGGAGGGGCAGGATTCATCGGGAGCAATTACGTGCGCCACATCCTGCAGGTAAAACCCGACTGCCAGGTGGTGGTGCTGGACAAGCTGACCTACGCCGGCAACCTGGACAACCTGCGGGATGTCATGGGGAGCGGCCGGATAACCTTCATCCAGGGGGACATTGCGGACCCCAACGTGGTGACCTCGGCCATGCAGGGCTGTCGACTGGTGATCAACTTCGCGGCCGAGACTCACGTGGACAGGAGCATAGAGGAGCCCGGCAGCTTCATACTCACGGATGTCTACGGTACCTATGTTCTGTTGGAGGCGGCCCGGAAGGCGGGGGTTGAGAAGTTTGTGCAGGTGAGCACCGACGAGGTATATGGCAGCGTCCTGGAGGGCTCCTCCAAGGAGGACGATCCCCTCAGGCCGCGGAGCCCCTACTCGGCCAGCAAGGCGGGCGGCGATCTGATGGCCTGTGCGTACTTTGTGACCTTCGGTGTGCCAGTGGTGATAACGCGGTCCTCCAACAATTTTGGGCCTTACCAACATCCGGAAAAGCTGGTACCCCTCTTTATAACCAATGCCCTGGAAGACAAACCCCTTCCTGTCTACGGCGATGGTCTGTACGTACGGGACTGGCTTTACGTTTTGGACCACTGTCTTGCGCTGGACCTGATTCTGGAGAAGGGCGTGCCCGGCGAGATCTACAACATTGGGGCCGGCAACGAAAGGACAAACCTGGAGATCACTAGGATGATACTCCGGCTCCTGGGGAAGGGAGAGGAGCTGATAACCTACGTTCAGGATAGGCCTGGGCACGACCGTCGGTATTCCCTGGACAGCTCTAAGGTCAGGGCCCTGGGATGGAGGCCTGTGCACGATTTCGAGGAGGCCCTGGAGGCAACGGTCCGTTGGTACGTGGACAACGAGTGGTGGTGGCGGAAGGTGAAGGCAGGGGAGTTTTCCCAGTATTATGAGAGGATGTACGGTCGCAGGCCAAGGGTGGAGCGGAGGTAGGACGGTGTCCGCGCTTCTGGAGTTCCGCCTCGGGGTCTCCAAGGTGCCCAAATGGGGGGTCAGTGAGAGCGGCGACACCTTGGAGGTGGTGGAAAGGCCCCACGGCGGGTTCTCCGTAGTGCTCGTGGACGGCCAGGGCAGCGGGCGGGCAGCTAAGACTCTCAGCAACCTAGTGGCCGGCAAGGCCATAACGATGCTGAAAGAGGGTGCCAGAGAGGATGCCGTGGCCATGGCGGCTAACGACTACCTGTACGCCTATCGCCACGGTCAGGTGCTGTGCACCTTGAATATTGCTACCCTGGACGTGCCGGCCCGCGCTATCGTCCTTGCGCGGAACAATCCGGCCCCTGTGGCTGTGATGTGCCGCGGAGAACTGAGGCTCTTGGACAAGGATTCGCCTCCCATCGGCATGCAGTCGCATGTGGTGCCGGTAATGACGCGAATTCCCATAGAGCCGGAAACCTACGTGGTGGTGGTGAGCGACGGCGTGTCCAACGCGGGGAGGGGCCGCTTTCCCCTGGCCGACGTGGCTAGGGCGAGCCTGGGGCCGGACGTGTACAAGGTTGCCAATGCTATCCTGATGGCCGCCATCGAGGCCGACGGCGGACGCGCCCACGACGACATGACGGTCATGGTCATGGGCGTGGTTATGGCGAACGGAGCTGGAGGGCCGAGGCGGCTCTTCATGGCAATTCCTCTCTACTGGCATGGGGGATAGGGTTGGGCCGAGGATCGCCATCGTCGGCGTGTGTGGATCTGGCAAAACCACCCTGGAGCGGAAGCTGAGGGAGCTGGGTTTCCAGGCCTTCTCGGTTGCCCAGGAGCACTCGTATGTGCGTGAGCTTTGGCGAGCCAAGGAGCCGGACATAGTGGTGTATCTGGATGCCAATCTGTCCACCATACGCCGCCGCGGTCACACCACCTTCACCCGCCTGCTGTTGGAGGAGGAGCGAAAGCGCCTAGCCTGGGCTCGCCAAAAGGCCGATCTGTACATAAAAACAGATCAGCTCACTCGCGAGGAGGTGGTTGGCATAGTCCTGGACTTTCTGGCAAAATGGCCATCTGGGGGCGTTATGGGCCGAGAGAAAAATTTCTGAGGGAAGGGTAAGCGCATGGAGGGCCAGGCGAGGGGCGTCTTTGAGCTGGTGGACAGGGCGGTTAAGATCCTTGAGGGAAAGGATGTGTCGCAGACTATCGAGGAGCTTATCAGCAGCCTCACACCTGAGGAGAAGGAGAAGTTGCTCTACGGCCTGTGTGCCCAGTACCGGCTTATGTACCAGTACTTTGGGCCAGGCAGGCGTGGCGATCAATCTTAAGACCTTTTGGAGGACCAATGGCCGAGTACGACTACATTCGCATGATGAACGATGAGATCAAAGCCATCAAGGCCGAGCTCGAGGAGGAGGACACCCGTCAGAAGCTGGAAGGCCTGGCTGAGCGGCTGGGGCTCTCCTGGGATGTGGCCTTGGCGGCCGCCTACCGGACCAGCCGGCGCAGCGGCGTGAGGATGTCGATCCTTATAGATGAGCTCACAAGACAGTTGGATGCCGCTGCGGCGAGGTCGGAGTAGCTCCGGATGGACTACCACATCACGGCCAAGAACTTCAGCCTGGTGGAGCCTCTGAAAGAGGAGGTCGTTGAACGGCTGGAGAAGCTGTCTCGGCTCCTGGACAAATTTCCCCAGGATATCGTGCATTTCGACGTGGTCCTCGAGTACAGGCGCCGCAAGAAGGAGTACGAGGCCAGGGTGCGCCTTACACTTCCGGGCACGACGCTGTCGACCAGCGACCACGGGCCCACGTTGGAAAACGCCATGGTCAAGGCCCTGGACGATATGCTCGACAAGTTCGAAGACTACAAGGCTCGGCTTACTCAGGCCCACACGTATAGCAGAAAGCGCGGGGCCATAGATGAGCGGGGCACTCAGCGTGTCTATCGAGAGATGGTTGAGCAGAGGGAACTTCTGGACAGGGCGGGGATGGGAGATCAGGAGGCTTGGCAACGCCTCGTCGAGGAGTATCACCACAACCTGAGCGTGTACATCGAGCGGGAACTGGTGGTCAGAGGTATCCAACTCTCCGACGAGACAAGACCGTTGGTGATGCACATCTTGGAGGAGACCTTCCGTCTGGCTCAGGAGCGCCTCCGTACCAGGCCCGAAAACATGACCCTCGAGGGATGGCTAGCCCTGCAGGCCGCCGAGGTGATGTACGAGGAGATAGGCAGGGGACCTACGGGCAGTGTCGCGGGCTGAAGCTGTTCCCACGTCTGCGCTTGTTGCCTACGGAGCTGTCGCGTTAGCTGCGCTGATCTGGGGCAGTCTGGGCCTGGTAGCAAAGTTTGTCTACAGCCAGGGCATGACCTCGTATCAGCTAGCCCTTTGGCGTTCCGCTGTGGGCGCTCTCTTCGGCCTTGCGGCCCTGAGCGTAACGCGTTCTTTCCAGGGCAGCGGCCCATGGGGCCACGCCAAAGGCCTCGTGATAATGGGCCTATCAGGGGTGGCCGGGTTCTACATCTTTTACTTCCTTACCCTGACTCGCGCCAGCGTGGCCGTTGCTGCGGTCCTGGTGTACACGGCGCCGGTGATAGCCTTCCTGATATCGTGGGTCCTGGGGCGCGAGAAGCCAGACAAGCACAGGTTCGCGGCCATGGGCGCGTCCCTGTTGGGGGTAGCCCTAGTCAGCAACCTGTTCAACGAAGCAAATTCCATACCGATCACCTCCGTAGTGACTGGGCTGTGCGCGGCCGCAAGCTATGCGGTTTTCACCGTGACGGCTAAGGCATATCGACTCTACCTCCAACCCCTTGGCCTGGTGACCTTCTCACTGATAGTAGGTACCCTTGCGCTGCTGCCTATCGCGGCCCTTTCAGGACCCCTGGTCCCATCGGCGACGCCGGCTGCCTGGCTGGTCCTGGCCGCATCGGCGGGAGCACAGGCTCTGCTGGCCTACGTTTTGTTTACCTGGGGCTTGAAGCGTGTCGAGGCGAGCAGGGCGATAGTGGTAGCCACCCTTGAGCCTGTATCGGCCGCCATCCTAGGGTACGTGGTCCTGGGCGAGCAGATGAGCCTGTCCCAGGTCGTGGGCGCAGGCCTGGTAATCTTGGGCGCACTGACTGTGCAGAGGTCTGGTTCCGGTTGACAGCTGGCCGAAGGGCGGCCTTGGGCCTATTCTTTGTAGTGCTAGCGGTTTACATTCCCCTGGTTTCCGGGCACACTTCCAGCCGCGATGAAGAGACCGCCTTCTACGCGGCTGGATCTCTTCTGGAAGGCCGCCTGACCCGCGTGTCCGATCAGCTGCGGGTGGTGCAGGTGAGCTACGGCGTCGGCGGGGAGCCGTACTCGCGCTACGGGCTGGGCGTATCGGCGCTGGCCGCGCCCATGCTGCGCCTTGGGCAGGTGGCAGCTGGCCTCTACTCTGAGCAGTTCCGCTATTTCGTAGAACGGACCTTTGCCCTGGCCAGCAATGCGTTGGTCACAGCCGGCACCGCGTCCCTGCTATGTATCCTGGCCCAGGTGCTGGGTTACAGCACGGGCCGGGCTTTCTGGTTGGGAGCTGCCTACGCCTTTGGAACCTTCGCCTTTCCGCATGGCCGTACTCTGTTCGCAGAGCCGGGAGCAGGCTTCTTCCTTTTGGCGTCCATGCTGATGGCTGCGGCCTGGGCCAGGGGCAGTTCCCGGCACATCTACCTAATGCCGCTGTCGGGCCTAGCAGCTGGTTTGGCTGTCGTCGTGAAGGTGCATGCCCTTCTGGCCCTTCCGTGGCTGGCGCTCTACGCCGTGCTTCTGGCGCTTCAGGTGCGTCGGCCCGGGTTCGCCTTCGTGCCACACCTAGCCCTGTGGCTGGCGGGCTGCCTGGCCGCCCTGGGCCTGCTGGCCGCATACAATGCAGCGGCCTTTGGAAGCCCCCTGCGCACGGGCTACAGCGGCGAGGCTGGACGGCTGATACCCAACGTGTTCTCGGCTGATCTCTACCGGGGCCTGGTGGGCCTGACGGTGAGCCCGGGCAAAGGGCTCTTGATCTATGCGCCTCCCATGCTGGCGGCCCTGATGTCCCTGCCGCGGTTCGCCGCGAGGGACCGTTGGACTGCTTTTGTCTCGGTTGGCGTGGGAGCCACAGCCCTGGGGTTCTTCTCTGCCGTGGAGTTCTGGCATGGCGATGCCGCATGGGGACCCCGCTACATGGCCATGGTGCTTCCCTTCCTGATCCTGCCGGCCGTGGCCGCCTTCGATTCGGCCAAGCGGTGGATGCGGACATTGTCCGCCGTCCTGGTTGCCGTTGGCGTGTTGGTGCAACTTCTGGGCACCCTAGTTCCCTTTGCCAGCTACATAAACGCCGAAACGGATCAACAGGCCAGGTATTACCAGGTCTACTCCTCTCCAGTGCTCGGCCATGCCCGCATGCTCGCCGCTCGATGGCAAGAGTGGTATAGCTGGCTGTTCCACAGGGAGCGCGCCGTTGTCGTCGGTAACGGGTTTCTGAACACCGGGAGCCTTCAGTTGGGAGCGCTCCCCAGACCCATGGAGCGAGAGGGCGTGGTTGTCCTCAGCGGCCTCGCCCCGGGCAGGGTACAGGTCTCGCTCATGTTCCGAACCCTACAGGGAAAGACAGAGGACGGCTCGCCGCCCGTGGCCGTGTGGGTCGACGGCGCGCCGGTGGCAGGGGAGTACCGTTGGCTTGATGCCAGGCTTGTGGAGGAGAGGTTTGCTTTCGCTTCCTCAAGGCCTCAGGCCACCGTGAAGCTGGAGGTGGTGGGTGCACCTTCCGGTCAGAAGCTTCCAGGCGTCGAGCTGCAGGCTGCCGTTGCGCAGGACGCCCAGGGCACGCTGCCGGTGGTAAGGCAGATCTACATACCGCCGTGGCCGCCGAACCTCTACGGCCGGTGGAACTGGTTCTTCGATCCTACCATCCACCATCCCGTAGATTCGTGGCTCTGGTACGGAACCGCCATGGGAGCTTTCAAGGGAGCCGGGCTCATTCTCCCGTCCGTAGCACTGGCCGTGAGCGCTATCCTGCTGGTTGCCGGACTGCGCCTCGTAAGGCAGGGATTGGCCTGCTGACATGGTATAATCTGCCGTCGCTCCTGCACGCTGGCAAGAGTGTCCTCGGAACTGATCCTCAAAGGATATGATCGAGCCTGCTGCATCATCGGATCCGCAGTACCGTTCCATACTGCAGGGCGCTCTGCGACGACTTCAGGCCCTGGTAGGCGACTTTCAGGACATAGAGGGGGCCCCAGAGGAGGCCATCAACCTGGGAGAGGCCCTTATCAGCGAAGGCGCCTGGTGTCTGGCCCTTGCCTCTGCCCAGTTGGCCAGCCAGGGCAGGCTGGCCGAGGCCGAATCTCTCCTTGCCCGGGCTGAGCTGGTTAAACCCAGGGACGCCGCTGTTAGGCGTACCCTACAGGAAGGGCGCAGGGCTTTGGTCCGGGCCAGCGAGCCCTCGGCCGAGATCCTTCCTTCGGAGGAGGCCTTCCGTCTCGGCATGTCCATGATGGCTGAAGGCCGCCATGAGGATGCTCTGCCGTATCTCAAGCGGGCGGTCGAGCTCGATCCCTCCGTTGCCCACTACCACTACAACCTGGGCTTGGCCATGAGGGCGGTTGCCCTTAAGGAAGACCAGCTGGCCAGGCTCCGGTTCCTCTCTAGGGGCCGCTCGAGTCGCATGGAGGAGGCTCTATCGGAGCTGGAGAAGGCCGTGGAGCTTTCCGGGGGATGTCCGGAGTGGTACTACGAGCTGGGCAGGACCTACGAGATGATGCAGCGATGGGAGGAGGCTCGTTCGGCCTACGAGGTGGCCGAGAGCGGGGATCCTGGCAATCCGGATTATCTCCTGGCCTATGGCAGGGCCAACCGAAAGGTTGGGTTCTGGGAGAGGGCAGCTGCACTGCTGACCAGGCTAGTGGAGTCGCAGCCTGATTTCCTGCCGGGCTACATGGAACTGGGCTCAGTCTTTGAGGACGAAGGCAATTACAAGCTGGCGTTGTCCTGCTACAAGGAGGCAAGCAAGGTTGCTCCCGAGGAGCCCTCTGTGATGGTGGCCATGGCCAGAGCGCTCGTCCACCTTAGGCGGCTCGATGAGGCGATAAATGTCCTCGAGGGGCTGCTACGGTCGGCTCCGGACAGGGCTGATGGATGGCACATGTTGGGCGTGGCCTATCGGCAGAAGGGTGAGCATGAAAGGGCCTTGGGGTGCTTCCAGCGGGCCGCCGACCTCGATCCCCAGTGCGGGATGTACCAGCGGCACCTGGGTCTCACCTGGCAGCGCCTCAAGGACTATGCCAAGGCCCTGGAGCACCTTACTCGGGCAGTGGAGCTAGATCCTGGGCGCGACGAATGGTTCTTTGAGCTGGGCATCCTCTACGAGATGATGGGCGATGCTGAGGGAGCGGTGCGGGTCTTCAAGAAGGCTGTAGAGCTCAGGCCCGAGATGCCCCAGTACCGCTACAGGTTGGCCATCTCTCTGCATGTTCAGGGAAACACCTCGGCCGCCGTGGAGGAGCTTCGCTACGCCCTTGAACAGGAGCCCGGCCAGCCCGAATGGCATGACGTGCTGGGCAGCCTTTTTGAGGAGCTGGACCTGTCCGAAGAGGCCCTTAGGGAGTACTCGACGGCCGTGAACCTAAACCCCGAGACGGCCGTGTACCGCCTGCATTTCGGAGCCGCCCTGGCGCGGGCCGGACACCTAGAGGATGCGGCAGGCCAGCTTCGGACCGCTATCGAGCTGGATCCGCACCTGTCGGAGGCCTACTACTATCTAGCCAAGGTATTTCTCGAGGCAGGAGCATTTCGTGAGGCCGTGGGCGCTGCCGATCAGGCCTGCAGGCTGGAGCACGGCGAAGCACGGTACCATCGGTTGTTGGGAGAGGCCCAGATGGCGGTGGGACGGTGGTCCGAGGCGGCCCGGGCCATAGAGACAGCCCTTGAGCTGCAGCCTGACGATGCCGAGGCTTACAGCATGCTCGGCATAGCCTACGAGCATCTGGGTCAGCAGAAGAAAGCCTTGGCGGCCCATCGACAGGCCGTATCTCTGGACCCCCGGTCCGCTGTGTACCTTCGCAGGCTTGCCAGCGCCTGCCGGCGGTTCAAGTGGTGGGGCCAGGCCCTGGTTTCTATCCGCAGGGCCATAGACCTGGAGCCCGAGAATGCAGAGAACTACAACGAGCTGGGGTTGATACATACGGCAAAAGGCGAGTTGGACAGGGCCGTTGCCGCCTTCGAGAGGGCTGTGTCTTTGGAGCCCGAGGCGGCGGTCTACCACCAGAACCTGGGGGCTGTCTACAAGAGGCTGAAGCGCCACGACGCGGCGCTCGCGGCCTTCAGGCGGGCGGCGGAACTTGACCCAACCTCTGCCCAGGTCCAGAGGGAACTTAAGCTGCTGGGCCCTGTCTCCCAGCTGCTCCGGCGGATAGGCGTAGATGACGAGTGAGTCCTGCCCTGTGGTAGATGCGCACGTGCACGTGTTTCCCCCTGAGATCATCCGGAATAAGGAGCGCTACCTCGCCAAGGACCGATGGTTCTCAGAGCTCTACAGGAGCCCGAAGGCAAGGATGGCTACGTGGGAGGATGTCCTTACCAGCATGGACGGGGCGGGGATAGCGCGATCGGTGGTCTTCGGCTTCGCCTGGGCGGATCCGGCTCTATGCAAGGACCACAACGATTACGTTATCGAGGCGGTCCGGGCTTCGGCAGGGCGTCTGGTGGGGCTGGCGGTGGTTTCGCCGGACCAGCCGGGTTCGGCTGCCGAACTGGAGCGCTGTCTGGGACTCGGGTTGGTGGGCGTTGGCGAGCTGTATCCTGACGGCCAAGCCTTCGATGTAGCATCGTCTCCCGGGTTGATGGAGTTGGCAGAAGTGCTTCGGGGATGGGATGGCGTGATGCTGGTGCACTCCAGCGAGCCGGTCGGCCATGCATACCCGGGAAAAGGACGCACCACTCCTGACAAGCTGTATGCCATGGCCCTCGCCCTGCCGGATGTGCGCATAGTCTTGGCCCACTGGGGCGGTGGCCTTCCTTTCTACGAGCTGATGCCCGAGGCCAAGGAGGCGTTGCGGAACGTCTACTACGATACAGCAGCCACTACATACCTCTATACTTTCGATGTATTTCCCAGGGTCGCCGACATTGTCGGCCCCCAGAAGATACTCTTCGGCTCCGATTATCCTTTGCTAGACCAATCGAGGCTCCTCCGGCGGGTTCGGGCATCGGGGCTGCAGGCTGAGGAGCTGCGCGCCATCCTGGGAGCAAATGCACAGAGGGTTTTCCGCACTAGGCGTAGGGGATGATAGCCTTTTTGAAGGGTAGGGTAGCTGAGAGGGGTGTGGGCTATCTCGTGGTCGATCTGGGGGCCTTCGGGATCAAGGTGTTTGTGCCACTGGGCGTTGCCGCCGGGCGGGCGCTGGGCTCCGAGGTTACCCTTCATACCCAGCTGATATTTCGCGAGGATGGACCGCAACTATACGGCTTTCCCGATGCGCCCAGCCTCGAACTCTTTCGGCGGCTCATGGGGGTGCAGGGCGTTGGTCCACGCTCGGCCATGGCCCTTATCTCCACCCTGGGGCCTCAGGAGCTGGCCCAGGCCATAGAGCGAGGCGACACCTCGGCCATCAGCAAGGCACCAGGCGTGGGACAGAAGATTGCTGCCCGCATTGTGCTTGAGCTGCGAGGGAAGCTGGCGGGGCCGCCCTCTGCACATAGGGAGTTGGTGTCCGCCCTTCAGGAGTTGGGCTTTCGGAGGGCGGAGATCGAGACGGCATTGAGAGGCTGGGAGTTACCCGTCGATGCGCCTCTGGAAGATCTGCTGGCCGAGGCTCTAAGACGTTTGGGAGGCTAGGTGCCGTTCTGGCTGTCAGTGCTAGCTTTGGCCGCTATAGGGGCCTCGCAGAGGTGGGCCGTGGGTTCTTTGCACTCGCTGATCTTCAGGTTAGCAAGGCGCAGGGATAGGGCCCAGGTAGTGCTCTGGATAGTGCTGCTGCCAGGCGTTATTCTGCACGAAGCCAGCCACTGGATTGCCGCCAAGCTTCTCAGGGTGCCCTGCGGCAAAATAAGACTCTTTGCCCTGGGCAAAGGGCTTGGATCGAGCCTGCGGCTTGGCTACATGGAGGTGGCCAAGGTCGACCCCCTGCGAAACGCCCTGGTAGCCCTTGCCCCTTCTGTAGCGGGTCTGGCCGCCGTTTACTTCATAGCATCGAGCCTTGCCCTTCTGCCGGATGCCTTCAACCTCCCAGCCCTTACGACGAAGTTGTGGTCGGTGTCCGCTAGGCCTTGGGGTTGGTGGGACCTCGGTGCCCTGTACGTGCTCTTCGCAATCTCTTCGACGGCGGCCCCTAGCCAGGCGGATCTGGTCTCCTCGCGCTGGCTCCTGGTGGGAGCCCTAGCGGTCTTGGTCCTGATGGATGCCCTCGGATGGGCGGGTGCCCTGCCCTTAGGCTTAGACCGCGCCCTCGAGGCCCTTGCCTTTACTGCCGTTGCCTGTGCCCTCGTGAGCGTTGGCGTGAACCTGGCCGTCGGCCTTCTGGCGGGAGCCATTGATGTGACTGCGGCCCTGCTCCTGCCCCGGCGGGCTAAGGGGTAAGTATGACCTTCCCGAACACCGCCCTGTTCTCAAGGATGCCCTGCGCCTCAACTGCCTCTTCTAGGGGCAGCACGCGGTGGATAACGGGGCGTATCCGGCCTTGGGCCGTGAGGGCTAAGACGGTCTTAAGGTCCAGTCGGTTGCCGCCGCGGGACCCGATCAGGGACAGTTCCTTCACATAGTATCGGGACAGGTTGTCCTGAATGGCCGTGCCCGTGGTTCCTCCTACCGTGACGATGCGTCCGAGGCGCGCCAGGCACTGCACGCACTGCTCCCACATGGCTGTCCCAACGTGTTCAACCACTATGTCCACGCCGCGGCCGCCGGTGATGCCCATGACCTCTTTCAGCAGGTCCTGGGTGGAGTAGTTGACGGTGTAGTCTGCTCCCAGTTCCCGGGCCTTTCTCAGCTTCTCGTCGCTGCCCGCGGCAGCTATCACGTAGGCCCCGGCCATCTTGGCGATCTGTAGGGCCCCGGTCCCGACACCGCTCCCCGCAGCCATGACCAGCACCCACTCCCCTGGCTGGATCCGGGCCCGGCCGACAAGCATGTGCCATGCTGTCAGGGTGGCTAAGGTTACTGCAGCAGCGTCCACGTAGGACAGGCCCGCTGGCAGGGGCATGAGGTTCCTCGTGGGCACCCTAAGGTACTCGGCGTAGCACCCCTGGGATTGGACGCCGAGGATGCCCAGCTTTTCGCAGACGTTCTCCTCGCCCCTGAGGCAGTAACTGCATGTGCCGCAGAACAGGTAGGGAAAGACCGCTACCGGCATTCCCTCCTGCAGGCCCTCCACCTGCCGGCCCAGCCTTGCGATCTCTCCCGAGCACTCGGAGCCGGGGATGTGGGGCAACGGAACCTGGGCCCAGGGTATGCCCTCCCGCACCATGATGTCCAGATGGTTGAGGCCACATGCCCGCACCCTGACCAGGGCTTCGTCGTCGCCGATCTCGGGAACGGGCACGTCGCGGACCTGCAGCACTTCCAGTGGGCCGTGCCTGTCGAATACTACCGCTCTCATGGTGCTTGGCAACCTCCTGGCATTGAGATAGCTCTGAAGCATCACTGCCGCGGCCACGGCATCCAAGCGTCGTCTGCGCCGGGCCGGGGAGATGCCGATGGACCTGAGTATGCCCTCGGCCTCGACGGTGGTGTAGCGCTCATCCCACATGTGGATGGGGAACCGGCTCACCTGCCCCAGGTATGCGGCGAAGGCCTTGGCCCTGCGGGCCTCCTCCCCCTCCTCTCCTCGTTCCGTGAGGGGCAGGCCTATGACTATTGCCTGGGCACCCTGCCTCTGGGCCTCCTGAACTATGGCCTCGGCGGCATGACGATAGTCGCGTATCGCCAGCGTCCGAAGGGGTGTTGCTATCAGGCCCGTGACGTCGCTGACGGCTAAGCCGATGCGCCGACGCCCCAGATCGACGCCCAACAGTCGCATGGAGCTACTGGCTCTCCTGGAAGCGGAGCGTTATCCGATCCGGCGAGCCGGGCAGTCCGCCGGGCATCCAGGCGGGGGATTTCGTTATATTGGCGGAAGATACATATGGGAGGGAGGCCAGCAGGGCCTCGGCCTCCGGCATAGGCTTGCCAGCTAGGCGCTGCCTCAGGTTGGCCGAGCCTGCCTCATCCAGCTGATAGCGGTACCTGACGACAACCTTTGTCCCAAACACCACCGCTGGATCGACGGATAGTAGTTGGAAAGGTGAGGTGATGACGTCGGTCACTGCAGGCGTTGCCTCCCCGAGGCGTCGGCTCATGACTGCAGACCTGGCGCTGCTGAGGGCTGCCTCGCGCAGATCTTCGGGCCGGTAGACGAGTCCAGAGGCAGAGGCTCTCACTTTCACCGTAAAGCGCTCGGCTACGGCCCCTTCCTCTTGGTCGCTCTCCACTTGCACTTGGGATAGCTCAACAGTCTCCGTCACGAGGCGGTACCCGGAGGGAACTGTGTTGGACAGAGCGTCCAAGAGCTGCGCCCTCAGCTTCCCTTCCAGGTCGTCTCTGACGGCCTTGAGATCCTCTGCCGATACTACGGGCACCTTCCTGTCGGTGCCCCCGGAGATGGGCTCTAGGTTGATGACGTAGACGCCGTTGTCGAGACGTGACTGGATAGCTCGGGCATCCAGGTTGGTGGCAGAGCCGCCCGACGTCGCTGTAACGCCTACCTCCGAGGTCCCTAGAACGCCGCTGCCGAAGGGATCGGCCGCTGGGACCGTCACATCGGCGGTGGTCACGTACCGAACTCCATTCACCGTGGCCACCGCGGTGCCGGCTTTGACGGTGACTGGAAACGGGTTGGGGTTGCTGAGCCGCACCCGTCCCGAGGCCGGCCTGTCGGGCACGGTCTTGGAACCGTGGGCAACACCTTCTGCGGCCAACTCGGTGGCCGTCTCCACGGCCTTGGCAGGGACAGGGATCGGTTTCACCGTCCGATCGCCGATGGTCACCGACCCCGGCGCCTCGCTTCCCTCCGGAACGAGCACTAGGTGCACATCTTGGGCTAGGGTCTCCGATCTGGCGGTGACAACTACTTCTGCGGTGGTGATGGCAGGGACAGCCAGAAAGGCAAGGATGGCGAGCACTACCAACGCCGAAGCGAGGCTCAGCAGGATCGGAGCCCGGCTCGCCCAGGCCGGGGCCCTGGGCGAGGGCTGAGAGGGACGGTCGGGCGGCCGCGGGGCGGGTTCTGGCGCGGATGCCGTGCGATCGCGGGACCGGGGTTCGTACCTTTCCACGGGGAACCCAAGCAGGTGTGCCAACCTCTCGATGGTCTTGTCTTCGGCGGCTACCACTATGCTGGTCCCGGGCGCGGCCATGAGGCCCTTCAATTTGCGGAAATCCTCGAAGTCCTGGAAGGCTGTGGCGTTCGCGGGGATGTGAAGGTGCACCTCGGCCGGCAGGATGGGCCGAAGGCGCGCTATGATCTCGTCTACATCCTCATCGGGGGGTACGGCCATGTAAACCGGCTCACGGCGGTCCGGCATCAGCCTCTCACAGATGTCTCGTTCAGCTGGTCCCTCACGGCCTCCGGCACCCGTGCCAGGGCGTCCTTAAGGCGCTCCGGTTCCTTTGCTCCTGCCTGGGCAACCTCGGTGCGGCCGCCGCCTCCGCCGCCCATGACCGAGGCGAGGGCCCTGGCCAGCTTGCCAGCGTGGACCCCCCGCGACGCTGCCCCTTGGCTCGCCATGACCACGAGATTCGGCCGACCCTCTATGACAGCGCCTAGGACCACTACGCCCTCACCCAGCTTTGAGCGGGTCCTTTCGGCCAGCTGTCTCAGGTGTTCCATGCTGGAAGCCTCCACGTGGGCGGCAACCACGCGGAGGCCGTCTACCGAGACGGCCCGAGGCACGAGCGCCTCGACCTGTGCCGCGGCCAGCAGGTTGCTGAGGCGCTCGATGCGCTTCTCCATGTCCCTCAGGTCCCTCTGCATCCGGGATACCCGCTCGGCAACCGCGTCCCGTTCGCAGCGCAGTTCCTTGGCTAAGGAGTCCAGGAGGTCAAGGTAGCTCCGGACGAACTGAGACGCTCCCCTTCCCGTCAACGCCTCTATGCGTCGTACGCCGCTTCCGATGCTGCCCTCATAGGTGATGACGAAGCTGCCTATCTGGCCTGTCCTCTGCACGTGGGTGCCGCCGCATAGCTCGAGCGAGTATTTGTCGATGGACACCACCCGGACGATGGTCCCGTACTTCTCGCCGAAGAAGGCTAGGGCGCCCATTGCAAGGGCCTTTTCGTACTCGGTGACGAGGGTTGTCAGCTCAAGGTTCTCGCGGATCCTGGCGTTCACCTCCTCCTCGACAGCTACCAGCTGGTCGTGGCTGAGAGGTGCCAGGTGGGTGAAGTCAAAGCGAAGCCGGTCCGGGGCCACCAGGGAGCCGGCCTGGCGCACGTGGGTCCCCAGGATCCTCCGTAGGGCTTGATGCAGTAGATGGGTGGCCGTATGGTTCCTGGCCGTGTCCATGCGACGCTCAGCGTCCACCTTTGCCGTGACGGGGTCACCAACGTGGATCCTCCCCTCGACCACCCTGCCCTGATGGACGATCAATCCTTCGAGGGGGCGTATGGGGCGTTCGACCTCGAAGGTACCGTGCGGGCCTTCGATGACGCCGATGTCGGCCACTTGGCCGCCAGCTTCCACGTAAAAGGGAGTTCGGTCGAGGATAACCTCGGCCCGCAGGCCCTTGCCAACCTCGGTAGCGGGCCTGCCGTCCACCAAAATGCCCATGACGGTGCCCGCCGACTCGGTCTCGGAGTAGCCCGTGAAGACCACCGTTGGGAGCCTCAGGGAACCGTACACCTCGAGGGCCTCGGCCGATGGGCCCGCAAACTGGGACCCGGCCTGACTCTGAAGGCGTTGGGCCTCCAACGCCTCCTCGAAACCCTTCACATCCACCGAGAGGCCCCACTCGGAGGCGAGCTCTATGGTGAGGTCGAGGGGAAAGCCGTAGGTGTCGTAAAGCCTGAAGGCATCCTGTCCTGATATGGTGCTGGCCTCCTTTTCCAGCACGTCTCTGACCATGAGCTCGAAGCGTGCCATCCCTTGGCTGAGGGTGCGGTGGAAGCGCTCTTCCTCCTCACGCACTGCCTCCAAAATGAAGCCCAAGTTCTCTCGAACTTCGGGGTATGTGCCTCCCATGATCTCGGCCACTACGGCGATGGTCTCTCCCAGGAACGGCCTTTCGAGGCCCAGCTTGCGCCCGTGGCGGACCGCGCGGCGAAGGATCCGGCGCAGCACGTAGTTTCTGCCCTCGTTGCCCGGCAGGACACCGTCGGCTATGAGGAAGGCCACGGCTCGGGAGTGATCGGCTATGACGCGGTAGGAGGCTATGTGGCCTCTCACCTGTTCCCACTGGTGTCCCGTGAGGCCGCGGGTACGTTCGATGATGGGCCAGAACAGGTCGGTCTCGTAGTTGGTCTCCACGCCCTGCATGACAGCGGCCATCCGCTCGAGGCCCATGCCCGTGTCTATGTTGGGCCTCGGCAGGGGTGTCAAGGTGCCGTCCTCATGGCGTTCGTACTGCATGAACACCAGGTTCCACAGCTCCCACCAGCGTCCGCAGTCGTGCCCCACGGGGCACTGGGGATCACCGCAGCCCCTTTCGGGCCCTCTATCCAGGATGATCTCCGAGCACGGGCCGCAGGGACCTGTGTCGGCCATCATCCAGAAGTTGTCCTCGAAGCCCATGCGGGTGATGCGTTCGTAGGGAACCCCGGCCACCTCGTGCCAAAGTTCGTAGGCCTCGTCGTCTTCCTGGTAGACGGTGGGCCACAGGCGTTGGGGATCCAGCTTAAGGACCTGCGTGAGGAACTCCCAGGCCCAGGCGATGGCTTCACGCTTGAAGTAGTCTCCAAAGGAGAAGTTGCCCAGCATCTCGAAGAAGGTGTGATGTCTGCCCGATGGGCCGACCTGCTCGAGATCGTTGTGTTTGCCTCCGGCCCTCAGGCACTTCTGGGCTGTCACGGCCCTGGTATAGGGCCGGGTTTCCAGGCCAAGAAACACGTTCTTGAACTGGACCATGCCGGCGTTGGTGAACAATAGGGATGGATCCCCTGCGGGCACAAGGGGGGAGCTGGGAACGACCGTGTGTCCCCTCTGCCGGAAGAACTCGAGAAAGTTCTGTCGGATCTCGCTGCTCTTCATAGCGATACTGTCGCCGAGGTGCCTCCTGGGCACTGGGCAATTCTATTGTAACGTGTCCAGACCCGTCAAAGGGCGGGTCGGCGCGGTGCCAGGTCCTGCCATCTCCGGTGCGGCTCGGCATTAGCCTGCCAAGCATGAGAGTGCCACCGCCCGCACCGTGGTCTCTCGACGGGCTACATGGATGCGTCCCGCGGGAAGTCCTACACCGTAGCCCGCGCGGGTGTGCTGAGCCATGGAGAGCTTGGGCTAACCTCGGGGCCCCATTCGAGTCACCTTTAGCTTGCGCAACGCGTGGGAAGCCGGGGCGTTCCAGGGCTCAGGTCCTGCTAGCCCTAGGCGGGTTGCCGCAGCTCTTGGCGTGCCGCGCAAAAATGTAGTGATCGCTACTGTTCAGTGGCGGCGCGCGAGTCGGCCACGATGGTCGGCACGTACACCGGTGCGTAAATCCCCCTGGGGCAGAAGGGGCTGCTTGCCACCCTACGAGGTCAAGGCACTGCTGGTCCCATGGAGCTGAGTGGTCATCGGGCTGACCGATGCGGCGCTGGCGCCGCCTGAGCAGGGTAGCTGAGAGGTTGGCTCGGAGCATTGGGAGTTCGTTGGGAAGTGTCAAAGGGGAGAAAAGAGGCCTTGGAGCATCTGTCTTATGCGTACGGGCTTAACCACTGGGAAGCGGATCCGGATCTCGGCTGGGTCCTGGCCCAATACTGGCCGGAGTACAGGTCGGCGGAAAGCGAATTGGTACGTTTGGGCGCTCTGGCCGGAAAAGAGGTGTACGAAGTAGCCTATCACGTCGACCACGACGCGCCGCCGGTGGTTATAGCCCACGATCTTCATGGGAGGCAGGTGGACCGGGTGCAGCTCTCGCTTGCTCAGGGGTCTGTGCTTTCTGAGCTGGCAGCCATCAATAGGCTGCCGTACCAGGGAGGCACCTGGCACCATCACTACGCCCTCGGCTACCTCATAGCCGACCCGGGGCTGTACTGTATCCTCACCATAACCAACCAGGCGGCTTACGCTATAGACAAATATGCTCGCGAATTCAGCCCCTGGAAGGAGAAGCTTCTAGCCGGTCGGATGTGGGGAGCCACTTGGATGACGGAGATCCAGGGCGGGAGCGATCTGGGGTCCAACGCGCTAAGGGCCGTCGAGGTTGACGGGGCATGGAGGCTGACAGGGGAGAAGTACTTCTGTAGTGGTGCAGGGCTCACTGACGTTGCGCTTGTGACTGCTCGGCCCGAGGGAGCTCCCGCTGGGGTGAGGGGGCTGGCCCTGTTCCTGGTTCCGAGGCTCAGGCAGGATGGAGAGCTGAACTACTTCGTTAGGCGACTGAAAGACAAGAGCGCCACCCGTGGCGTTCCTTCGGGTGAGGTGGAGTTCGTAGACAGCGAGGCCTTTCTGGTGGGCCGGGCATCCGAAGGGATCTACTACACCCTCGAAATCCTCACCGTGTCTCGGCTTGCCAACGCTGTTGCGGCCATGGGCATTGCCCGCAAGGCCCACCTGGAGGTGGGCGAACGGCTGCTCCGTAGGCGGTCCTTCGGCAACCTCCTCGTCGATCATCCGCTCATTCGACGCGATCTCACGGACATGGCGGTGAGGACCGAGGCAGGATTGGTGCTGGGTTTCCATGCGGTAGATGCCTTCCAAGGGTCGTGGAAGGAGGTGCCTCCCTATGGGACCAATACCATTACGCCAGGTTCCTCAGCCACCTAGCGAAGAACCGCACGGCCGACCACGCCGCGGAGGTCACCAGGCTGGGCATGGAGCTGTTCGGCGGGCTGGGTTTCCTGGAGGAGTACGCAGTTGCCCGTTGGCACAGGGAGGCCCTCATTACGCCCATCTGGGAGGAGCCGAGCAACATCCAGGCCCTGGATTTCCTGGAGGCCATGCAGAAGGAGCAGGCCCATGAGGCCTTCGTTGCGGAGTTCGTGCCGATGCTGGAGGCAGCGGGAACCGTGGAGGCCAGGGAGTGCCTGCGGACAGTGGAGACTGCGCTGGCAAGGCTCAGATCTGCTTCGCTCCAGGAGGCCCAGTGGTATGCAAAGGATGCCTTGGCGCGCCTGGCCGATGCGGCCCAGGTTGCCCTTCTCTACCGGCTTGCCTCCCTGGGCCGCGAGCGGTATGCCCTCTTAGCATCGTTGTATTGCCGGCGTTTCCTGGGCGGGGAGGAGTATCCTGCCTGGATGCTGCAGAGGGAGGACGTTTGGTCAGCCATCAAGGACCAGAGGTCAGAGGTATGAAGCATGAGGGAGCTAATAGTACACGAGGTCCTCAGCGATACGGCCCAGAGGGGCGTTGGAGGGGAGGTGGTCTACGGATCCCGTCGGTTAACCTATCCGCAGTTGCATGAGCTTGGCCTCAGCTAGCGCAGGGCATGCGGAGGCTGGGGATCGGAGAGGGCAGCGTGGTGGGCGTCATGGACATAAACAGCCATCGGGACCTGGAGCTGCACTACGCCACCTCGATGCTGGACGCCGTGATCTTGACCGTGAACTTCAGGCTCCCAGCCGAAGACATACTCTAGACGGTTGGACACGCGGGCGCGGGGTGGCTATTCGTGTGGGAGGGCTTCAGGGAGGCCGTGGGTGGGGCCCGTTCTCGTTTCGGAAACTGGGTGTGGCTCACCGAGGGCGACAGCTCTCCTGGGGAGGGGTCACTCACCTATGAGGAGTTGGTGGAGGGTGGCAGGGCTGAGGTGCCGGACGAGGCGGCCCGGGTGAGCGAAACCGACCCTTACTCCATCTTCTATGCCACCGGAACGACCGGCAGGCCCAAGGGGACGATGTATCGGCACCGGGACCTGCTGCTGGCTTCTTTGGGTATCCTGCACCACCTGGCTCTCCACAGAGGTGGTGCCTCGATCCACAGCCGCGACGCGTTCATGCCCCTCATACCCTTTTTCCACATCCACGCCTGGGGCACGGCCTTCTACGTGCCCTATCTGGGGGCCAAGTTGGTGCTGCCCGGAAGGGCCACACCTGCCGAACAGTTGGAACTTATCCTAAAGGAGGGCGTCACCTGGTCGAACCCTGTCCCCACTCAGCTCCACATGTTGCTGGAGGCGTCCGAGCAGGCCGGCGTGGAGAGACTCGACGGCTACAAGGTGCTTACTGGGGGCGGTCCTCTGCCCTCTGGGCTGGCCCGGCGGGCTGTGGAGAAGGGTATCGGCTACAGCCTCATCTACGGCGGATCGGACCAGCTTGCCACGGCCATATCGGTGGTTCCTCCCGGCGTCGATGTCGGCAGTCCGGAGGCCTGGGAAAGGCTGCGGACCGAGCTGGCACCCCTGGGGATGGTGGAGATTAAGACAGTCGACGAGACGGGAAAGGAGCTTCCCAAAGATGGCGCTAGCATCGGCGAGGTGATGGTAAAATCACCATGGCTCCGTCACGGCTACTACAAAGACCGGGAGAGGAGCTGTGGTGCCCACGTGGACGGTTAGTTCCGGTCCGGCGATCTCGGCTGTCTTACCCCGTCGGGAGCACTGCGCATCATGGACACGCAGAAGGACGCTGTGAAGAGCGGTGGCGAGTGGATCCCCACGAGCGTGCTGGAAGCAGTGATATCGGAGCAACCTGCCGTGGCTGCCGTGGCGATGATCGCCCAGCCCCACCAGCGCTGGGGCGAACGCCCCCTCGCCATCCTTCAGCCCGGGGCTTCTGTAACCCAAGGCGATATCCTGGGCCATCTGGAGGAGGCCGTGCGCGCAGGGCGGATAGCCAAGTTCTGGGTACCGGACCGCGTGGTGATCGTCGAGGAGCTTCCTCTGACCAGCGCGGGCAAGATCAATAAGGCCCTGTTGCGCAGCCGGTTTGGTTCTGCATCATAGCTATGCTGCGCCCGAGGCAGGGCCTCTTTATTTCAGCCGGATCCCAGTGGGGCAGGCCCCGGGATCAATTTAGCACGGAACCGACGCGCACCCCACCCGGGGTAGCTGATGGTCGGTGCTCTGGGAAGGAGTGAGTTCCATGCAGGGGAAGCATCGTAGTGACCCAAACGGCGTGCGGGACTTCCAGCACGCGGAGGCCCGGCGCAAAAACAATCCACCCGCTGGCATGGCGCCCACCTACGAGGTCCGTGAGCGCAAGACGAGCCAGTATGCCTACGACCCGCACCTGGACCCTCAACTCCAGTGGGCGGGCAAGGCCGAACACACCTCGTTCGAGGTCGACGTGGTCTCGCTCCACATCCACGAGCGAATCTCCACGAGGGCTATCCT
>FWWL01002904.1_pt1 | contig 25318 bp, 22 predicted proteins | sample 2228331 | NCBI WGS metagenome assembly FWWL01 (sample SAMEA103939775, study PRJEB20133) | metagenome | reverse complement strand
TTAAGAACAGATCTCATATAAAAATCAAAGTCAAACTCTTCGTTTCGGAGCACAATTGTATTACCAAAAATTATGTTGATCCCGTCAAAATTCCAAAAACCATCCCTTGAACCGGCATCAAACCTGATTCGGGGAAGAACCATTCTCCATCCATATCTCACCGTCTCAAAGTCAGTGGATATTGTAAAGCTTGTCAGGTTATTCTTCAGAAGAAAAGACCTTGAAAAGCCGAGCTCCAAGGCTGGCAGCAGGTTCATCCAAAGGCTCGTTTCGGGGGTTGCAAAACCGTGCAGTTTTCCTCCGAGTTTTCCCACTGAGTAGGTCCATCCTATGGAGGGTGAAAAACCATCCTGGCTGATCAAACTCAAGCCGGATTTGATTGTAAACGTTTCATCCCTTAACCCACGCGTGATGGTGAATGGATAGGTAAATCTCAAGCCCATTCGCAGATTCTCACCCGCTAAATCGAAATCGAAAGACATGCCAACAGATCTTTTGGAATTCAGTCCGAATTTGACCGTTCCGTCTAGACCGGATAATCCGACTTGAAAAAGTGCAAATTCGTTTAACAGGTCGTTGGAAAAGCCGATCACAACTCCAACGAACCATTCTGTGCTGTTGTAGTAGCCTGCCGGGAACCAAAATCTTGGTCTCACAGAGTCGATGAACCTGTCCGAATCAAGGTTTTGTTCTTCAACAGCTATGAAAGTATCAAAGATTTTGGCATTCACTTTCTCGATTGGTCTTGGTTCAACTTGATGCTGAACAAATCGGTACCCCTCTGCGGTGATCTGAAAGCCATAAAGGCTGTTTTCGTAGTTCAAAACGCTCACTAAATTCTCTCCACCAAGGTTGTAAAGTGTGTGGTCCTTCAAGTCGAGTAAAAAGGCTTGCAATTTGCCGTTGTCTTCACAACAAAAGTAAAGTTTTTCTTGTATGACTTTCGGAGATAACTTGGTTTTTCCATCCCAAGTTAACCTGTAGATCTTCCCGTCTATCCTGGTTGTGAACAAATCCACATTCTTACCTACCTTGGCGGTGAAAAAAACTTTGCCCGAATCAGCTGTGATCTGCAGTGGAATGAGGTTTTCAAACGAGTCAAGAAGTCTTGTGATCTTGTTAGTTTTGACATCGTACAAATCGATAAACCTTCTACCGTTGTCTTGCCTAATCAAAACAAGTCTTTCATCATCCAACCATGCCAAGTCCACCGCCCCAGTTATACCTGTGTCCAGGGTGAATCTCGAATGTAAATACAACCTTGAAACAGTCTTAGAGTCGGTTACGACATATCTGAGGATCGCAAAAGTTCCAGATTTGCTAACTGAGAAACTCACAGAATTGTTGATATTCACGACTTTGACAGTTTGTTTTGCGATCGCATCGTAGTAGTAGAGTCCTTCTTCTCCGTTGTATTTTTTGCCCAGATAATAGATTCTCCAGGCGTTGATATCCACTTTGCTTGGCCATAAAAGTATTTCGGAGAGGGTTTTCATTTTTGTCTCTTTAGACGGTTTTTTCAACCAATCGTTGAGAAAATCTTCCCCAAGCGAGTGCTTCAACGTAGATTCAAAAGGTTTTAAAGGATCGGCTGAAAAACGCTGGATTATTTCCATCACTTTCTCATGGGAGTGTTTTTGTTCGACTTCGCTGAGCAAAGAATATCCCTGAACATAACTGGCCCCACCCGGAAGCCAACGTGACGTGGATAAACTTGAGGCGTATCTCAAGCCAATATCGCTTGATTTAGCAACCTGTATGTAAACTTTGAAAAGAGGATCAACCCCTCGACCGGAGTCAGTGAGACGTGTCTCCAAGTACGTCGCCAATCCTTCGTGAAGGTACAAAGGAGTCAAAGCAGTTTGAACTGCTGATGCAACGGTGTGTCCGAAAATACTCAGAGGCTCGATGTAACTTGCAAAATTGTTCATCAAAAAGAGATGCGAAAGTTCATGTGCGAAGCAAAATACGGCCCAGTTTTCGTAGTTGGGTGTCATGATCAACGGATCGATGTCGTTGACATAGATGACTATGGTATTCGTCAGAGGATTGGCGTAGCCGTTGGCTGTGTCGTTGTCACCCATCAAGTACACTTTTGGTCGAAAACGTAACGTAAAGCCAAACTCTTGTGCAAGTTTTGTATAGATTTCATCCGCTTGCTGGGAAAGAAGAACCGCATGTGAACTGAGATTTTCGGTGAAAAGAATATCAGTGTACTCGGTACGAATCAATTTGTATTTTCCAAAGGCGAAGTATAACAAATGAAGAGAGCAGATAAGGAAACAAAAGAATCTTTTCATTATCCATTGCTCTCCAGTCTTTTAAAGATGTAGTTGACCACAACTTCTATTGCTTTCTCGTTATGCCCACCTTTTGGAACGATTATATCAGCCTTGCGTTTTGTGGGTTCTACATACGCATCGTGCATGGGTTTCACGGTTTGCAAATATTGTTCAACAACTGAATCCACCGTTCTACCACGCTCTTTTATGTCTCTTTTCAACCGTCGAATGAAACGAATGTCATCTTCTGCGTCTACGTAAACGGACAAAGCGTACAAAGTTCTTATATCCTCGTAGTAAAGTGCAAAAATCCCTTCAACGATGATCACGTCTTTTGGTGGAAAACTCACGGTATCTGACAGCCTCACATAGTTGACAAAGTCGTACGTGGGAAGCAGAATCGTTTTTCTTTGCAGCAGACTCAACAAGTGTTCCTTTAGAAGTTCGTGCTCGATGACATCCGGATGATCGTAGTTAACCTTCCTTCGCTCCTCTAACGGCAGGTGGCTCATGTCTCTGTAGTAGTTGTCCATAGGTAACAGTGCGCATCTTTCAAGCCCAACTTTTTCGATTATTCGCTTTGCGACCGTAGTTTTCCCAGACCCAGTTCCTCCGCCGATGCCTATTATGAGCAAGATATCACCACCAAGAGGTATTATAATATTTCTACGCAAGTTCACCGGCAGTCGTCGAAAGGAGAATGATCATGTTAAAAGACTTTCAAAGAAACGAGCTAACCGAGTACATGATATATTCGAAACTGGCCAAAATGAACGATGAAAACAAGCAAGTTCTTGAGAAAATAGCCCAGGATGAACTCAGACATTATCAAGTTCTCAGGCAGTTTACAGGTGTGGATGTGAAACCAAAGTTCTTAACAGTTCTTTGGTATTTGTTGCTTGCAAGAATCTTAGGTTTAACTTTTGCTTTGAAGGTTATGGAAAAAGGAGAAAATAGGGCGCAGCAAAATTATTCAGCTGAAAATCAAGAAGTCATCAGAGCACTTGTCAAAGACGAAGATGAACACGAAAGAATGTTGCTGGATCTTCTCAATGAAGAAAAACTGAACTACATAGGCTCAATGGTTCTTGGTCTCAACGATGCGCTTGTTGAATTGACAGGAGCTCTTGCTGGTTTGACTTTGGCATTGCAGAAAACAAGAATCGTCGCGATCTCAGGCATCATAACTGGTGTGGCAGCTGCGCTTTCTATGGCTGCTTCCGATTATCTTGCGAAGAAATCGGAAAAAGGTGAGAAAAACCCGACAAGATCTGCCTTGTACACCGGTGTCGCATACATATTCACCGTGATCTTTCTCACTTTTCCGTACTTGGTGTTCACAAATGTGATGATTGCGCTGTTGACCACTTTACTCAACGCGGTGCTGGTTATTTTGTTGTTCACCTATTTCATATCCGTTGTCAAGGAAACTGATTTCAAGAAAGATTTTCTCGAAATGTTCTCGATAAGCATGGGAGTAGCCGCTACCTCGTTTTTCATAGGTTTGCTGATACGTCGTTTCCTTGGCGTTGAGCTTTAATCAGTTCCTGCTGCCTGGTTTTACAACTGGTATCTTTTGTTTGCACAAAGGACAATCATCCGGTTCGTAGATTGGAAACTCGAGTTTAATCAGTGAGTGAAATGGCGCGTTAAACGAAATTGGTGCAACCGATCTGTCGACAATGCTCGCCACGCAACAGACGACTCCACCATAGCTTTCAACTAGGCTTTTCACCTCTAGGACAGATCCGCCCGTTGTCGTAACATCCTCAACAATTGCAACCTTTTCACCCTCTTGGATGGTGAAACTTCTTCTGAGCCTCATCACCCCGTTTTCTCTCTCGGCAAAGATCGCACGACATCCAAGAGCGCGCGCAACTGTGTAAGCAAGTATAATTCCTCCAAGTGCCGGACCAACAACTACGTCTGGTTTGTAAATGGCTACTTTTTCTGCGATTTTCTCACCAATCAAGTCTCCGTACTCAGGATGTTCGAAAATTTTCGCACACTGAATGTAGTTTGAAGAATGCTTTCCAGACGAAAGCAGAAAATGCCCTTCAAGTAGAGCACCCGCTTTAAGAAGAATTTCACGCATTCAACATCCTCCTCACTTCATCGATGAGAGTCTTTGGATCTTGGCTTTTGTACACTTCTCTTCCAAGCACTGCATAATCTGCTATTCCTAAAATGTCGTTCAGATGAACCACATCCCTTTGATCGTCCGCATCGCGTTTCATCCTGACGCCGGGAACCAATATTTTCCCATTGATGTTCCTCCTCAGCTCAACAGCCCACTTTCCCGGCAAAACGAAGGAGCATCCCAGGTTTGTCAGAGCCTTAATCAGGTCTTTGTATTCTTCGAGTTCTCCTTCTATCGAAGTCAATTTGATCACAACGAAAATCAACTTATCGGTGCTTTCCATAGCTGCTTTAACAGCATCAATACCACATGCCGAATGAACCGTGAAACCTTCCACACATGGATCATCCCAGGCCCTTATCGATCTTGCCACCGTTGATGGGATATCGACGAATTTCAGATCAACGATGACTTTGAGATTTCGTCTCTCAAACTCTCTCAAGATCTGTTTCCCGTGAACAGCCACACTGTGACCAATTTTCACATGGGTGAAAGTTCCGTATTTGTCAATGAAATCAATGGGATTTTCCATATCCAAACTCAACACAGGTTTCATGATCTTAACCTCCCTATGCTTTCGGCTATTCTTTCAACCATCTTTGGATCTTTGTAAATTATCGTGCCGATGCTAATGGCATCTGCACCTACTTTGAAAAACTCCTGGGCGTCCGTTTCGCAACCGATACCTCCTCCCCCGATGACAAACAGCTCGGGAACAGCTTTCTTGACCTCGTAAACCGCTCTGAGAGCTATCGGCTTGAGTGCAGGTCCTGAAAGACCTCCTCGTAGAATCTCACGATCTACAAACTGAAGAGATCTCACTGTGTTGATCAAGCTTATTCCATTCCACTCATTCTTTCCCAACAACCTGGCAAATTCTTCGACAAAGATGCCTTCTATCCCTACTTTGGCGATCAGAACACCATTTAAGGTCTTCCTCAACGATTTCAGAAGGTTCTTTAGACCATCCAAATCTGCAACGATGCTTAGTCCGCCTTTTTCCACGTTGGGGCAGGAAAAATTGAATTCCACGGCGGCGAATTTTCTCTCGATATCTTTTATCCTCTCTGCCATGAGCTGAAACTCCCTTAAGTTGTCTCCTCCCACGCTTAGTATCACCTTGGTTTTCTGAAAGATCCAGTCAAATTCGCCATCTTCAAGTTTCTCGATGAAACTATCAATCCCTGGATTTTCCAAACCTATGTTGTTGATCAAATAGTTCTCAGTCGCCACCAAGCGTGGTGGGGGATTTCCTCTCTTTGGTTTGAGCGTCACGGTTTTCAGTGTGTAAGCCCCAACGCTTTCAGGATTGATCAGCTGCAAATATTCGCCCATTCCTCCAACTCCCGATGCGATCACAATTGGAACCTTCAACTCCACACGACATCACCTCTGAAGATTGGTCCATCCTCGCAGACGTGTTTTATTCCCTCGGTTGTTTCTATTGCACATCCTTTGCAAGCCCCCAACCCACATGCCATGTACGCGTCCGTAGTCGTGAAGACTTCTCCTTTTGGCCTCAAAATGCCGTAAGCTATTCTGCACATCTGCGGAGAACCAAGAGTGAGGTACCACTCGTAGCCTTTTGCCTGTTTAAGTGATTTCACAAAATCTTGGTCTCCAACTATTTTGCAGAATGGATGTAGGTCTATTTCAAACTGATCTCTGCTGCAAATCCAGGCTTCAGTCCCCCACCTTTTGGAAGCTTCGTACGCCATCGACAAACAGGAAGCGGAAGCGATGATCAACCCCTTCCCATTCGGTGGAGTAAATCCCTTTCCGCACGGTCCATGGGCTTTCAAAGTGGTCGCATTTTGAACCACCCATCCTGATCCCTTTCCTATGATCTCGATGCAAATTGCAAGGTCATCTTGCCAACTGCCAAGCCCGAAAGGCTTTCGAACAATCGACATAGGTGTTTCGATCATCAAAAACTGCATTGGTTGAAAGGCTATCTTTTCTTTAAATCTGAGCAAATAGGTATTTCCACTTATTCGTTCAACTGATTTTTTCGTAAGTGAGAAATTCTCCATCCCAATACACCCACCTTCCTTTGAGTTTCATTCCAACGACTTTTCCCTTTAACGTGATACCATCGAAAACACAGTTCTTACCTTTGCTCCAAAACTTTTTTGAATCTACCACAAAACTTACATCTGGATCGATCACAACTATATCTTCAGGATCGTTGCACACTTTCAAACCAAGCAACTGTCTTGGTTTGACAACCAACTTCTCGAAGACCAGCTTCAAATCTTGCAGGACTGTGTAAAAGACGCTGAAGGCTATCTCAATATTGCTTGTTCCAAAAGGCGCACTTTCAAAATCATCTGGCTTATCCGGATGCGGAGCATGATCCGTTGCCAGAATGTCTATGATCTGATCCCCAACTGCTTTTAAGAGGGTATCTTTATCCTCCCTTGTTCCAAGAGGTGGATTGATTTTGAAATTGGTATTCCTGACATCTTCCATTGTAAAGAACAAATGGTGTGGCGTTACTTCACAACTCACTTGGGCAAATCTTCTGAGAAACAGGATCGCTTCAACGGATTTTTTCGTGCTCACATGTTGGATGTGAAATTTTTTAAAACCGTACTCTAACCCAAGCAAGACGTTTCGAAAGATCGACACTGCCTCGGAGTTGATCGGTCTTTTTTCACAGTTCACATTTGTCCCCTCGTAGAAAATTCCTCCAAGCTCATGCATTTGGCTGTGATCGAGCATCAGGTGTGGCTTCTTGCTCCTGAAAGCCTGAACGATTTTCAAGGTGTCGTAATGAATGCCGTCGTTTGAATAGCACAAAATCTTGTGTAGATCAGGTTCCAATTCTCCAAACAGTGAACAAGCCCAGTAAAAGTCAGTCATTTTGTCCTTCGCCAAATTCAAGTGATCTTTGAAGACCTCTTCTGTGGCAATCTCTGGTTTTGTGTTGGGTTGAATCAAAACCGCCGAATAACCTCCAGCTGTTGCGGCTTTCTCCAGTGAATCGTAGTCTTCCTGACCGTTCAATCTCACATGCGTGTGTAAGTCAAAGAAAGGATAGGTTGCTATTAGGTTTGAGCCTTTGAATTTCCCGGGAACTGCTATGTCCACACTTTTAAGAATGCCGCTGACGGCGTCGTAGTACAACATGATTTCAGCCTCCATGACGCAAAATAAAAGGGGCTTTTTCAAGCCCCTTTCTTCTTATTTGAATATTCATTTGTAGCGTTGAGAAAGAAGAAAACCCCGTTCACCGAAGATTCACCTCACTCAGTGCTTGCTTAAAGCATAGCACATCTAAGATTAAAAATTTCTTTCTGTCCGATTAACTCCTTACTTGCGTGTTCGTCTCAATCTCCAGCCATGCATTGCCAGAGCAAAGGCAATAACTGCATATGCAAGGAATTCTCTGAAAAACTCACCGACTTGCGGCTGACCAAACAGTTTGTTTCCGGCGCTCGGGGCGACAACGAACAGGGTATGGAACAGTAATACACCTAGCAAGGCGTTCCAGATTGAAGCTTTTATCGTAGAAGCACCACCCACAAGTAACGCCGCTATCGAGAACAGTGCGACTTGCTCGTGGCTGTTGTAAGTGTTTATCGTACCAATGTCTTGGAGGTATATTATTTGGCCCAATGCTGCCAACACGGTTGACATCACCACGGCAATTATCCTGACCTTGTTCACCTTTATACCTGCGACTTCAGCAATGTGTATATCCTGACCGACTGCTCTTATATCCTGACCAAGCTTGGTCTTGAATAGCAAAGTGATGAAAACACACAGCGCCGCCACAATCAACACTGGTACCATGAAAACTCTCACCATACCGATCTTTACGACCCACACTGAATTCAAACTGTTTGCCAGAGTTCCCCACAGATCAACCGTATTTCTCAACCCAACCCCACTGGTTAAAAGCATCACTTTAGTCGAAAAAGGTATGATCGAACCAGCGAAAAACAGAAATATCAGCTGGTAAACTCCGTTGGCAAAGAAGCCAAGAATCATCGAGGTTATCATCTCTCTGCCACGTGCTTTGTTCAAGACCAACCCGGCGAGCCAGCCAAGAACTATCGCTATGAGCGTTGCCATGAGCATTGAGACTGCTATTCCCGGAATTCCGGCGATTTTCCTGTCGACGACAAAAAACATAGCCGCCTGACCAGCCATAGCTCCGAGAACTATTCCAAAGTTCAAACCCATTCCAGCAACTACGGGGATGATCAGAGAGAGAACCAAGAAAGTGTTCCTGCTCAAGCGTCTGACTACTTCGGCGGCTAAGAACATCCAAGGAATTTTCGCTATAAGCACGCCAGAAATGGACAAAATCAAAAAGGCTATTGGGACGGAATAATTAATAAGGATCTTTTTGAGTTTTTCCATCTCAGCTCGCCTCCCTTGGAGCTCTCGTGAGAGCATACAGTATCATCCCATTGCTGATTATCATCCTCATCACTTCTGTGATATCTCCCCGTGTAACTTGGCTGAGAACAGGCAGGGCGATGGTCAAAAGCGTTTGGAATACGGCTGTACCTATGATCACGTTCTTTATGCTTGCCCTTCTTATCGATGCTCCACCTATGAGAATGCACGCCACGGCTGGAAAGGTCAATCCTAGAGGAGCTTGATAAAGCTGCAGAAAACCATAGCTTTGTGCGTAGACGACAATTCCGACCCCACCAAGGATTGTGGAGAGCACAGCTGCAATCAATCTTGCCCTTTTCGTGTTGACACCAGAGGTTATAGCGTATCTTTCGTTTTGACCAGTTAAATCTATAGCCAACCCGGTTCTCGTTCTAAAGAAAGCGTAGACCAAAAGACAAGCGCCAACAAAGAAGAGAAGCAAACCGGTTGGAACATCGAGATCGCCTATTTTGAACCTCAGGAAATCGTTCAAAATTCCCGCAAAATAATCCTGAAGCGCAAGGGTGTACCTTAAACCTCTACCGCCGATAGCCCAAATCATGTCTGGTCTTGAGAACGGCAAAAGCAGCCACATTATCGACATGAAAGCAACTATCGAGTAACCTATGTAGGTTCCGACCATCATCTCCTGCCCTCGAACTTTTTCAAGCACCCAACCGTAAACCAATCCAAGTCCAACGCAAATTAAAACGGCGAAGAAAACTGCTGTCCAAAAACCGATTCCGCCGGCAAGGCCAAGTTGCATGCTTATCAATGCACCGAGCAAACCACCGATTATTCCAACTGGTAAACCAAAGTTTGGTCCAACACCTGAGCGAATCATCGGAACCATTGCAAGAACAAGCACACCATTCATACCAATTCTTCTGAGTGAATCACTTAACAAAGCTGGGATAGAAACATCAACAAAAGCAGCCAAGACAAGTAGGCCAAAGAGAAAGAGAAATATTATCAGAGTTGGAACGTCAACCTTCTTCAGCAACGTCAAAAGCTTATCCACGTTGAGCCACCTCCTGTAGTTCACCAGCCATTGCAAGTCCAAATTCCGCGTCTGAGGCATTGGGTGCGAGTATCGCCGAAAGCTTTCCTTCGGCAACGATTGCAATTCGGTCGCAAATGCTTCTCAGTTCAGCCAGCTCACTCGAAGTCATGACAATCGTTATTCCAAATTCTCTGTTCATTCTGACAAGGTGATCCAGAACCAACTTTTTCGCGCCAACATCAATTCCCCTTGTAGGCTCGGAAACGAAGAGAATCTTTGGTTCAAGTGTAAACGCCCTTGCAAGACAGACTTTTTGTTGATTACCTCCGCTCAATCTTCTCACTGGTTGCGTTGGTCCTTTGCATCTTATGTCCAGTTCTTTGATCATTTTCAGAGCGTGCTGTCGAATGGCTTTTTTGTCAAGGAGGTTCAGAAAGAGAAATCTTTTGGTGAATTTTCCAAAAGCTTCCACTGCTGTTGCCACTATATTGGTCTCGACAGGCTCATTCAGAACCAAGCCGACTCCTCTTCGATCCTCAGAGAGGTATACTATTCCGCTTTTCAGAGCATGTGAAGGATCGTTCAGTTTGTACGGCTTTCCCTCTAGAAGTACCGTACCAGAAGCAGGGTAAACACCGGCTATACCGTTTGCAATCCCAAGTTTTCCGTGGCCCGCCAAACCTCCTATGCCGAGAATTTCACCTCTTCTGATGTCCATACTGAAGTCTTTGACCATTTCGCCAGGCATCTTCACCTGTAAGTTCTTAATGGACATGATTATGTCTTCATCAGACGGTTCTTTATTCCTCTTGGGTAGATCTAAGGCTTCTATTTTTCTTCCGACCATTTTTTCGGCAATATCCGAAAGAGTGAAAGAAGAGGCAGGTCCGCTGTCAACAACCGATCCATCTCGTAGAATTGTTATTCGATGCGCAACTGCTAGAACTTCGGCAAGCCTGTGTGAGATGAAAAGAATGGATATTCCTTTCTTAGAAAGCATCTTTATAACTTCCAGAAGCGTTTCTGCTTCTGCTTCCGAGAGAACTGCGGTTGGCTCGTCGAGTACCAAAATTTTGAGGTTCTTTTTATCAATCTCCCGTGCGATTTCTACAAATTGTTTGTGGGCAACAGGCAATCCTGCAACGGTGATCCACTCGTCGATACCTGTCATGCCTATGGTGTTCAAAGCTTGTCTTGATTCCTTTCGCATTTCTTTGAAATCCAGGGTTTCCAGATATTTCCCGAATACCGTGCTGAAAATGTTTTTCTTCGTGATCTCTCGATTCAGTTTTATGTTCTCCGTGATGGTGAAATTGGGAAGCAACATGAACTCTTGATGAACCATGCCGATTCCAAGTTCCATGGCTTTTCTTGGTGAGTCAATTTCCACCTTTTTCTCATTGACGTAGATCTCTCCTTCGAATCCTCCGGTGTTGTGAATCACGGGCATCCCGAAGAGGATGTTCATCAACGTGGACTTTCCAGCTCCGTTTTCACCAACAAGACCATGTATTTCACCCTCTTCCAACTCTATGTTTACGTTCTTGAGAACCTGGTTACCGAAATAGTATTTGTTGATGTTTCTCATTTGAAGAACTTTGCCCACAACAATACCTCCCGTTGTCGTTGAACAAGGGTTTCCAACCTATTATAATGAAAAGACGTCGGTGTTTTGCACCGACGTCTTTTCTAACCAGTGAAGAGCCATCAGAATTGAGTGACACCAAAGATTACAGAATCTGAAATGAGCATGTAGTAATTACCTTTGTCGGAGTATCTTCTGATGAACGTTGATGCACCCTTGACTTTTTGAGAAGCAACTTGATCGAACACAGCTTTTATCGCGTTCATGTCGTTGGCTTTGATTTGCTTCTTGACAAGCTGTGCTGCGATTTCCACACCGGCTTCCACGAACAACATGTTCATTGGAATTGGCCATGTGGCAAACCTGCCAGCTCCTCCTTTTTCAACGACGGCATCGTTGATGACTTTGAGTATGTAGTTGATGTCACCCTTCTTTTCGGCTGGTATCGAAATTCCCAATGCCCCAGGATAACCATGGGTTGGTGAAGGACAGCACTGCTCCGGGTAAATTCCACCATGCGTTATAATGGCTTTGATCAACGGTTCCTGCATTCCGCAATTTGTGGAGAAAAAGGCTGTATCTTTGCCGTACTTGGCAATCTGTCTTGGAACATCTTCAAGAATGAACTGCTGAGCGCCGGTTAGACCTTGTTCACCAAGTGGGTCTGGAGCCGAGACAAAGATGAATTCTATACCCAGCTCCTCGCACCTTTTTTCCATTATATCTCTTCGTTCCGCCAAGAGTTTGTAACTCATGTGTCTTGGGAACGAGTAGTGTATGAACCTCTTTGCCCCCATCTTGTAAGCAAGATCGACGATTGTCTTACCGCGACCTGGTGTATCTGTTTCTAAGGCTACATCCGCAACAGTTTCGATTATCTCTGGATCCTCATGTGGGACTCCCACGACAAAGATCATATCCGGTCTGAACTCTTTAACCCTTCGAATCGCCGCAACAGTACCGGGAACACCTTGACAAATCACAATTGCCTTAACCGTTGGGTCATAGGCAAGTTCGACGATCCTTGCAATGGTTGTCTCCTGCTCTTGCATGAACTTGTCTGGGTAAGTAACATGGATGATTTCTTTACCGTATTTTGCTATAACGTTCTCTGCCCCTCTGTACTCGTCTTCGCCTTGCGAAACTGTTCCTGTCACAACGCCGATTTTGAAACCCAGGGCCGCAAAACTCACCGTTGCTAAAACCGCTAGTACAAGCGCTAAAGCAAGAAACTTTCTCATCCTTCAAGCACCTCCCCCAGAGTGTTTGTCTGCCTAAAATTATACTATACCACCCACTGAAAAATTTTGAGCAGCAATAAAATATGGCTCTAACAACGTTTGATCTCTTCAACCGGATATCCAATTGACGCGAGTTTGTCACAAATCTTAGTTATGTCTTCCGTTTCCAACGTAACAGTCTTGCTTGTCAGTTCAATTTGATAGTCTTTAACTCCGTTTTCCTCGAGCAGCTTTGAAATCCTCATTTTACAGTGGTTGCATGACATACTCGGTATAGACAGAACATACCTCACAGTATCACTCCTTTCTACGCTGTATCAGCATCTTTAGATCCAGAGTCCCTGATTCTTTGTCATACGCAAGACTGACATCGTCCACCAAAGTCGAAATCAAGAGCATTTCCTCGTCAGAACCAAGCTCACCAACAAGGGGCAGAAAATAGTAAGCCAGCTCCTCGTGTCTTTCCAAACTCAGATAAAAGCGAAGCGTTGTCAAATCAGATTCGCTGAGATTAATCCGTGCTTGGATTTTGAGCAGATATCTATGCTGCCCTTCTTTTTCGCAGGAAAAACTTACTTTCTCCGCAGATTTAGAGAGCAGGTATCTCATTACTTGTGAGCACAATTTCGTAATAACTTCGAGTGTCTTAACCATTGTTGCCTTCACCTTTTTTCGATGCCAGTATTATTGGAACGAGAACCATGGCAACCAGCCCTCCTGCGAAACCGTTGTTGTACAAGTTCAAGCCTCCGTGAAGAAACGCCGAACTGTTAACAACGGCGCAGTGCACAAACCCCGCTATCACTCCCCACAGAAATCCGAACTCACCAGCTATCGGTGCAAGAGTTGTTCCAAACAGTGCTGCAAGAACGTTGTTCGGCTCACCCAAAGCATACATGTTGGTAAACCCGGATATCGTCACGCCGATTAGAATCGGGACAACGTTTCTTAGATGTTTTCCAAAGGCTCCAAAGCCCGCCACAGTCATTATACCTCCGATAGTGGGTCCATTCAGCTGACTCTGAACCAAAAGTACGTAGACAACCGATAAAGCCCCAAGAATTCCCATGTTTATCAAAGTGGTTTCAAAACCCTCTAAGAGCACGAAATCGGTGACAAGTCTTCCGCTGTAGCTCAGGATTTTAGAATAGTTTTTGAACGACTTCGAGTTGAGCCACCAACCTGCGAATAGTATTGCACCAAAAATGTACAAAAGAAAGATGGATAATATAAGGTTGTTCCCACTGCCCCAAAATGTTTGCAATGACATTTCAAATCTGTAAATTCTGAAAAAAGCTGCGACGATCGTGCCAATCATACCGCACGTGAATCCAACGTTGTAAAGATTGTAACCTTTGTGGGCAGCGAGAAAATGTATCGCCAACGAAGGCAGAAAGAAACCAACCACTATTCCCACAAGGTAAGAGAGAATAACGGTGTTGATACCCGAAAGTGGAAGATGAAAAGCTATCTGAGTTACAAGAGGCGCCAAGGCTGTACCGAAATAAGCTATGTAAATATACCTTCCAAAAGATTCTCTTTTGTAAAGCGAGAACAGATAGACTCCAATCAAGATCGGCCAAACGTTGAAAAGGTTCTTTCCAAAAAGAGCAAAACCCCCGACGGTGAAAACAGCTGCTATCATCAAACCGGTAACTTGAAGTCCTAAAAGCGAAGCAATCCAAGTGAAGAGAATTATCAAAACACCGGAGTTAAAGAAAGCTGCTGAAAGTCCACCGATTTCGATGTAATCAGCCAAAAGATAATCCGGTACTTCAATGATTCTCCTCAAACCGTCGAGGAAAGTCACAGGATGCCAAAGCGCTCCTGACAGCAGCGAGAACAAGACAAACGCAAAACCAACTGAATAGAGGAAGAACCTTCTTTTATCTTTCGCTTTGTTCAAAGCCGTCCCCCCAGAGAATACCACGTGACTTTACTATATGATATGATAAGCAACGAATCTGTCAATATGCTGAGATTTTTCGCACGAAAGTTGCTGAAAACTTGCAAAGCCAGGTTTCTAATGGTACAATTTCAAAGTGTACTGGGTGCGTAGCTCAGGGGGAGAGCGCTTCCCTCACGAGGAAGAGGCCGCAGGTTCGATTCCTGCCGCACCCACCAGTTTCTGGTTAAACACTGACCAATTTCAACCTGTCTCCATAAATCCGTTCGACTTTTTCAAAGAGTTCTTTACTCTTTGACCTTAAGTCAAGAAGCCTTTCCGCATCCTTTTTGGCTTGTATCAAGAGATCTCTGTCTCGCATCAGGTCCGCAACTTTGAAATCTGGTAATCCATGTTGCCTAAGTCCGAGAAATTCCCCTGGTCCGCGGAGTTTCAGATCGTATTCTGCTACGGCGAAACCGTCTTTGGTTGTGGCAAAGTATCTCAATCTCTCCAACACTTGTTCGTCGACATTTCCAGTCACCAGAAAACAATAACTCTGCTTGTCGCTTCTGCCAATTCTGCCACGAAGTTGATGGAGCTGAGCCAACCCAAATCTCTCGGGATTCTCAATCACCATCACAGTAGCACCTGGTACATCTATTCCCACCTCGATTACGGTTGTCGACACGAGAATATCTATATTTCTTTTTGCGAAGCTCTCCATAACCCTATCCTTCTCTTGTTGGTTCATTCTACCGTGAAGCAAACCTACCTTGAAATCTTTGAAAATGTCGACAGACAAATGTTCGTACATCTGCGTTGCCGCTTTCAACTGCAATTTGTCAGATTCATCTATGAGTGGGTAAACGATGTACGCCTGTCCACCGGCTCTTACTTCGTTTTTCACGAAGTCGTAGACCTGGTCAACCTTTGCCGAGGAAACAAGAACGGTCTTTGGAGGTTTCCTTCCAGGGGGTAGTTCATCTATAACTGTAAGATCGAGATCACCGTATATTGCCATCGCAAGCGTTCTTGGTATCGGAGTTGCCGTCATGACAAGGACATCCACAACTTTCCCTTTGTTGAGCAAAGCCTCTCTTTGTCTAACACCAAAGCGATGCTGCTCGTCGATAACGGCAAGTCCAAGGTTCGAAAACTTCACATCTTCTTGGATCAACGTGTGTGTCCCAATCACCACATCTACTTCCCCAAGTTGTAGGAGGTTTTTGATCTTTTCCTTGTTTCTTTGATTTGTTTCTCCCAGTAACAGCGCTGTTCTGATACCAAGTTTTTCCAGCAGCGGCGCCATTCTTCTGTAATGCTGGATGGCAAGAATTGAGGTTGGAGCCATGACCGCGGCTTGGTAGCCGGCTTCGAAGTTGTCGATGACCGCCAACTGAGCGACGACGGTTTTCCCAGACCCAACATCGCCCTGAAGCAATCTGCTCATCGGTTTCTCAGATCGCATATCTTCTCGAATTTCCATGTGGGCTCTCAGTTGTGCGTTGGTCAACTTAAATGGCAGCATGCCGAGAAATCTTTCGGCCAACTCGCCCTTAATTGTTTTGCTTATACCACCGATTCTTTCAACGTTTTGCCTGAAGATCAAAAACGCCAACTGTAAGATCAAGAGTTCTTCGTAGGCGAGCCTTTCAATTGATTTTCTCAGATGATACATGCTCTTTGGAAAATGGATCCCATAGATTGCGCTGCGAAAATCCAGCATCTTCTTTTCTTTTTTCAACCATTCGGGCAAGATGTCATCGACTTTGATGGATGAAATGTTTTCCCTGATGATAGTTCTCAGCTGTTTTTGGCTTATCCCTTCGGTTAGCGGATAAATTGGAAGTATTTCGAGAACACAAGAGTCATTTTGCAGCTCAACCTCGGGATTAACAAACTCAAGGCTACCAAATGTCCCTTTCCTGACAACGCCTGTGATGTAAACCTGCTTCCCTTTCATGCCCTCCAGAATTTTGTGAAGGTACTCCTGGTTGAACCATTTAAGCAGAACCTGGTGAATTCCGTCGGCTGCAACCGCAACGGTTATTGGCATGGAGTGAGTCTTCTTAGTCTCAACATTCATAATTCTTCCCATCGTTGTAACTTTCTCATCAGGTACAAGCTCTTTGAGTGGAACTATTTTTCGCCTGTCTTCGTAATCTCTTGGAATGTGCCATATCAGGTCACCAAGGGTTACTACTCCGAGTTTTGCAAGGACCTTTTCACGTTTCGGACCAACGTGCTTTGCATATTTTACGGGAGTATCTGGATCTTTGGAGCCATCGGCATCTGGGGTGCTTACCAGAAACCAGTTTCTATATTTTTCAAACATTTGCAACAAATTTTGCAAACGAACCATCGCCCTTGTATTTGGAAGAGCTGGGATTGGACGTAGGTATTCGATTAATTGATCAAATCTCTGTTTTGCAACAGGATCTGACTCCAAAATTGGGTCTGAAACAAATTTGAGTTTTTCGAGGATAAGGATTTCTATTTCCTTTAGGGAAGCTTGTTCTTTCTGGATTTTGTTTATGACTTTTTCAACCTCGTCAAGGAACTCCTCTACCAGCAGAGGGCGCATACTCCATCCATATCTCCCTTTGTGGGAAATGAAAGCCACTAGATCGCATCTGAACAATTTGACCCAAACGAGTTAGAATTATCGCTGTCAGAAGCAAAGCAATAAGTGCCGCAACAACAAATGAACCTTTTCTCATGAGATGTAGCCGATGTAAGGCAGGTTTCTGTACTTTTCCTCGTAGTCCAAGCCGTACCCCACCAAGAACAGATCACCTACGGTGAATCCTACAAAATCAATTGGGATGCCGTGACTGTATTTTTTCTTTTCGATCAAAGCGGCTATTTTGAGCTCCGCTGGCCTTTGCTTTTTCAAGTAATTCAGTATGTACCTCAACGTGTTACCGGTGTCAATGATGTCTTCTACGACCAGCACGTACTTGTTCTCAAGTGATTCCTCGACCCAGGATTTGACCCTGATTTTACCGGTGGACTCGGTTCCAGCGTAACTTGAAACGTGGACAAAAGAGTAATTCACATGCATATTCATGTTCAGAACAAGTTCGCTGAAGAAGTGGATTGAACCTTTTAGAACACAGATTGCATAAACGGTGTCTGTCTTATCCTTGTAATATCGTTCGATTTCTTTTGCCATTTCCTTGATCTTTTCTTTGACTGTGAACTCTTCGTACAAGATTTTCAGCTGCACAGGATGCCTCCTTTCACAATCTCAACACGTACACAACTTGCTCTTGTGTTTTCAGCGTCTGATCCACCTGCAGCGCATTTTCTTCCAAGCACTTAACATTTTCGCATAATTTTGTGAATTCTTCAACTGTCGCAATGTCAAATTTCAGATACTTTGTTTTGTAATGCATCGGTATCACGACGTGTGGTTGCAAAAGATCGACGGTTTGCTTTGCCTCTTTTGGTCCGATGGTAAAAGTACCTCCTACTGGAATCATAGCCACATCCAATTTACCTATTTCGAGCAGTTGATCTTGCGTCGGAACATGCCCCAGATCACCAAAGTGCCCGATCCTCATATCGCCGATTTCGAACACAAAAACTATGTTCTGACCTCTTTTTCCGCCCTTTTGCGTATCATGAAATGTTTGTATACCCTTGATCTTGACTCCCTTGAACACGTAGCTGCCGGGTTCTTTGATGAGCTGAAAATTTCCCTTAATCAGATGGTGTGCGTTGTGGTCGAAGTGCTGATGACTTTCTGTTATCAAATCCACGGTCACGTTTGGTACCTTGTAACCAACAGAACTATCGAACGGATCGGTCAAAATCTTGACTTCGCCAATGTCAATCAAAAAGCACGCATGACCAAACCAAACCAGTTTCACACAGATCCCCCCTTGCTTTGATAAATAAATTATACCAACTTAACCTCAGGACCAGCTTGTGGGAGATTTTGTGTCAGTCGAGTATAACGAGCGCTATACGATCTATTAAACTTAGAATGAACATACATCAATTTCTTATGGATTGATAAAAGATAGAATAGACGGAAATCACAAGAAACCCTTGACATAGGTTATGCAGATACTTATAATTGAACTGGAAATCAGTCGGGAGGTGATTCGATGAGCGAAAGAGAATTCATTGTGGGTATCGATTTGGGTACAACAAACTCAGTGATAGCTTGGATGAAACCAGATGGCAGCATAGAGGTCATACCAAACGCGGAAGGCAGCAGACTTACCCCTTCGATAGTTGCCTTTACGAAAACAGGGGAAATCCTAGTGGGAGAACCCGCCAAGAGGCAGATGATTTTGAACTCGGATCGTACCATCAAATCGATAAAACGGAAAATGGGAACAGATTACAAAGTTAGAATCGATGACAAGCAATACACTCCGCAGGAAATAAGTGCTCTGATTCTGAAGAAAATGAAAAAAGACGCGGAACAGTACCTTGGCGGGGTGATCAAGAAAGCTGTCATCACATGTCCTGCGTACTTCAACGATGCGCAGCGACAGGCAACCAAAGAAGCTGGTCAGATAGCTGGATTTGACGTTTTGAGAATTATTAACGAACCAACGGCTGCGGCACTTGCCTACGGTCTTGACAAAAAGAAAGAGGAAAAGGTCTTGGTGTACGACCTTGGCGGTGGGACTTTTGACGTCTCGATACTTGAAATTGGAGACGGAGTTATACAAGTTGTTGCAACCTCTGGTAACAACCACCTCGGTGGGGACGACTTTGACCAAAGGATAATTGATTGGATGGCCGAGGAGTTCAAGAAACAGCATGGCGTTGATCTCAGACAGGACAAACAAGCTCTGCAGAGAATGAGAGATGCCGCTGAAAAAGCCAAGATCGAGCTTTCATCAAAATTTGAAACCGATATAAGTTTGCCATACATAACGGCAACTGCTTCCGGTCCGCTTCACCTTGAAATGAGGTTGACAAGATCGTTGTACGAATCCTTGGTAAGGGATTTGTTTGAAGCAACGAGAGAACCGATCATGAGGGCTCTCAACGACGCAAAGCTGTCGCCGAAGGATATCGACGAGGTCATACTGGTCGGAGGAATGACAAGATCACCGTACGTTCACAGATTGATTCAGGAAATCTTTGGCAAGGAACCCAACAAGACGGTGAACCCCGACGAAGCCGTTGCCATTGGTGCGGCCATACAAGCGGCAATCATCGCCGGTACTTCGAAAGAGAAGGACGTGGTGCTGGTTGATGTAACACCGCTCACCCTTGGAGTTGAAGTGAAGGGAGGTCTTTTAGAACCAATAATTCCAAGGAACACCACGATACCAGTCAAGAAGAGCAAGATATTCACCACTGCAGAGGATTATCAGACAGAGGTTGAGATCAGGGTTTATCAAGGTGAAAGAGCCATGGCAAGGGACAACATTTTCCTCGGCAGTTTCAGGTTGGTGGACATTCCACCAGCTCCAAGAGGTGTGCCGCAAATTGAGGTGACCTTCGACATAGACAGCGATGGAATAGTTCATGTCTCGGCAAAGGACTTGGCATCCGGTAAAGAACAGTCGATGGTTGTCACAGGTCGTCACAAACTGAACGAACAAGAAATCAAGCGAATGATGGAGGAAGCTCAGAGATTCGAGGAACAAGACAGGAGAAAAAGAGAAGAGGTCCAGCTCAAAAACAGGGCAGATGACCTTGCTTACACCGTTAGCAAACAGCTCAAAGAACACGGCGACAAGTTACCACAAGATTTGAAAAGTAACCTGGAAAGACTTGTCAACGACCTCAGAGATGCCATCAACAAAGATGACATAGCAAGAGTCAAGCTACTCTTTGATGACTTGCAGCGAGAAAGTATGAAGATAGGTCAGTATCTGTACGAGAGTGTTAGAAAGGAACAATCAGGTTCACAGTAAAAAAAATCTTGTGAAAGGAGGGGTCTGAATGTTGCTTGAAAGAAGAGAGGATTTCTTCAAGCCGTTTAGGCAGCTTCAAAGGGAGATTGACAAACTCTTCGAGGACTTCCTCCTGCCCGAGGCTCGAAGCAGTTTTGCAGTGAGCTTTGTACCTGAGATTGACGTCTACGAAACAGACGATTCAATAAACATTGAGCTCGAAGTTCCTGGAATGGACAAAAAAGACTTCAAAGTGCAGGTCGAAAACGGTGTTCTGAGAATCTGCGGTGAGAAGAAGCTTGAGCGCGAGAAATCGGACAGAAACTACTACGTTGTTGAGAGATCGTACGGAAAATTCGAGAGAGCCATTCGCCTGCCCGACTACGTAGATGCGGATAAAATCAAGGCAAAATACGAAAACGGAGTTCTGACGCTGTCCATACCCAAGAAGGAAGAAAAGAAAGTCAAAGTAATCGACGTGGAAATAGAGTAGAACAAGAAAGGGGCGGGCAACCGCCCCTTAACATTTAAACCACAGGAGGTGGTAGATGATGATAGACTTCAAAGATTATACGGAAAGTGCGCAGAGGGTATTGAGTTCTGTGCAAGATATACTGAACAGATTCTCCCAAAACCAGATGTCTTCCGAGCACATTTTGCTCGCCATCTTGGAAGACAACGATAACGCCGCGGTTGACATTCTGAGGAAAATCGGTGTCAACATAGATTCCCTCAGGGAAGAAACCCTTTCCTTTGTCTCAAGATATGGTATGAGAGGAGTTTCACTGTCGCAAACAGGTACAGTGGCACAGGTTTATATAACACCTGACGCAAGGCATGTTTTGGAAGAAGCCAAAAGGGAAGCGAAAAGAATGGGAGATGAAAAGGTTGGAACCGATCATCTTTTGCTTGGCATGATTCTCACACCAACTTCGATGACGTACAGGTTGCTCTCAAGGTATGGTGTTACACCAGACAAAATCTACGAAGCCATACGGGATCTGAGAACAAGTGGAAAAACCGCAGAGGATGAAAATGTAGACGTTCTGTTCAAATTCACCGAAGATCTGACGCGTCTAGCCAAAGAAGGCAAACTTCTCCCAGTTATAGGTCGAGAAAGGGAGATAACCCGGGTTATTCAAATACTCGGTAGAAAGTTCAAAAACAACCCTGTGTTGGTTGGAGATCCTGGTGTCGGAAAAACCGCAATTGTGGAAGGCTTGGCACAAAAGATCGTAGCTGGTCAGGTGCCATCCTTCTTGAATGGAAAAAAGGTTCTCAAACTTGATATGGGCAGAATTATCGCCGGCACAAGGTTCCGGGGCGATTTTGAAGAAAGAATGAAAAAGCTTGTCGATGCCTTGAAAGCCAACGCAAGACAATACATACTCTTCATCGATGAACTGCATACTGTGGTGGGAGCTGGTTCGGCAGAAGGAGCCGTGGATGCCGCAAACCTCTTGAAACCGGAGCTGTCCCGTGGAGAAATACAAGTGATTGGCGCAACAACGATGGCCGAGTACAGAAAATATGTTGAAAAGGACAAAGCGCTTGCCAGAAGATTTCAACCGGTGTTGGTTGAAGAGCCTTCAGTTGAAACGACAATCGAAATGCTAAGGGGCATAAAGACTGAATTTGAGAAACACCACGGCGTCACAATAACCGATGAAGCTTTGGTCGCGGCTGCGAAGTTGAGCGCTCGCTACATCAGCGATCGATTCTTGCCGGACAAGGCAATAGACTTGGTAGACGAAGCTGCCTCAGCTGTGAAACTTGAGAACAACGGTAAAGTGGTGACAGAGGAAGAAATAGCAAAGGTAGTCCAACTTTGGACAGGGATCCCAGTTACCAAGATAGTCCAGTCAGATAGGGAAAAACTGATCAAACTTGAAGAACTCCTGCACAAGAGAATAGTGAACCAGGAAGATGCCGTGAGAGTTGTCGCTCAAACCATCAGAAAGGCAAGGGCAGGCTTGAAAGATCCAAAAAGACCTGCTGGAGTATTTCTGTTCCTTGGTCCAACCGGTGTTGGGAAAACCGAGCTTGCAAAAGCTCTCGCAGAAGTGTTGTTCGGCAGCGAGAACGCTCTGATCAGAGTTGACATGAGTGAATACACCGAGAAACACACTGTAAGCAGATTGATCGGTGCTCCACCTGGATACGTTGGTTACGAGGAAGGTGGACAACTCACCGAGCAAGTTAGGAGAAAGCCTTACAGCATAATACTGCTTGACGAGATAGAGAAAGCTCATCCTGAGATCTTCAACGTTCTGCTTCAAGTGTTCGACGATGGAAGACTCACTAGTGCAAACGGAACCGTCGTGGATTTCAAGAACACGATAATCATCATGACAAGCAACATAGCAAGCGAGCACATACTGGATATGCTTGAAGAAGGAGTCGGAGATCTGACATCGGTGATAGAGGAAGAAATGCGAAGGCATTTCAAACCGGAGTTCATTAACAGAATAGACGCTGCCGTCATATTCAAACCGTTATCGATGGAACACATGAAAGCGATCGTGGAACTTCAACTTGAAAGATTGAAGCAGAGGGTCAAAGAACAAGAACGAGATGTCGTTTTCACAGAGAAATTGAAGGAGTACCTTGCCCAGAGAGGTTACATACCGGCTCTTGGGGCAAGACCTTTGAAGAGGGTGATAGAAAACGAAGTCGAATCACTGCTTGCAGACAAGATAATTTCTGGGGAGTTCAAAGAAGGTCAAACGCTGGTTGTGGACGCCGACGAATATGGCATAATAGTAAAAGAAAAGGAGGGACAGTGAATCTGTCCCTCCTTTTTTAAACTCTTGCGGGGCTATCGTAGTCGAAAAACTGAGTTAAGCTAAGGGATGGTGAGCTGAATGCACAGTGCCATCGAGAAAATATGTAACTTCGTAAGCAATTTCGTTGATTCTCATGGTTTCAGAGGAATCATCATCGGGATCAGCGGTGGTTTGGATTCGGCTGTGACGGCTGCCTTGTGTGTGAAAGCGATCGGTAAACAGAGGGTTTTCGGACTTGTACTTCCTGAGAGAGATTCTTCTAAGGAAACGGTGAAGGATGCAAAACTTGTCTGTGAGTGGCTTGGGATACCCTACAAGGTTAGATCGATCACATCGGTTTTGAGGAGAATCGGCGTATACAGACTTTTTCCCCCTGCCGAGCTGTTCCCAAGAAGTTTACAGGAAAAATACGTCCTTGGAAAATGGAAAAAGCTCTCTGCAGATCCTTTTATTGATGACCTTTTGACCAGAGGTAACGAAGAGTTTCTGAAAGGCCTGGCTTTTTACAGAATCAAGCATCGTGTGAGGATGTGTCTGCTTTACTTTGAAGCAGAACAAAGAGGTTATGCCGTTGCAAGCACCGAAAACAAAACAGAGTATTTAACCGGTTTGTACGTCAAGTGGGGTGATGACTGCGGAGACATAAGCCCAATTGCACATCTCTACAAAACACAGGTTTTCAAGATTGCAAAAGAACTAAGTGTGCCTGAAAGAATCCTCACAAAAATTCCGAGCCCGGATTTGATACCAGGTATTTTCGACGAACTTGCCTTTGAAATGAGCTATGGAGAACTTGATCGAATACTCATGGCAATTGAGTCAGGTGACGATCTGTCAATCTTTCCACAGGAAAAGGTTAACCGAGTTAGGAAAATCGTCGAGGCTGCAAGGATCAGAAATCTGAGAAACTGTAAACTTGAATGATCTTGTACGCGAAACCTTCCTTTTAGAGAACCTTACCGCAGACCGGCTATTGACTTTTCTAACCACAGGAACCCCGACTCGCACGCCATAAATTCCATAAATGCACCAAGCTTTCCTTGGTTTCCTTGCCCGGACTGCAGTCCACTATACAGTATACGTTTTGAAAAAAACTAACAATTTGCCTATCACCTTGTCCAAAACGCTTTTCAGCAGGATTTGTATCCAAAAATGCGCTACGATTAATCAAAAGCTTTGCTTTATCAGTTTTTAACGATCTTGAAACCTATTTGTGGCAATGTTTTGTTCGATGACGAATTCATCTCTGAAAAGATCCCTGACCTAAGAACTCACAAATGCTCCAAGGAACTGGCTCTTGTACAACTCTGCGTAGAATCCGCCTTTTTCCATCAGTTCTTTGTGTGTGCCTGTTTCGATGATCTTGCCTTCGTTCATAACAAGTATCAAATCCGCATTTTTGATTGTGGAAAGTCTGTGTGCTATGACAAAACTGGTTCTGTTCTTCATCAACTCTTGCATAGCTCTTTGAATGTATATCTCCGTCAGCGTGTCGACGTTGCTTGTAGCCTCATCGAGGATCAATATATCTGGGTTCACCAAAAAGGCTCGTGCGATGGTTATGAGTTGTTTCTCTCCCTGCGAAATGTTTGTAGCCTCTTCGTTGATGACTGTGTTGTATCCATCAGGTAGCGCCATTATGAAATGATGAGCCTGAGCAGCCTTAGCTGCCTGAATAATCTCATCCTCTGTCGCCTCGGGTCTGCCGTATGCTATGTTTTCCTTAATTGTTCCGCTGAAAAGCCAGGTGTCCTGTAAAACCATTCCAAAGGTTCTTCTCAGGTTTGACTTAACTATATCTCTTATGTCGATACCGTCTATGGTGATTCTTCCAGATTGTATCTCGTAAAATCTCATGAGCAGGTTGACAAGGGTTGTTTTTCCAGCTCCAGTTGGACCGACGATGGCTATTTTCTGTCCGCTTCTGATTTCTACATTTAGATTTTCTATTAGAGGTTTATCTGGTGTGTAGCTGAAGTATACTTTTTCGAATTTGACTTCACCGACAAGCTTCTTGAGTCGTACCGCATCGGGTTTGTCTGGTTCTTCCTCTTTTTCATCTAGAATTTCGAAAACCCTTTCCGCAGCGGCGATTGTTGACTGTAGTAAATTGGCTATGTTTGAGATCTGA
>FWWL01004078.1_pt1 | contig 25325 bp, 26 predicted proteins | sample 2228331 | NCBI WGS metagenome assembly FWWL01 (sample SAMEA103939775, study PRJEB20133) | metagenome | reverse complement strand
CGGCAGGATATTCTGAAATGGGTGGCCGGGTGGGGGAGCGGGCCGGTGCCGCGCTTCGGCAACGCCGAAGCCCAAAACAAACGCCCCCCGCTTTCACTCCCCCACCCATCACGCTACACGCGCCGCGACCCAAAAGGAGACAGGCACATGGCGACCCCCGACTGGAGCGCGATCGAATCGCTGCCGCGCACCCCGCTCAAGGACCTGTTCGCCGCCGACGCGAACCGGCTGGCATCGCTCACCACCGATGTCGCGGGCATCCATTTCGATTTCTCCAAGACCCATCTCGACGCCACCGCGCTCGACGCCTTCGCCGCGCTCGCCAAGGCGACCGACCTTGCCGGCAAGCGCGACGCGCTGTTCGCGGGCGAAGCGGTCAACGTCACCGAGGGCCGCGCCGCCGAGCACACCGCCGAACGCGGCGAGGGCGCTGAGGACAGCGTCGCGCGCGCCGCCGCCTATCACGCCCGCATGCGCGGCCTGATCGACGCGATCGAGGCGGAGGCGCTCGGTCCGGTCCGCCACATCCTGCACATCGGCATCGGCGGCTCCGCACTCGGCCCCGAATTGCTGATCGACGCGCTCGGCCGCGACATGGACCGCTATGACGTCGCCATCGTTTCCAACATCGACGGCTGCGCGCTGGAAGAGGCGATCGACGCGTTCGACCCGCACGCCACGCTGATCGCGGTCGCGTCGAAAACCTTCACCACCACCGAAACCCTGCTCAACGCCACCAGCGCGCTCGACTGGATGCGCGAACATGGGGTCGAGGATCCCTATGGCCGCGTGATCGCGCTCACCGCCGCGCCGGACAAGGCGGTCGAATGGGGCGTCGACGAAACCCGCATCCTGCCGTTCGCCGAATCGGTCGGCGGGCGCTATTCCTTGTGGTCGTCGATCGGCTTCCCCGCCGCGATCGCGCTTGGCTGGGACGCGTTCGAAGCGATGCTCGATGGCGCGGCCGAAATGGACCGCCATTTCCGCCTGACCGATCTGCGCAGCAACGCGCCGGTCCTCGCCGCCTTCGCCGACCTCTATTACACCCAGAATCGCGGGTGCCAGACGCGCGGCGTGTTCGCCTATGACGAGCGCCTGCGCCTGCTCCCCAGCTATCTCCAGCAGCTCGAGATGGAATCGAACGGCAAGTCGGTCACCGCCGACGGCCAGCCGGTCGGCCGCGCTACGGCACCAATCACCTGGGGCGGCGTCGGCACCGATGCGCAGCACGCAGTATTCCAGCTGCTGCACCAGGGCACGCACCTGATCCCGCTAGAGTTCCTGGCGGTCATCGAAGGCGGCGACACGCTGGCCGAGGATCACCACCGCGCGCTCCTGCTCAACTGCTTCGCCCAGGGTGCGGCGCTGATGGCCGGCCGCGCCAATGACGACCCCGCCCGCGCCTATGCCGGCGACCGCCCGTCGATGACGCTCCTGCTCGACGAACTCGATCCCCGCACGCTTGGCGCGCTGATCGCCTTCTACGAACACCGCACCTTCGTCAGCGCGGCGCTGCTCGGGATCAACCCGTTCGACCAGTTCGGCGTCGAGCTGGGCAAAGAAATGGCCAAGGCCGCCGAGCGCGGCGGACAGGCGTTCGACCCCTCGACCGACGACCTGATCCGGAGAGCCTTCGCATGAGCGACGACGAATACGTCTATGACGAGGCGAGCGGCGAATGGGTCCCCGCGTCGCAGCTCGCCGCTGCTCCGACCGACGATGTGGTGGAGGTCCGCGATTCGGTCGGCAACCTGCTTGCCGACGGCGATCAGGTCACGCTGATCAAGGACCTGACCGTCAAAGGCGCCGGCCAGACCCTAAAGCGCGGCACCCTGATCAAATCGATCCGCCTGACCGGCGACCCGCAGGAAATCGACTGCAAGTTCGACGGCATCAAGGGACTGGTGTTGAGGGCAGAGTTCGTGCGGAAGCGGTGAGATAAGCAGCGATAGCAGACGTAAACGCGCAATTAGAGCGCGGCAGAAGCCATCACATAAATGCTTGTCGGCTCCCGATCCAAGAAGAGCACGATAGGCTGCTTCGTAAATGCGAAGCAGCCGAGTCCCCCTGCAAAAACGTGGAGATCGTTCCCGCTCCACCTCACCTTCAATGTCGGGGCAGGTGTCGGAAACACGGCTCGCACTAAGTAGGGGCGAAGGCGGCGACCGGTTGACGGCGGTACATTCGCACGCCCTAAAAATTTGACGACGCTACTTGGACTTAGAGCCACAGCATCGCGCTTTTCGAGCATAGCCTCTGCCGTGGAGACGCTCCGACTCACAGGCTGCACGAGAGAGCCGTTAACTTCGGCCCCATCCTGCCACGCCGCAGGCTTTCGCAGCCACTCGTTCTTCATCGAAGCGCGACACTGCGTCTGTGCTTCGGCGGCGCGCGGCACGCCATTAACCGCCAAGGTCAGCACGACACCCACGAGAATTCGCAACTGCATTCATTATTTTTCGCACTTGGAAAGTGTGTTGTCTACCGCACGGCGACCCCGGCACAGGCTGAGGCGATAAGCAAGGGGACCCACCCCCTCCGTTGGCAATCCCACCCCAGCCCCCTATCTCCCGCTCCGACGACCCAACAGGAGCCCGACATGGCCGATTACGACTACGACCTCTTCGTCATCGGTGCAGGCTCCGGCGGCGTCCGCGCGAGCCGCGTCGCCGCCGCGCACGGCGCGAAGGTCGCGATCGCCGAGGAATATCGCGTCGGCGGCACCTGTGTCATCCGCGGCTGCGTGCCCAAGAAGCTGCTCGTCTATGGCGCGCATTTCGCCGAGGATCTGCACGACGCGCGCCGCTTTGGCTGGAACGTGCCCGAATGCGATTTCGACTGGACCGTCCTGCGCGACAATGTCCTGTCGGAGGTCGACCGGCTCAACGGGGCTTACACCAACACGCTCGACAGCCACGGGGTCGAGATCGTCCACGAACGCGCCACCGTGTCCGGCCCGAACGAGGTCACGCTGGCGAGCGGCCGCACGATCACCGCTGGCAAGATCCTGATCGCGGTCGGCGCCCGCCCGCTGGTGCCCGCCTGCCCCGGCCACGAACATGGCATCACCTCGAACGAAGTGTTCCATCTCGACGCGCTGCCCAAGCGCGTGCTGATCGCGGGCGCGGGCTATATCGCCAATGAATTCGCCGGCATCTTCAACGAATTCGGCAGCAAGGTGACGCTGATCAACCGCTCCGACGTCATCCTGCGCGGCTATGACGAACAGATCCGCGACCGGCTGCTGCAAATTTCGATGACCAAGGGCATCGATTTCCGCTTCCACGCCGAATTCCGCGGGATCGAGAAGCAGGCCGATGGCAGCCTCAAGGTCAGCATGACCAACCATGACGATATGGAGGTCGATTGCGTCCTCTTCGCCACCGGCCGCGTCCCCAACACCGACGGCCTGGGCCTCGCCGAAGCCGGGGTCGAGCTGGACGCCAAGGGCGCAATCGTGGTCGGCGCAGACAACAAGTCGAGCGTCGAATCGATCTATGCCGTCGGCGACGTCACCAACCGCGTCCAGCTGACCCCCGTCGCAATCCGTGAGGGGCAGGCGTTCGCCGACACCGTGTTCGGCAACAAGCCGACCACCGTCGACTATGGCTGCATCCCCTCGGCCGTGTTCAGCCACCCGCCCATCGCCGGCGTCGGCATGACCGAGAGCGAGGCCAAGCAGAAATTCGGCGCGGTAAAGGTCTACACCTCAGACTTCCGCGCGATGAAGAACGTGCTCGCCAACCGCAACGAACGCGCGCTGTACAAGATGATCTGCGAGCCCAATTCGGGGAAGGTATTGGGCCTCCACATGATCGGCCCCGACGCGCCGGAAATCCTTCAGGCGGCGGCCGTCGCGGTCAAGGCCGGCCTGACCAAGGACGATTTCGACCAGACCGTGGCGCTGCACCCGAGCATGGCCGAAGAGCTGGTGTTGATGAAATAGCCCGTCACCCCAGCGCAAGCTGGGGTCTCAGGCGGCAGGCGAATCCCTCACGGGACCCCAGCTTGCGCTGGGGTGACGGCTGTTACTCGGCGCGCAACAACGCATCCGCCTCGCTGTCCGCCTCGCCCTCGCCCGCAATCGCCCGCGTCGCACCGACATCCATCGCGACATTGCCGAGCGTGCGGAAGATGTCCGGGATCGTCTCGACCGCCACCAGCAGCCCCAGCGGCGCGATCGGCACCCCCATCGCGATCGCGATCGGCGCGATCGACGACACGAAGCTGATCGTCCCGGGCAGCCCCACCGCGCCCATCGTCGTGATCGCCGCCGCCGCCCAGCCCGCGGCGATCTGTCCCGCGGTCAGGTCGATCCCGAACCAGTGCGCGACATAGATCGCGACGGCAAAGTTCATCGCCGGCCCGGTCCAGCGGAACAGCGCGACCGCCAGCGGCAGCACCACGCCCGCGCGCGCCACCGGCACGCCCAGCGCCTCGGTCGAGCGCAGCATCGCGGGCAGGCTGGCGAGCGAGCTTTGCGTCGACGCCGCCACCACCTGGCTCGGCAGCACCGCGCGAATGAAGCGCCCCGGCGCCACCTTCGCCACGCCCCAGGCGAACGGCACCGCGAGCAGCCACAGCACCACGCCGACCGTGCACAGGATCGCGACATAATGCAGCAGCGCCCCGAACGCCGACGTCCCCGCCCGCGCGCCCACGACATAGGCCAGCGCCCCGACCCCGATCGGCCCCAGCCACAGCACCCAGTTGATCACGACCAGCATCGCATTGCCGATCGCCTGGAAAAACCCGGTCAGCCGCTCGCGCTCCTCGACCGGCAACCGCGTGATCGCAAAGGCGAACACGGTGGTGAACAGGATCATCGGCAGAAACGCATCATTGACCGCCGACGCGATCGGGTTGGACGGCACCAAAGCGACAAGGAAGGCGGAAAAGGGCGGAATCTCGCCGGTCGGCGGCGCCGTGCCCAGTGCTTCGCTCAACGCCGTGCCGAGATCGGCCCCCAGCGGAAACGCCGACAACAGCCCCAGCGCAATCGCTCCGCCCAGTGCCGACGAAATCCACAGCAATATGATGAAGGTAATGAACGCCCGCGTCGCCAGCGTGCTCGCCCGCGCCGCCTCCGCCGTCGCGGCAATGCCGGTGATCAGCAGCGAAACGACCAGCGGCACGATCGTCATCTGCAGCGCGTGCAGCCACATCGTGCCGATCGGCTGGACCCAATCGGCGACGACCAGCGCGCGCTCCGGCGCCAGCGCGGCGGCGATCACCCCGATGGCCAGCGCCAGAATCAGTGCAACGAAGATACGGGTTGCTTGCGACATGCTCGCCCTTGCGAAAAAGCGGCGCTATGACCGCGCCACGTGAAGTTGGGCAACGTCGCAAAGCAGGCGGATATGGCAAGAAAATATTTCGGAACGGACGGAATCCGCGGCGCGACCAATGCGGGCCACATGACGGCGGCGATGGCGATGAAGGTCGGCATGGCGGCGGGCAAGCATTTCGTGCGCGGCGATCATCGTCACCGCGTGGTGATCGGCAAAGACACCCGCCTGTCCGGCTACATGATCGAAAACGCACTGGTCGCGGGCTTCACCAGCGTCGGCATGGACGTGACCTTGGTCGGCCCGATGCCGACGCCCGCGGTCGCGATGCTCACCCATTCGATGCGCGCCGACCTCGGCGTGATGATCTCGGCCAGCCATAACCCCTATGCCGACAACGGCATCAAGCTGTTCGGCCCCGATGGCTACAAGCTGTCGGACGCGGACGAAGCCGCGATCGAGGCGCTGATCGACGCCGAGGTCGAGCTCGCCCCCTCGTCCGAAATCGGCCGCGTCCGCCGCGTCGATGACGTCAAGGGCCGCTACATCCACTTCGCCAAGGCAACCTTCCCCGCCGACCTCAGCCTCGACGGGCTCAAGGTCGTCGTCGATTGCGCAAACGGCGCCGCCTATCAGGTCGCGCCCTCCGCGCTGTGGGAGCTGGGTGCCGAAGTCGTCGCGATCGGCGTCTCGCCCAATGGCAAGAATATCAACGACCAGGTCGGCTCCACCGCGCCGCTCACCCTGTGCGAGACGGTCGTCGCATCGGGCGCGCATATCGGCATCGCGCTCGACGGCGACGCCGATCGGCTGATCGTCGCGGATGAGCATGGCCAGGTCGTCGATGGCGATCAGCTGATGGCGGCGATCGCCGGTGGCTGGGCGCGCCAGGGTCGGCTCGCGGGCGGCGGGCTGGTCGCCACGGTCATGTCCAATCTCGGCCTCGAACGCCATCTCGCGGCACAAGGTCTCGGCCTCGTCCGCACCAAGGTCGGCGACCGCCACGTCCTCGAAAAGATGCGCGCCTCGGGCTATAATGTCGGCGGCGAACAGTCCGGGCACATCATCCTGTCCGACTATGCCACCACCGGCGACGGCCTGATCGCCGCGCTGCAGATCCTTGCCGAGATCGTCCGTGCCGGCGCCCCGGCGAGCGAAGTGCTCCACCGCTTCGACCCGCTGCCCCAGCTTTTGAAGAATGTGCGCTTCGCGGGTGGCAAGCCGCTCGAACATGGCGCGGTGCAGGAGGCGATCGCCGCAGCGGAGGCCGAACTGGCCGGCACCGGCCGCCTCGTCATCCGCCCCTCGGGCACCGAACCGGTGATCCGCGTGATGGCTGAGGGCGAAGACATGGCGCAGGTCGAGGCGGTGGTGGACCGCATTTGCGACGCGGTGCGCGCGGCGGCGGCCTGAACGCGATGGCCGCCGCCATCGCCCCCGGCACGGTGCATCCGGTCTCGGACGATGTCGCGGCGGCACTGCGCGCGGATGCCGATCTGCTGGTGCGCTGGGAAAGCCTGACCCCGCTCGGGCGCAACGAATTTCTCTGCTGGATCGAGGATGCGAAGCAGGCCGCGACCCGCACCCGCCGGATCGAACGGATGGGCGACGAGCTGCGCGCGGGCAAGCGCCGCCCCTGCTGCTGGGCCGGCTGCATCCATCGCACCGACAAGGCACCGGGCCCGTGGCAACAGGCCGTCCTGATCGACGGCAAGGCGGCAAAGCGGTAGCATGATCGTGGACTCGGACTGGCAGCCCTTCCACACGCTCGACCTCGCCGCACAGGGCCATTTGCCCGATGGCTGGGCAGCGCAGGTCGCGGCGCTCGCCGATGCACCCGAACGGATCGCGATCATCGATACGCCCGGCTGGAGCTTCGCGATTGTCGAGGGCGATGTGATCCGCGCGCGTCTCCCATGGTTCTGGCACCTGTATCACGGCGTGCTGCGCGATTTCGCCAGCGCCAGCCTTGGTCAGCCGGTGTTCGCCAGCAACCGGCTGAGCTCGGCGACCACGCTCAACATCCTGCGCGGCGGCGGCGCGACCAATGACTGGCATCGCGACGCCAATATCGTCACCGGGGTGTTCTACGCGGTCGTGCCGGAGGGCGCAGGCACGCTGTCCTTCCGCGACGGCGACGAGCGCACCGCCACCCTCGCCCCCCGCCCCGGCCTGTTCACCTGCTTCCCCGGCGCGATCGAGCATCGCGTCGATCCCCTGCCCGAAGGCGGCGAGCGCCTCGCCATCGCGATGGTCTACCACGCCAGCCCCACCGACCAGCCGCCCGCGTTCGGACGGGACGTTTACACGCTTTAGTCGCCCTGCCGCTTGCGGGAGGACCGCCAATAACTCCCCTCCCGCTTGCGGGAGGGGCTGGGGGAGGGCATGTCGTTGTCCACGGCGCACCTGACCGGCACAATCCTCCCCCGCCAGGGGGAGGTGGCACGCGCAGCGTGACGGAGGGGGCGGAAGCACAGAGGCAAGAGGTGACAGGACACAGCCGTCCTCCCCCTCCGTCGCCTTCGGCGCCACCTCCCCCTTGCGGGGAAGGATCGTGGAGTTTCGATACAACCCAAGGACGTCAAATGCTCGAAATGCGCCCCGATTGCGAACGCTGCGGCACCGAACTCCCCGCCGATCAGGGCGGCGCGTTCATCTGCTCGTTCGAATGCACATTCTGCGCAGACTGCGCCGATCAGCTGGACGAAACCTGCCCCAATTGCGGCGGCGAGCTGCTCGATCGCCCGGCCCGCGTCGGCGACGCGCTCAAGAAATACCCGGCCAGCACCGCGCGGCGCTTCAGCGGGAACGACAATTGACCCGGATCGCGGTCATCGGCACCGGCGCGGTCGGTGCGAGCATCGCCGCCTGGCTGATCGCCGCGCCGGGCCATGACGTCACCCTGTGCGCACGAACCCCGTTCGAACGGCTGCGCGTCGAGACGCCCGCTGGCATGCTCGAAAGCACCCCGCGCCTCCTCACCGACCCCGCCGCCGCCCAGCCGGTGGACTGGGTGCTGGTGGTGACCAAGACCTATGATGCCCCCGGCGCACAGCTGTGGCTCGACCGGCTGGTCGGCCCTGACACCCGCGTCGCGATCCTGCAAAACGGGGTCGAACATTACAGCCGCTTCCCCGCCCTCGACCCCGCGCGCATCGCACCCGTCATCGTCGACATCCCCGCCGAACGCCGTGCGCCGGGCGATGTCGTGCAGCGCCGCAACGGCAGCCTCACCGTCACCGACGACGCCGCCGGCCGCGGCTTCGCCGCGCTGTTCGCGCACAGCCCGATCGACACGATCCTGACCGACGACTGGCTGACCGCGGCCTGGCGCAAGCTCGCGGTCAATTGCGCCGGCGCGGTCAACGCCCTCACCCTCCAGCCCGCCGGCATCGCGCAGGATGATGAAGCCGCCGAACTCATGCGCGCGCTGATCCGCGAATGTGTCGCCGTCGGGCGGGCCGAGGGCGCGAACCTCCCCGACGACCTGCCCGACCAGGTGGTGAACGGCTATCGCAATGGCCCGGCGGATTCGATCAACTCGATCCACGCCGACCGCCTCGCAGGTCGCCCGACCGAAGCCGACGCCCGCAATGGCGTGATCGCGCGGCTGGGCGCGAAACACGGCATCGACGCCCCGCTCAACCGCATGGCAGATGTGGTGATCCGGAAGAGTGGACAGCCAAGCTAATCCTCCCCCGCAAGGGGGAGGTGGCAGGCGCAGCCTGACGGAGGGGGAGGACGGCGATGCCCTTGAGCCTCTTGCCCCAATCCTCCGACCGGCGTGCTTCCTCCCCCTCCGTCGCCTTCGGCGCCACCTCCCCCTTGCGGGGGAGGATATAGCCGCCCCACCCTTTCCTACAGCCCCTCGCCTGTGTCATGGCTTGACCACCATGTCCGCGACCACCCCCCCTCGCTCCCATCGGCTTGACGCCCGCGTCGCGCTCCGGTCGCGCGACTGCCCAGCACCCGTCGCGTCCCGGGCGCGAACCGGTCGCCTACCCGGTGTCCGCCTGTCGCGTCGCCGTCGCCCACCCGTCGCCCGGATGTCGCGCCCCTGTCGCGTCGGTGTCGCGTCGCAGGCGCAAACCCGCCCCGTCGCGGTCGCTTCGCCCCGACACACCCCCTTTTTCGTCAGCATCGTCCGGACAGTCGCGCCATGAGCATCCCCCGCATCCTTATCATCGCCGGCTCCGACTCCGGCGGCGGGGCCGGGATTCAGGCCGATATCCGCACCGTCACCATGCTCGGCGGCCATGCCACCACCGCGATCACCGCGATCACCGCGCAGAACACGCTCGGCGTCACCGCCATCCACCCGGTGCCGGTCGAGATCGTGCTGGCGCAGATCGACGCCGTGACCTCCGACATCGGTTGCGACGCGGTGAAGATCGGCATGATCGGCTCGGCTGAGATCGCCCATGCCGTCGCCGACCGGCTGGAGGCGCTCGACTGCCCGATCGTGTTCGATCCGGTGATGATCGCCACCAGCGGATCGGTGCTCGCCGACCCCGAAACCATTGCCGCATTCGAACGGCTGATGACGATCGCGTCCGTCGTGACCCCGAATTTACCCGAACTCACCGCACTCGGCGGGCGACAGGCCGTGCTCGCTTATGGCTGCCACCTCGCCGAAAAGGGCGGGCACAAGGAGGGGCCGACGATCCTCGACCAGCTCTATGCGCCAAAGGACCGGCTGGTGATGGAGATCGAGGCGGAGCGGATCGACACCCCCGACACGCATGGCACCGGCTGCACCTTCGCCGCCGCGCTCGCCACCGGCCTCGGCTCCGGCCTGTCGATCGGCGATTCGTTCATTCAGGCGGTGCGCTTTGTTCGCCTCGCGATCCTCAACGCCCCGGGATTGGGCGAAGGCCATGGCCCGGTCGGCCATGCGCTCGGCATGGTCCCGTTCGACGTGGTCGATGAGGCGGACGATGCCTGACCTCAGCTACGAACTGCGCCACGCCGTGCGCGGCCCGGTGGCGGGGGTGGACGAAGCCGGCCGCGGCCCGCTCGCCGGCCCGGTGGTCGCCGCCGCCGTGATCCTCGACCCCGCCTGCATCCCCGACGGCATCGACGATTCAAAGGCACTGACCGCCACGAGGCGCGCGGCACTGTGCGAAGCGATCCTGCGCTGTGCCCGCGTCGGCATCGGCATCGGCAGTGTCGAGGAAATCGACCGGCTCAACATTCTTTGGGCCACGATGCTGGCAATGACCCGCGCCGTCGCCGCGCTCGACCTGCCGCCGGCCTATGTCCTGGTCGACGGCAATCGCTGTCCCGACTGGCCCCATGCCAGCGAGCCCGTCATCGGCGGCGACGCCCGCTGCTTGTCGATCGCCGCAGCCTCGATCGTCGCCAAACACCGCCGCGACTGCATCATGGCCGAACTGGATGCACTCCACCCCGGCTATGGCTGGGCCAGCAACAAGGGCTACGCCGCGCGCACCCATCAGGAAGCGCTGCGTACCCTAGGCCCCACCCCCCACCACCGCCGCAGCTTCGCCCCGGTGGCACAGGCGGAGCTCAATTTCGGACCAATGGTCCCCGCTCTTTGACATGAAGGAAAAGGCCCGCCGCCGCACCTGAGTGCAACGACGGGCCTCCTTTCCTCCCCAGGAAATGGTGACGGCGTTTACGCCGCGAACTGGTTCATCGTGTTGTGAACGCCGCCGGCCTTCAGCGCGGCCTCACCTGCGAAATACTCCTTGTGATCATCGCCAATGTCCGACCCGGACATGTTCTGGTGCTTCACACAGGCAATGCCCTGCCGGATCTCCTGCCGCTGCACGCCCTTGACGTAGCCGAGCATCCCCATCTCGCCGAAATATTCCCGGGCAAGATTGTCGGTGGACAGCGCCGCAGTGTGGTAAGTCGGCAGGGTGATCAGGTGGTGGAAGATGCCAGCCCGCGCCGCCGCATCCTTCTGGAAGGTGCGGATCTTCTCATCGGCCTCTTCCGCCAGCGGCGTGCCGTCATAGTCGACGCTCATCAGCTTCGCCCGGTCATAGGCCGAGACATCCCGCCCCGCTTCGCTCCAGGCATCGAACACCTGCTGCCGGAAATTGAGCGTCCAGTTGAAGCTCGGCGAATTGTTGTAGACCAGCTTGGCGTTGGGAACGACTTCGCGGATCCGGTCCACCATCGACGCGATCTGCTCGATATGGGGCTTTTCGGTCTCAATCCACAGCAGGTCGGCGCCGTGCTGCAGGCTGGTGATGCAATCGAGCACGCAGCGATCGGCCCCGGTCCCCTCACGGAACTGGAACAGGTTCGATGGCAGCCGCTTGGGCTTCATCAGCTTGCCGCCGCGGTTGATGACGACATCGCCATTGACGCCCGACAGGTCGGTGACCTCCTCGCAATCGAGAAAGGCGTTATACTGGTCGCCGAGATCGCCCGGCTCCTTCGAGTAAGCGATCTGCTTGGTCAGCCCGGCGCCGAGCGAATCGGTCCGCGTGACGATGATCCCGTCATCGACCCCCAGCTCCATGAAGGCGTAGCGACAGGCACGGACCTTCGCGAGGAAGTCCTCATGCGGCACCGTGACCTTGCCGTCCTGATGCCCGCACTGCTTCTCGTCGCTCACCTGATTCTCGATCTGGAGCGCACAGGCCCCGGCCTCGATCATCTTCTTGGCGAGCAGATACGTCGCCTCGGCATTGCCGAAGCCCGCATCGATATCGGCGATGATCGGCACGACATGCGTCTCGTAATTGTCGATCGCATTCTGGATCCGCGCCGCTTCCACCGCGTTGCCGGCATCCCGCGCCGCATCGAGATCGCGGAACATCATCCCCAGCTCCCGGGCATCGGCCTGCTTCAGGAAGGTGTAGAGTTCCTCGATCAGCGCCGGAACGCTGGTCTTTTCATGCATCGATTGATCGGGAAGCGGGCCGAAATCGCTGCGCAGCGCCGCGACCATCCAGCCGGAGAGATAGAGGTAGCGCCGCTTGGTGCTGCCGAAATGCTTCTTGATCGCGATCATCTTCTGCTGCGCGATGAAGCCGTGCCAGCAGCCGAGCGACTGGGTGTAAGCCGCCGGATCGGCGTCATAGGCCGCCATGTCGCGGCGCATGATCCCGGCGGTGTACTTCGCAATGTCGAGCCCCGTGCGGAACCGGTTCTGCAACCGCATCCGCGCCACCGATTCGGCATCGATGCCGTCCCAGCGGCCCTGCTGGGCGTCGATGGGCTTGGCGGCCCGGGCGATCTCGTCTTGATAGGTCATTGCGGCACCTCGCTTGAATTGCGAGTGTGACTATTCACTTGTTCGGTGGATTACCGACGAATTCGCGCGCCGAACTGGTCGCCAAGTCGTGCCACCGCGCGGCAATGTGCGTTGTTTTGTAAATTTATGACATTTGGAGCCCGGCCAGAATCGTCCTCGGCGAGTCTTTTTCGCCACACCCCAAACCTAGTGCCTGTGGATAACTTTCGGACTCAACATGTGGATAAGTCCCGAAATGTTCCGGCAAGTTAACGGAATCCCAAGCCTTTTCGTTAACCAATGTTCGCTTGACGGAGTCCAGCGTTCGTGGCGTTTCACCGGTTCAACGGGGTTTGGAGTGGTTAATGGGGGTCATCGAAAAGGTCGCTAAGGCGACGCAGGCAGCGGTCGAGGTGCGTACCCGCAGCTGGGTCGACGTGCTCCCGCTCGATTCGATCATCCAGCAGGATTGTATCGAAGCGATGCGCGCCCTGCCCGCCGCGTCGGTCGACATGATCTTCGCCGATCCGCCCTACAACCTTCAGCTCGGTGGCGACCTCAACCGCCCCGACGGCAGCCATGTCGACGCCGTCACCGACGAATGGGATAAGTTCGATTCGCTGTCTGCCTATGACGCGTTCACCCGCGCCTGGCTGGCCGAGGCGCGCCGCGTGCTCAAGCCGAACGGCACGATCTGGGTGATCGGCAGCTATCACAACATCTTCAAGGTCGGCTCGGCGATCCAGGATCTCGGCTTCTGGATCCTCAACGACATCATCTGGCGCAAGGCCAACCCGATGCCCAATTTCAAGGGCACCCGCTTCACCAACGCGCATGAAACGCTGATCTGGGCGTCGATGGGCGAGAAGTCGAAATACACGTTCAACTATCGCAGCATGAAGACGCTCAACGACGAGCTTCAGATGCGCAGCGACTGGGAATTCCCGATTTGCGGCGGGCAGGAGCGGCTGAAGAAGAACGGCACCAAGGTCCACCCGACCCAGAAGCCCGAAGCCCTGCTCTACCGCGTGATGCTTGCCTGCACCAAGCCGGGCGACATCATCCTCGACCCGTTTTTCGGCACCGGCACCACCGGCGCGGTGGCCAAGCGCCTGCGCCGTCACTGGATCGGGATCGAGCGCGAAGGCAATTATGTCGAGGCGGCGCAGGAGCGTATCGCCGCCGCGCTGCCGCTCGACGAGAGCGCCGTCACCACGATGATGGCCCCGCGCCAGGCACCGCGCGTCGCCTTCGGCACGCTGATCGAAACCGGCTATCTCAAGCCCGGCACCGTGCTGAGCGACGCCAAGCGCCGCTGGCGCGCGGTGGTCAAGGCCGATGGATCGCTGCTCACCGATTGCGGCGTGGCGGGATCGATCCACAAGGTCGGTGCGACGCTGCAGGGCGCGCCGTCATGCAATGGCTGGACCTTCTGGCACCATCAGGGCGCCGAACGGCTGGAGCCGATCGACACGCTGCGCCAGACCTATCTGCTCGCGACACAGCCCTGATCCGCGCTAGAGGGGGTGTATGACCTTCTCCCCCTCAGCCCGCCTCTATCTCCGCCCCGTCGCGCCGGTCGACAGCCCGATCGGCTATGACGGTCAGGTCGCGCGGCTTGCCGGGGGACTGAGCTGGTTCGCGGCCTATGAGCTGATCGCAGTCGAGGACGGCCGTCGCGTCGCGCAGCAACTGGTCCCGGTCGAACGCCTGCCCGGGCTGCTCACCCAGCTGCCCGACGCGCAGGCCGAGCGCCTCCGCACCCTCGCCGCTGCCATCTCTGCCCCGCGCCCAGTAATCCGCGCGGGTGAGCGGACGCTGCGGCTCGATCAGCCGCTGGTTGCGGGCATCCTTAACGTCACCCCGGACAGTTTCTCCGACGGCGGCAAACATGGCGGCGACGCAGAGGCAGTGGCGCAGGCCGGGTTCGACATGGGCGTCGCGGGTGCGTCGCTGATCGATGTCGGCGGCGAATCGACCCGACCGGGCGCCGAAGCCGTGTGGGAAGGCGACGAGATCAAGCGCGTCGTCCCCGTGATCGAACGGCTGGCAAAATCCGGCGTCCCCGTGTCGATCGACACGCGCAAGGCAGCGGTGATGGAAGCGGCACTCGCGGCGGGCGCGCACATCGTCAACGACGTCGCCGCGCTTGCCTATGATCCGCGCGCAGTCGAAGTCGTGGCGAGTGCTGGATGCCCCGTGATCCTGATGCACTCGCCCGACCCGGCTCAGTCACCGCATGGCGGCGCCGGCTATCGCGATCCACTGATCGAAGTCTTCGACTGGCTGGAGGTGCGGGTCGATGCGGTGGTCGCAGGCGGCGTCCAGCGCAGCAACATCGCGATCGATCCAGGCATCGGTTTCGGCAAGTCGCTCGCCGACAATCTTGCGCTGATGAACGGGCTGACGCTGTTCCACGGGCTCGGCCTGCCGATCATGCTGGGCGCGAGCCGCAAGCGGCTGATCGGCGCGCTGGATCATGAGGCAGCGGTCGAGCGGCGGCTCGGCGGATCGCTCGCACTGGCGCTCAAGGGGGCCGACGCGGGCTGCCAGCTGCTGCGGGTCCACGACGTGCCCGAGACGGTGCAGGCGGTGCGCGTGTGGCGCGGCATGAAGGACCACGGGCTGGTCGGCCAGCCGCGTTAAGCTGGACTAAATCCAGCCCGCCTCCCGCAGCGCCGCGACCCGCTCACGCGAGACCGGCGCCCGCAACCCGTTGCTCAGCTCCAGCCTTAGATTGCGCCCGTCGCGCTCGACCCCGGTCACCGCTGCCCGCGCAACCCACCAGCTGCGATGCACCTGCACCCCCGGTACCCCGGCCAGCTCGCCGATCGCGTCGCGCATCCGCATCAGGATGAGGTCGCTGCCCAAGGCGGTGTGCGCGCGGACATAATGATCCTCCATCTCCAGCGCGATCAGCGTCGTTCCGAGATGGGCCGGGATGCGATCGAAGAACGGCGGTCGCGGCACCACGGCAATCGGGGCTGACGCGGAAGGGCTTTGGGGTGAACGGTCCTGCACCGGCGGCGGCGCGGCGGCTTCGCGCGGGCGGCGCAGGTACAGCAGCAGCGTGACCGCGCCACCGATCACCAGCACCTGACCGTACCAGATCAGCGCGCGGTCGATACTATCGGGGACCCGGCATGCGCCGGAGCAACTGGCGGACCAGACCAGCACCGTCATCGGCACCGTCGCGACCAGCGTCGCCACCACCCACATCGGCCCGATCGGAAGCTGTAGCCGGTGTCCGAGCCAGCCCGCCGCTGCGCCGATCGGGCGATAGATCAGATAGCCGGCGACGATCAGCGGGACCCAATAGAGCAGCCGCCACCCGAAACTCGCCGCGAAGCTGCCGAACGGTCCGATCAGCGCCAGCACGACGCCGATCGCGACCATCACTGCAAGTTCGATCAGGATCTGGCGCAATTTCGACATCGGCATCCCTTGGCTGTCCGGGTGCCTCTTATCGCCCGTTCGCGATGCGTGAACAGGCCATTGCGTCACCGTCCACGAAAGGCGCGCACCGCTCACGCAATCGCGGTTGAGCCGCCAGCCCGGTCGGGCGAGGCCCCGGTCCGACAACCAGACGGAGCCTTTCATGCACGCCGCAACCACCGCCGCCCCCCATCGCCGCCCCCCGCATGCCGGAGGGTTCGACCTGTCGCCGACCTGGCGCGCGCTGATCGCGGTGAGCGGGGGCGCGATGACGCTGGCGATTGCGATTGCGCTGGCAAAATGGGCGCTGGGCCTGACGATCGACCATAGCTCAACCCGCCACCTTGCGGTCATCGTCCATGTCGCCACCGTGATCCCGGCGGTGCCGCTGGGCCTGTATCTGATGCTGACCCGCAAGGGCGGCGCGCGGCACAAGCTGCTCGGCCGCATCTGGATCGCACTGATGGTGACGACCGCGCTCGCCGCGATCTTCATTCGCCACATCAATGACGGGCAGTTCAGCTTCATTCACCTGTTCGTGCCGCTGACGCTGATCGGGGCATGGCAGACTGTAGCCAGCGCGCGCCGAGGCCAGCTGCGCAAACACCGCAACCACCTGCTCGGCCTCTATCTGGGCGCGCTGATCATCCCCGGCACCTTTGCCTTCGCCGGCAACCGCCTGATGGGCGCGTGGCTGTTCGGTTAGTTGAGGGGACCGGGGCGGGTGCGCTGATCGACGTAGGTGCGCTGGACGTTGAAGGCGCTGGACCGCGCGTCACGAAACCGGTCGCGGCGACGTTCGGCCTCGGCGGCGATCTTTTCGAGGCTTTCGACCAGATCGTCGAGGTTGCGCCGCTTCTCGCTCGCGGTGGCGTCGCGGCACTCGTCCATGCAGGCAGCGACCAGATCAGGCACGCGGCGGCGAATCACATTCGCCCAATCGACCGCGTCCGTCGCAAGCGGATCGCTATCGGCGATGGCGAGCAAGCGCGCGCAACTGGTCCGTGCCGCTGCAACACGGCTGACCGCCCAATCGGCTTCGGTCGCCGTCAACGTCCACGCCGCCTCCAGCGGATCGTCCGGATCTTCGGCCTGCCCACGGCGCAGCCGATAGCGATCGAGCTTTGCGCGCAAGCGGCGGATGCCGAACCACGCCCCGAATGCCGCGGCACCCGCAGTCACCAGCACGACGGCGATCGCCGCAAGCGCGAGAAAGGCGGCGACGAAGACAAGGAAACGCAGCATACCCGATTATATGGGATCGCCCGCGCGCTTCGCCAGTGTCACAGCGTATAGCCGCCGTCCGCCAGCAACGTCGTGCCGGTGATCAAGGCAGCTTGATCGTTCAGCAGAAATGCGATCTGCTCCGCCACCTCCTCCGCCTTGGCATAGCGGCCTAGCGGCGTGCCCATCGCCGCCAGCTCTGCGAAGGCGGCATCGCGACCGATCTCCGCCACCCGATCCGCGAACATCGGCACTGCGTCCCACACGGGCGTTTCGACCCCGGCGGGCGCGATGGCGTTGACGCGGATGCCATCCGCCGCGCCCTCCTTTGCCGCGACCTTGGCGAGGTGAAGCAGCGCCGCCTTGGAGCAGCCATAGGCGGCGACCCCCGGTTCGGCCTTGATCCCCGCTGCCGACGCGGTCAGCACGATGCTGCCCCCGCGCCCGCCCATGGCGCGCATCGCCGCGCGCAGCGTCAGGAACGCGCCGTCGAGATTGACTGACAGGATGCGCCGCCACTCGGCAAAGTCGAGCGCGGTGATCGCACCCGCTCCCGCCACTCCGGCATTGACCACGGCGTGATCGACCCCGGTGAGGTCAAGGCCGTCCCAAAACGCCGCATCCGCGACATCGCCGACGACGCGGTCACAGATCGCATCCACCTGCACCGCCGCCAGCGCGGTGGCGTCGCGGTCCACCAGGATGAGCCGCGCCGCACCCTCCGCGGCCAACAATTGCGCCACGGCCAGCCCAATCCCCGAAGCGGCACCCGTTACGAGGGCGCAACGTCCTTCAAATCGTGTCGTCATCGCGCTAGCATAGCGGCAACCGGCGGTTTGACGAAGCGCCCTTGCCCGTGGAGACCAGCATGAACCCCTCTGCAACACGCTATTCGGGCGGAGCGATCCTGCTCCACTGGCTGATCGCCGCGTTGCTGCTCGCCAATGTCGTCATCGCCTTCACGATGGAGGATGCGCGGGGCCTGATGCCGCTGCACAAATCGATCGGCATCACTGTGCTGTTGCTGACGCTGGTGCGGATCGGATGGCGGCTGACCCATGCCGCCCCGCCGCTGCCCGCGACGCTGCCGTCATGGGAGCGGCTTGTTGCGCGCGTCACGCATGGCGCCTTTTACCTGTTGTTGCTGGTCATGCCGCTGCTGGGCTGGGCGTCGGCATCATCCGGCAAATGGGGCACCGGCGCGCTGTTCGGAGTAATCCCATGGTTCGACCTGCCGATCGGCAAGTCGCACGACCTGCATGAGGCGATGGGCGAAGCGCATGAACTCGCCGCCTATCTGACGATCGCGCTGATTGCGCTGCACGTCGCGGGCGCGCTCAAGCACCAGCTGATCGATCGCAACGCCATGCTGTCCAGGATGCTGCCCGGCCGCTGAAACTCAGGCCGCGTTCTGGTCGATCCCGAGTTCGCCCAGCTTGCGGTAGAGCGTCGAGCGCCCGATGCCGAGGCGGCGGGCAACCTCGGTCATGCGCCCACGATAATGGCCGATGGCGAGGCGGATCACGTCTGCCTCGATCTCTTCGAGCGCGCGCAAGTTTCCGTCGGGCTTGAACAGGGTCACCCCCGCCCCCTGCGCCGCGCCGCCATGCGATTGAGCGCCACCTGCCGGGCGACCGCCCGCGAGCTGGGCGATTTGCGGGAAGTCGGCGCGAGTCAGCGCGTCGCCGTCGCACAGCACCGCCGCGCGGAACAGCGCGTTCTGGAGCTGGCGGACATTGCCCGGCCAGTCATAGCCGCCGAGCAGCGCCAGCGCGTCGTCGGTAATACCGAGCGGCCGCAACCCCGGCTGTTCCGCGATCCTGGCGAGCAGATGGCGGGCGAGCGGCGCGATGTCGCCGGCCCGGTCGCGCAGCGGCGGGATCGTCACCTGGACGACGTTGAGCCGGTAATAGAGATCCTCACGGAACCGGCCCTCCTCAACCTCAGTCAACAGCGTCTTGTTGGTTGCGGCGATCACGCGCACATCGACCTGCGACGCGTGGCGGGCGCCGATCGGCTGCACCTCGCCCGACTGGACCACGCGGAGCAATTTGACCTGCGCCTCCAGCGGCATCTCGCCGATTTCGTCCAGGAAGATGGTGCCGCCATCGGCCTCCTGGAACCGGCCGATCTTGCGTTCGAACGCGCCAGTGAACGCGCCTTTTTCATGCCCGAACAATTCGGATTCGACGAGATTGGCGGGAATCGCGCCGCAATTGACGCGCACGATCGGCTTGGTGTGGCGCGGGGACGCGGCGTGGATCGCCTCGGCCACCACTTCCTTGCCGACGCCGCTTTCACCCTCGATCAGCACCGGGACACGCGCCCGCGCCGCTTTGGCCGCGATCGCCAGCGCGGCGCGGAATTGCGGCGCAGAGCCAACGATCTCGTCGAACGCGAGATGCGCCGACATCTTCTCGGTCAACGGGCGCAGCTCGCCCGCGACCTTGGCGCCCACCGCACAGTCCAGCGCGGCGAGCAGGCGTTCGGCGGCGAGCGGTTTGACCAGGAAATCGGTCGCCCCCGCGCGCATCGCACTGACCGCTGCGGCAACCGATCCATTGGCGGTCAGCAACAGGATCGGCAGCATCGGGCGGTTGAGGCGCAGTTCGGCGATCAGCGACGCCGCGTCGAAATCGGGCGCCCAGTGATCGAGGATGATCGCATCGAGCGCCATCCCGTCCGGCGTGCCCAGGGTCGCGACCGCCGTGTCATGGTCGCTGGCAAAGATCGTGCGCCAGCCGCGCCGCGCGGCAATCGCGGCGATCAGCCGGCGCTGGGCCGGTTCCTCGTCGATCAGCATCAGCTGGCGCTGTCCGTTGCGCGTCATCTCAAAACCCCCAACCTGTCTCGCCAAATTTGTCTCTGGTGTCCCTAATTCGGTCACCCTGCATAAGACGGTCGGGTAAAGACGGGCTTAAGCCTGACTAAAGCGCACAGGGGTTGAGGGGCGCGCGACCGCTGTCTAAGACAGGAACCATAACAGCGTTACGAGGGGAAGACGCATGGCCCAAAGCGGCGACATGAAGGCACATGAAGCGACCTATGGCGGGTTCATGCGCCTGTTGAAGGTCGGGACGGTCGTCAGTGTGATCGTCACCGCGTTCGTCATCTGGCTGATCGCAGCCTGAGGTGAAGATCGCGGTCCTCAAGGAGACCGCCGCTGGAGAGCGGCGGGTCTCCGCGACGCCGGAAACCGTCAAGAAATTCGTATCGCTGGGTGCTGCTGTCGCAGTCGAACGCGGTGCGGGTGACACCGGTTTCCTGTCCGATGCAACCTTCGAAGCTGCCGGGGCCGCCGTGGGTTCGCGAGCCGAGGTGCTGGCCGATGCCGATATCGTGCTGGGCGTGCAGGGTCCCGACCCGGCGACGTTGGCCGGGATCAAGCCCGGCGCATGGCTGGCGGCGGGGCTGAACCCGTTCGGGGAGCGTGCCCGCGTCGATGCCTATGCGGCGCTGGGGATCGAGGCGCTGGCGATGGAATTCATGCCGCGCATCACCCGTGCGCAGTCGATGGACATCCTCTCGTCCCAGTCGAACCTGGCGGGGTACAAGGCGGTGCTCGATGCCGCGAGCGAATATGGCCGCGTCTTCCCGATGATGATGACCGCAGCGGGCACCGTGTCCGCTGCCAAGGTCTTCGTCATGGGTGTCGGCGTCGCCGGGCTTCAGGCGATCGCCACCGCCCGCCGCCTCGGCGCGCAGGTGTCGGCGACCGACGTGCGCAGCGCGACCAAGGAGCAGATCCAGTCGCTCGGCGCCAAGCCGATCTTCGTCGAAAATGTCGCCGGGATCGAAGGTGAAGGCTCGGGCGGCTACGCCACCGAGATGAGCGACGAGTACAAGGCCGCCCAGGCCGAGCTCGTCTCGTCGCACATCGCCAAGCAGGACATCGTCATCACCACCGCACTGATCCCGGGCCGCCCCGCGCCCCGCCTGATCAGCGACGCACAGATCGCGTCGATGCGGCCGGGCAGCGTCATCGTCGACCTCGCGGTCGAAGCCGGCGGCAATGTCGAGGGCGCGGTCGCGGGTGAGGTCGTGGAGAAGCACGGCGTCAAGATCGTCGGCCACCGCAACACCACCTCCCGACTGTCGAGCGACGCCTCGGCCCTGTTCGCGCGCAACCTCTACAACTTCCTCTCGGCCTTCTGGGACAAGGAAGCTGGGAAGCCGGTGCTGGACGAGGAAATCGGCGATGCGATCCGCCTGACTCAGGGCGGCAAGGTGGTGAATCCAAGGCTGCTGTAAAATCCTCCCCGGAACGGGGAGGGGGACCGCCGGAGGCGGTGGAGGGGGAGCGAGGCAAATGCAACGGCCCGAGGTTTCCACCGCACGAAAGCTGAGAAGGACCATGACGTTGCCAGAGGTCCTCCTTTGGCAGGAACTGAGAGGAAATCGCACCGGGTTCAAGTTCCGCAGGCAGCATCCCATCGGCCCATATGTCGCCGATTTCTGTTGCCTCAGCGCCAAGCTCATCGTTGAGATCGATGGCGAGGCGCACGGTGGGGAAACGGGCCAGGAACGCGATCGACGACGCGACAAGTTTTTGAACGATAACGGGTACGGGGTCATGCGGGTGCGCGCGGTGGATGTTTTGGGAAGTATCGAGGCTGTAATGGCCGCGATCGCTTCCCGTGCCGCGCTCCCCCTCCACCATGCTTCGCATGGTCCCCCTCCCCGTTCCGGGGAGGAATAAATGGACTTCATCTCGATCCTGTCGATCTTCGTGCTGGCGTGTTTCGTCGGCTATTATGTCGTGTGGTCGGTGACCCCGGCGCTGCACACGCCGCTGATGGCGGTCACCAATGCGATTTCCAGCGTCATCATCGTCGGCGCGCTGATCGCGTCGGCCGCTGCCGGCAGCCCGACCGCGAAATGGCTGGGGCTGATCGCGGTGGCACTGGCCAGCGTCAACATCTTCGGCGGGTTCGCCGTGACCGAGCGGATGCTCGCCATGTACAAGAAGAAGGGCTGAGCCGATGCATGAAGCTGCTCCGCTGAACCCCTGGGTCGCGCTCGCCTATCTGATCGCAGGCGTGTGTTTCATCGTCGCGCTGCGCGGCCTGTCCTCCCCTGCGACCAGTCGTCGCGGCAACCGCTTTGGCATGGCGGGCATGCTGATCGCGGTGGTGACGACGCTCGTCACCCACTTGCCGCTTAAGCCAAGCGGAAACTGCGATGGTGTTCAGCCAATGACGCCGGATGGCTTGGCTACTCTTTGCACCGAAATCTTCGTCGTCGATTTTACCGCAGCGATTGAAATCCTGGCTGCGATTGCAATCGGCGCGGTTGTCGGCATCGTCATGGCGCGCAAGATCAAGATGACCGACATGCCGCAGCTGGTGGCGGGCTTCCACAGCCTCGTCGGCCTTGCTGCAGTGCTGGTCGGCGTCGCCGCCTATCTCAACCCGGACGCATTCGGCATCGTCTTCCCCGCAGGGTCGCCCAATGCGGGCCTGATCCTGCCGGTCAGCCGGATCGAGCTGGGGCTGGGCGTCGCGATCGGTGCGATCACCTTCTCCGGCTCGGTCATCGCCTTCCTCAAGCTCAATGGCAATATGGGCGGCGCGCCGATCATGCTGCCCGGGCGACACGTCATCAACCTGGGCACGCTCGCTGCGATCCTCGGCCTGATCGCGTTCATGACGGTTGAGCTGCGCGCGCCCGAATGGGTGTTCTGGACCGTACTGGTCCTGTCCTTCGTCATCGGCTTCCTGCTGATCATTCCGATCGGCGGGGCGGACATGCCGGTCGTGGTGTCGATGCTCAACAGCTATTCGGGCTGGGCAGCCGCCGCGATGGGCTTCACGCTCGGCAACACCGCGATGATCATCACCGGCGCACTGGTCGGCAGCTCGGGCGCGATCCTGAGCTACATCATGTGCAAGGCGATGAACCGCAGCTTCATCAGCGTGATCGCGGGCGGCTTCGGCGGCGACAGCGGTGGCGCTGGTGCGGGCGCGGCCAAGACCGATCGCCCGTGGAAGCGCGGCAGCGCCGAAGACGCGGCGTTCCTGATGCAGCAGGCCGAGCAGGTCATCATCGTCCCCGGCTACGGCATGGCGGTCGCTCAGGCACAGCATGTGCTGCGCGAAATGGGCGACAAGCTCAAGGAGCATGGCGTCCGCGTGAAATACGCGATCCACCCGGTCGCGGGGCGCATGCCGGGCCATATGAACGTGCTGCTCGCCGAAGCGAACGTCCCCTATGACGAGGTATTCGAGCTGGAGGACATCAACAGCGAGTTCGCCCAGACCGACGTCGCCTTCATCATCGGCGCGAACGACGTGGTGAACCCGGCGGCGAAGACCGACAAGAGCTCGCCGATCTATGGCATGCCGGTATTCGACGTGAACAAGGCCAAGACGGTGCTGTTCATCAAGCGCAGCATGGGCGGGGTCGGCTATGCCGGCGTCGATAACGACGTGTTCTACCAGGACAACACCATGATGCTGCTTGCCGACGCCAAGAAGATGGTCGAGGAAATCGTCAAGTCGCTCGACTGATTATGTCCGGTCCCGGCCGCGCTTAATCGCTTGATATCCAGGCGCGACCGGGACAGCATCCCCCTGCAACATTTGGGGGATGGGCAATGCTGAGTGTCGGGCGGATTCTGGAGGGCGCGTTCGGGCTGATCCGCGAACGGTATGTGGCGGTGGCGATCTGGATTGCGGTCTATTTCGCCGGGAACATTGCCATGATGCTCTCGGTCGGGTCGATGTTCGGTGTCGTCACCAATCCCGCCGCCGTCGGCGATCCCAGCGCGATGATCAGTGCAATGGTGCCGATCTACCTGATCAGCTTTATCATGCTGCTGGTCGGTCTGGTACTTTACGCCGCCGCAATGCGCGCCGTGCTCCGGCCTGATGCAAACAGCGCCGGCTTTTTGCGCCTCGGAATGGATGAGCTCCGCTTGCTGGGGCTGCTGATCCTGTTCTTCATCGTCGGCTTCATGCTGGTATTCGTCTTTTCCATACTCGCCGGCTTGATCGGGGTCGGTGCGGCTGCGGGGAGCCAGTCCAGCGGGGTCGCGTTCGTGGCGTTTTCGCTCGTCCCGCTTGCAGTGTTCATCGTGATGCTGTTCCTGACCATCCGCCTCTCGCTCGCCTTCCCGCTCACGCTGCATCGTGGGAAGCTGGCGATCGGCGAAGCATGGAAACTGAGCCGCGGGCGGTTCTGGACGCTGTTTGGCGCAGCGCTTGTTGTCACCCTGCTCGTTACCATCCTGAACATGGCCGTGTCGCTGATGACGATGGGTGGTTACATGTTCGACATCTTCGCTGCAGTCGGTGATCCCAATGCAGCCAGCCGCGTCGCTGAAGCCCAGGCTCGGACCTTCGGCAAGTTCAGCCCCATGATGATCCTGTATTCGCTGGGCAGCGCAATCACGGCCGGGCTGTGGGTGACGTTGGCGGGGGGAAGTATCGCAACTGCCGCGAAATTGCTGATCGCCGACGCGGACGAGGATGCCGAAGACGTCTTTGGCTAAGCGACTTGCCATAGTGCATCCATAATGGAGATAACGGGCGGCAGACCGGTTGAATTCGGAGCCGCCTTGTGCTGACGCGCCGCCCCGCCCCGCGATTACATCCGCATTGCAGCGCAAAGCGGAGGGATTGCGATGAGTGACGCCATGACGGGTACCGAGCTTGCCGCCGATGCTGCGCGCGTCCTGATCGTGGCACCGGCGGCGGCGCAGGAGCGACATCGCGCGGCCGTTATGGCGAACGGCGCGCGCGTGCTGGGCGCGGTTCCTCCGGACGCAATCGATGCGGCGCTCGCCAGCCTGATCGCCGCCGAGATGATCGTGATCGACGGCACGGGCGTCGATCCTGAACGGATGGCGGCGAGCGCCGGGCGGATTGCCGACTGGACCCGCGCCGGCGACTGCCGGATCGTCGCCTTGCTCGACACCGACGCACTCGATCTGGCTGCACCGGTGTTGATGGACGCCGGGGCGGTCCTGCTCTGCGATCCGTCAGTGTCCGACTATGCCGCCGCGCTGGTCCGAGCGAGCGCTCCTCCCGGCGCGCGGCTGCACGATGCGACGCAGGAGCGCGAGGCCGAACGTTTGCGTCTGCTCAACGAAGAGGTGGCGCGGCTCGCCGCCGTGCTGTCCGACTTTGCCGCCGATCCGGTGCGGCGCGAGCTGCGCGAGCCTG